>Ga0310120_10000437_pt1 | contig 33200 bp, 24 predicted proteins | sample CB27_AW_983_MG_FD_203506 | JGI IMG/M metagenome (GOLD analysis project Ga0310120, IMG submission 203506) | Marine microbial communities from Western Arctic Ocean, Canada - CB27_AW_983 | ecosystem: Environmental > Aquatic > Marine > Oceanic | place: Canada: Western Arctic Ocean | collected...
TGACTGCCCAGGATCAAGTCGCCGCCTCGAAAGAAATAGCCCACATCGCGATAAGACTGGCTGAGGTGACCCACGTGGGGCGTGCCCTCGAATATGGAGTAGACCGGCGGCGAAATGGGCGGTGGGGTCCTGTTCCCTTGGGCAGGGAGGGAGAATTTGAGAATGGTTTCCCCCCCCTCGTGCCAGGTGAAGCGGACCTCGCCATTGATGATTTCGCGGTCGATGGACTCGATGGTCTTGGGGTAGCCCCACATGAACACGCCGCAGTCATGAGCGGCGGGAGTGGTGACGGGGAGCCGCCAGGTGTAGCTGGGCAGGGTTCCCGCGCGTAGGGCGCGAAGGTTGGCGAGCCAAGTTCGCTTCGCAGTTCCGTGTGGATTGACTGGGAAGGCCAGGGCGATTTCCTCATAGCTCCCGCAATCGGTATCGGTGTAATGCACGCAAATCAGGTTGAGGAGAGTACGGCGCGGCAGCACCCGGGCGCAGGTGAACCCGCTGTTGGCAATGAGACCATCGGCCACCTTGGCCGGGACCAGGTACATGCCCAAAATCGAGTACCCGTCCCGAAACTCAGCCGGATATCCCAGCCGGGTTCCCTGGATGTCGAAGGTGCGCTGGCTGTGGTCGGCTGGGGACATTCCCGGGCCTCCTGAAACAAATGGGGGCGATTCAGCGCTCGCCTGGGCAAATTGGGATGGGGCTTGTCGAGGGTAGCGTTGCCCCCCGAGCCGGCGAATACTGGGAAGGTCAAAAAAGGCGAGGCTCCCGCTGATTCCCCTATGTATGGGGGCAGAATGGGCTTTCCAGCCAAAGAGTGGTACGTTGCGGCGCGTCCGGGCCAGAACAATGCACCGGCTTTTGCACTCTCCCTAGAGCCTCCAACCCTCGCGCCCCCTTCGATTGGGGTCGCAGCGGGGACGAACCGGCCCAGCGACGCTTCCAGGTAGGGTTGCGACCGGGGAACAAGCAAGGAAATCAGAATCGCGATGACCGATGAAATCAATACGTCCAAAGATGAAAAACCCGCGCTGGATTCGCTGGCGGGCGTGCCTGTGGCCCTCGCTCAGGCGATGCGCAAACGAGGCTATTCCGAGCTGACCACGGTCCAGCGGGCCGTTCTGGACTCGGAGTCCGACGGTCGCGACCTTCGAATCTCTTCCCAGACGGGTTCGGGCAAGACCGTGGCCATTGGCTTGGGGCTCGCAGGGCACTTTTCAGCTCGGCTCGCGGACAAAGCGACGGCCCGCTTGGGCCCGAGTGTGCTGGTTCTGGTTCCGACCCGTGAACTCGCCATGCAGGTCCGTGACGAGTTGCACTGGCTCTTTGCCGGGATGCAGGGGCTTCGAACCCAGGTCGTGATGGGGGGGACATCAGTTCTTGTCGAGCGACGCGGACTGAGCCAGAAGCCACATATTGTCGTGGGAACGCCCGGCCGAACTCTTGACCACATTAAGGGTGGAGCGCTGGTCCCGACCGGGATTCAGCACGTAGCCCTGGATGAATCCGATCGCATGCTCGACATGGGCTTCCGCGATGAGCTCGAAGCGATTCTGGAGCAGCTGCCCCGGGAGCGCCGAACCCATTTGATTTCGGCGACGTTTCCAGGGGCCGTCTGCAAGCTCGCGGATCGCTTTCAGAAGAAGCCGCTTCACATTCAGGGCACACGCCTTGGTGCCGCGAATGCGGACATCGAACACTCCGCCCACCTTCTGGATCGCCGAGAATCCTACGGGGCCCTCGTGAATCTGCTGCTCCTGAATGACGACGGGCGATGCCTGATCTTCGTCGAGCGACGGGTGGACGCGAGCAGCCTCGCGACGAAACTGTCGGGCGACGGGTTCCCCGTGCAGCCCTTCAGTGGCGAGCTGCCCCAGGCTCAGAGAACGCGCACCCTCAACGCATTTCGCGATGGCACTATTCGCACACTGGTCTCCACGGATGTCGCCGCGCGAGGGATCGATGTTCCTGATATCGAGCTGGTGGTTCACATGGATGCGCCAGCCGATGCGGACTCGTACGTGCATCGGAGCGGAAGAACCGGCCGCGCCGGTCGTACGGGAAAGAGCGTGATGCTCGTTCCGCCACGGAGCCAGCGGTCTATCGACCGCCTTCTGGCCGCAGCCCGCATAAAGGCCGAGTGGACACCGCCGCCAACCGCCGCCAAGGTGACAAAACAACTCCGGAAACGCTTTCGCCACCAAATGCACCAGCGCTTGGCCGATACCGAATCGGTCACCCAGGCCCAGATCGATTATGCAAAGGGTCTCCTGGACGGCCGAGACCCTGCCGCAGTCGTTGCCATGCTGCTCGAGTTTGCCGAGCCCAGTCCGGTTCGTGCACCTATGGAGATCCGTGAACCCCGGGCCGGCAGCGTCCCCTCCGGTAAGTGGAGTGACTCGGGCGGTAAGCGGAGTGACTCGGGCGGTAAGTGGAGTGGCTCGGGCGGTAAGCGGAGTGGCCCGGGCGGTAAGCGGAGTGACTCGGGTTTCGTTCGCTTTTCGATCAATTGGGGCGAGGGAAGCGGTGCTTCTCCCAGCCGGATATTGGGGCACGTGTGCCGGCGCGGCGATGTAAATAGTCGATCGGTGGGTGCGATAAAAATCGGAGACACAACTTCGACTTTCGAGGTCGAAGGCAGCGCTGCAGCGGATTTCGAGAAGCGGGCGCATCGCCCGGACGCTCGGGATCCGAAGCTGAAAATTTCCCGTTCGAGCGGCGCATCCGGGCGAACCACAAAGCCCGTGCCTCGCGTAGACGGCCTGGTCACCGAGAGGCCCAAGCCGGAGACAAAGCACCGATCAAAAGCCAAGGCGGGATTCAAGCCTGCCTCCAAGGGGAAGACAGGGCCTAAGACGCGAAAGCCGTTTGATTCGAAGCGCAAGGGACGTGCCTAGAGCGGGTTGCACCCGAGTCTGTGCCCACCGAATGCCGAGGGGCGACCGTTGGGCTCCGCTGCGAGAGTCACTCATTCGATCTCGACACGGGAAGGACGAAGAGTTTTGGTGCAATGCCTGCTGCTTCTAGGAATGCATCGGAGCGGAACCTCTGCCTTGGCAGGCGCTCTTGAGAATGTCGGTGTCGGTTTTGGCGATCGCCTGATGCCTTCGCGCCCTGGGGAAAACCCGAGGGGCTATTTCGAGGACCTTGAGATCTTCGATCTTCACGAACGCATGCTGGATGGGGCCGGCTTTTCGTGGGATGATCCGCGCCATCTGGATCTCAAAAGCCTTCCCGCTGGCGCGATGGATCCGTATCGGGCCGAGCTGATTCAACTCCTGAGGGACCGTTTTGTGGGTCGCCCATTGTGGGCGGTCAAGGATCCCCGGCTCTGCCTCCTCGCTCCAGAGTGGACTGGAATACTTTCGGAACTCGAAGTTACTCCAGGCTTCGTCATCGTCTATCGGCACCCGGCCGAGGTCGCCGCATCCCTCGCCTCGCGCAACGGCTTCTCGGCTGAAAAGAGCGCGGGGCTCTGGCTTCAGCACAACCTGGCCGCGGAGGCTGCGACTCGAGGTCGGCCACGTGCGTTCCTGTCCTACGAAGAGTTACTGGCGCATCCCGTTGAGGTGCTGACGACCGTTGCCGAAACCCTGGGGATGGACTGGCCCGTCGCACCCTGTGATGTGGCCGAGCCCTTGGGCGAATTCCTTTCGTCCGACCTTCGCAATCACTCTTTGGATGGGGTGCCCGAGCCGAATTGGGGGCGCTTTGCGCCCTGGATGTCTTCCTTTTTCAAGAAATTGGGTTCTGTTCGGGGGGAGGACTCTTTAGCGCTGCAGGCCGGATCCGATGAGATTCGGCGGGAACTGATCGCCCCGCGCAATTCCTTGGAATCGCCGCCCCTAGAGCACGCCGGGCAGTTGGCCGCATCATTGCGAATCGAGGTTCGCGACCTGAGGGAGCGTTTGGGGATATTGGCCGAGGACGCCGAACTCCGTTTTTCCAGTGAGATGTCCAGGCAGCGCAAAGCAATAGCCGGCCTGCAAGAACAGTTGGAGGATCGTGCCCGTTGGTTGCAGGTCCAGGGGGATCAAATTGAGGCACTGACCGAGGCGCTGACCGGCGTGCAAGCGCAGCTGAATGAGAGGACCCAGTGGCTTCAGATCCAGAGCGAGAGCATCGATATGCTCCACAAGAAACTCGAGACGATCAAGGAATCGAGTCCGAACCCGGTCAAAACTACGAAGGATTGAGTCCAGGAGGGCTGGCCCGCAGCCAATTCTTCTGGGTCCAACCGGGCGAGCCCGAGCTATTCTGACCCCTTGGAATCCCCAGAAACATTTGGCCCCCCGGACCTGGATCTCGACCGTCCTTTGCTGGAAAGGTATTTCGCGAGTTTGGGCGGCCGCACGCCCGCTGAGATTGGCAACTACCACCAAGAAACACCGGTGGGCGAGAGCATCCGCGCCCGAGCGATCCCCGCATCGGTCCTGATCCCCCTCGTGGAGCACACCGATGGATTGTACGTTCTCCTGACCCGGCGAAGCGAGGACATCTCGTACCCCGGACAGGTTTGCTTTCCGGGCGGCCGTGCAGATCCCGGGGACGCCAGCCCCCAAGCGACCGCCTTGCGGGAGGCGCACGAGGAAATTGGCCTCGATCCCGAAAGTGTTCGCATCCTCGGCCGGCTGGGTGACTACTACACGCAGTCGGCTTTTCGGATCACGCCTGTGGTGGGCTTGGTTCGCCCGCCTCTTGAACTCACGCCGAGTCCCGGGGAAGTGACCGAGATCCTAGAGGTGCCGCTCCAGGTTCTGACCCAGGCGAAGTCCTATCGGATCTGGCGCACGGTTCCCGAGCGTGAGCAGGCCTTCTATGCCCTGGAGCACGGGAAGGTGCGCGTGACTGGCCCTACGGTGTGCGTCGCCATGGGGTTCTACGAGGCATTGGCTCTCTGGGTCTCTTCGGCCCCTTGTAATATACCATAGGGGGGTATAGTATAGGACCGAATCCCGGTGCTCTTATCGCCTAAATGTGGCCCGGACTTTTCTGCTTTAGCAGGAATGGAGGTTGCCCCGTGAAGCATTTCAAGGATCCCGCGACTCAGAAGAAGCTTCTCGCCCGACTCCGCCGGATCGAGGGGCAAGCCAGCGCGGTTCGCCGCATGGTTGAGGAAGAAAAATACTGCGTGGATATCCTGTTGCAGATCTCCGCGGTCCAAGGTGCGCTGGGAAAAGCGGGCCAGATGCTACTGGGAACCCATGTCGAAACCTGCGTGGCGAGTGCTTTTGAAAGTGGCTCACAGAAAGAGCGTAAGGAATCCGTCGATGAGTTGATGGAAGTCTTCTCGCGCTACGGCGGGCTCGGGGGGGGGCGCTAGGTCATGATCCAGTCCTTGATCGATACGATGCTGGAGCTTTCCCCCTGGTTTCTGCTGGGGATGGCTGTCGCCGGCCTCCTCCACGGACTCCTCCCGCGAAATTTTGTCAAGCGGCAACTCCGTGGCCGATTCGCCGTGGCCAAGGCGGTTGCCTTGGGTGTTCCGCTTCCTCTCTGCTCGTGCGGAGTCATTCCGGCGGGTCTTGGGCTGAAGCGCGATGGGGCTAGCAACGGGGCCTCCATGGGCTTCCTGATCAGTACACCCCAGACCGGGATCGACTCAATTCTTGTGAGCGCTTCCTTTCTAGGCTGGCCCTTTGCTTTGTTCAAGGTGGTGGCTGCCGGCCTGACCGGGCTATTGGGTGGTTTGCTCGCTGATCGTTTGGCCGAGGAGCCGTCCGCCGGTGGTGATTTGGGGGTTCCCGACGAAGGCGGCGAATCGCCCGCGCGGGGTCTGGGGGCCATGGTCGCCCACGCCCACGACTTGCTGGCCACCATTTGGCGTTGGCTGGTCTTCGGGGTGGTGGTGAGTGCGGCCATCAACACCTTCCTGCCCATGGGCACCCTCGGCATATTCGCCGAGGCCGGGCCGCTGTGGGCGGGTGTCCTGGTATTGCTGATTTCCCTTCCCCTCTATGTCTGCGCCACTGCCTCGGTCCCGATCGCCGCCGCTCTGGTCGCGAACGGTCTCCCTGTGGGCGCCGCGTTGGTATTCCTGATGGCTGGACCGGCCACGAATGTTGCCACGATTGGAGCAATTTACCGGGGCTTCGGCGGACGTCAGTTGTTGCTCTATTTGGGAGTCTTAATCGTCGGCAGTCTGGGTTTTGGTTTGCTCTTCGATCTGGGGATCAATCCCCTGTCGGTCCACGAGCATGCCCAAGGCCTCGCCCATCGAACTTGGTGGGCGGCGGCGAGCGCCTTGTTTTTGAGCGCGTTGATCCTGCGTCTAGCGACGTTGGAACTTCTGGGCGTCCTACGCGCCCGGTACGCTCGGGGGACGATCGAGGGATCCATAGAGGTGGGCGTTGAGGGCTTGTCCTGCGGCGCCTGCGAACGAAAAGTCGAAAAGGCATTGCTGGCTTTGGACGGCGTGGCGTCGGTGAGGGTCACGCGAAATCCCGACCGGGCGGTGGTTGTCGGGACCGCCGAGCGTGAGCGGGTCCTCGAGGCGATCGGAACGGCGGGCTATCGAGCGCTCCCCCTGTAGCCGGCTCGCGTGATCGCCTTTTCTTTTCTGTCTCCTCTTCTCCAAAATATGCAGGGCCTCCACAGGCCGACCCGTGGATGCCGATACCGTGCGGATCAGCCGATGGTCCGGCGCCTGGGCCAAGGAGCGGTGGCGAGGAGGGTCGATGGGTTGGGAGACCCATCCCCGGGTCTGTGAGTGGGTTCAACTCCCGCGACGCGCCCTGGGGGCGCGTTCCGCGGACTTTGCCGACTGACCGTACAGACCCTGAATTCCCTCATTTACACGGGGGGGATACTTTAGTTTGCGCGAAATAATAGTTTTCTGTCATGATTACCGATATCTCTAAAAACCTTAATTACTTCAGGCGATTGCGTGGTCTGGACGATGCTCAGATAGAAAGCAAGCTCATGGGGAACCCACGCCTTCAGCGGCATAGGCTGACGCTGCTGATCCTCGTGGCCATGGGCTGCGGTGTGCCCTGGGGCGGGGCCTGGGCGCAAAACTTGCTCTCCATCGATCCCCCGACCTCCTCGTTCACGGTTGGCGAATCCTTCCAGCTTAGTTTGGAAATGAATTTTGTGGATTCTTCGTCCGGGGGCGGGGTCACGGTGGTCTATGACCCGGCCGTGGTGTCCTTGGACTCGATTGCAGTACTGGCGGGTGATGTCGACTTTCAGTGTCCGGGTTCGACCGTCGTAGCCTGCCCCGGCGACCCCGCTTTTATTTCCTTCGGAGACGTGGCGGGACTGGTGGGCGGGACCGCGGTCGCGACTCTTGGGTGGACGGCCATCGGGCCGGGGTCATCGACGATTGCTCTGGCTCCGGCTTCTCCCTTTGGCGAGGTGGGTGGCGGCGAGTTGGCGGTGGTCATGACCGGCGCCGGGGTGGAGATCGGCGCGCCCGGGGTGCCCGCGCTTTCCACTGGGGGCTTCTTCCTGCTGGTCGTTGCACTGATCGTCTCGGTGTTCGCCAGGCGTCGTTGGAGCCGAGGCCGGCTGGCGGTCACGTTGCCCCTTGCTTTGCTGCTGTGCACGTTGTGGGCGCCGCCATCGTCGGCCCAGGGGGCAGGGGACACGGATCTCGATGGCATCGGCGATGACGTGGATAATTGCACCGAAGTACCGAACGCCGACCAACGCGACACCAACGCGGACGGGTACGGGAACCTCTGCGATTCCGATCTGGACAACGACCATGACGTAGACGCAGCCGATCTGGCTCTGATGAAGTCCGTATTCTTCACAAGCGATCCCGATGCCGACCTGGACGGTGACGGCACCGTGAATTTTCTGGATCTGGGCCGGATGGGGGGCACGTTTGGTTCGCTTCCCGGCCCGACTTGCTCAGGGTGTCTTCCCAATCCGCCTTCGGGGAGCTTCTGCGACTCGGGGTTGGGCTCGGGAATCGCGATCCCCGACAACGATCTCGTGGGCGCGACGGATTCGGTTGTCATCGCCCAGAACATCACAATCGCCGATCTGGATGTCTCGGTTCGCATAAGCCACGCTTGGGTGGGGGATTTAAGCGTCTCCCTCGTCCACGGCGAGACCGGTACCGCCATTGACTTGATCGACCAAGTGGGAGTTCCCGCCTCGGGATTCGGCTGCTCCGGGGACGATATCGATGCCACCCTCGACGACGAGGCCACCCTGCCCGCCGAGGATGAATGCGCATCAGGGACACCCGCCGTAGGTGGCTCCTTGCTGCCAAACGTTGCCTTGGCAGCATTTGACGGAGAAAACATCGGGGGGACGTGGACCCTGACCGTGAAGGATTCGAGCGGCGGCGTGAGCGGTACCCTGGATGCGTGGTGCCTGCTGCTGAACGAGCCAGCCCCCCCTCCGGTGGTGGGTCTGACTGCATACCGACCGCAGTCCGAGGCCTACGGGGCGCCGCTCCAGCGCAGGATGGTTTTGGAGGCGGACGAGGAAACTCCTGGAGCGGGGATTCGTATCAATGGCGACGATGACAATGGCGACCTGATCCCGGATCGGGACAATGCATCGGTCACGGGAGAGAACGATCTGATCGAAGTGGAGTTGTCCGCGAATTCCGACCCCGCCCCAGCCGGGTACGAATACGTGCTTCGGCGGAGCAACAGCAGCATCAAGGTTTGGACCAGCGCAACCAAGGGAACGGCAATTCTCGATGCCAATGACGAGATCATTCTGGGTCCGGGAATGGCCGTGGGGTCTCTCTGGGTTGAAAATCCAGGAGGCGGTTCGGCGCTCCTGATCTTCGAAGTCCGGGAGAGTGCAGGAGGCGCGGTCATTTCCGCGGATGCCATCCTGTTCTTCGCTTTTTCGAGCCTTGTCATCGGACTGCACGGCGAGTTCCAGTTTCCCACCGATCCGGTTTTCGGTCCCAATGAAGGCATATCGGTCACGGCGGTCAAACTGCACGAACAGGGCTATGACTCGCATATGTATGTGGAAAACTTGGTGGAAGCCGATGGGTCGGGTGATGTCTACGACGAGATCGTGAGCGCAGTTCAGGACCGGGGGGTTCAAAATATTGCGATCTACGGATTCAGCCATGGAGGCGGCTCGATCTACGACCTGTCTGAGAGACTGGATGCCAACAAGGCGAGCATTGGCGCATTTGACATCGCTTTCACCGGCTATATCGACAGTATCGAGAACGATACGGACCTGGACCTGGACCCTGAGGTGCGGCTCCCTATAGGCTCCGGGCATCACGTGAATTATTACCAGTCCTTTGGGTTCGTTCCTCCCTGGGGAAGCGCGGTTCCCGGCGCCGATGTCAACGTGAATGTCACGGCGACATTCTGGGGCTTTCTATTGGTCCATATCACGATCACCAATTCGGCCGTCGTCCAGGACGGGATATACGATCCCCTTGTCCTGTTGGTGCCGCGCTGATTTCAATCCCGAGTGAAATCTCGCCGCCGTCGAGAACTCGGCGGGGGCGCCCTTAGCGTCGGTGGCCCTTGTCCGACTGCCCGGCCGAGTCTCGGGCCAAGAGTCCGGCCGACTCTCCGGCCGACTTTCCGGCAATGTCATCCCCGAACCCAGGGTGCGAATTGGATCCGATTTGAGCGATTCCCTCGAACTCGAGTCCAGGGGCCGGCCCGGCCAGGGCTTCGATCAAATCAGCCCGTCGCAGGGTTCGGGCTTGATCTGATCTGGATCCTGTTGGCCGAGATAGATCCCCAAGATCTCTACGGCTTCGTCGCCAACCCCATAGCCCACATGGCACCATTCGATGGCCTCGACGTAGGATTGGCCGGCGGAGAATGTTCGTTTGCCCCGGCTTCCGTAGTCAACTCCCAACTCTCCGGAGAGCACGTAGGCCAGGAGGGGAATCGCGTGTTGGTGCGGAGCGGTTTTCATGCCCGGCGCGATGGTGATCCGAAACACCTTGATGAGGGGGGTGCCAGAGGGAAAGGTGTAGGCTTGCCCGAGCACCGTCTTTGATGGCTGCTCCATGGGAATGGGCAGAGCGTGAATGTCTTGATAGGGATTCGGACCGGGTTGGTGATCGATCGCTTCCGCCACACTTGCGCCGAGACATGAGGCCGTGAGCGCTGCCAAAAGCCCGATAATACTGAGTTCATTTCGCATCTTGTTCTGTACTCCTGTTCGCCGTGCGGGCGATATTGGTGCTGCCCGTGTCGCTCGTTGACCGGACCAAAGGATTGGGAAGTACAACGGAGGGTTTCCCTGCACGGGGCAGAACCGCCTCCGTCTTCAGGTTGCGAGATAGCCGCCGTCCACAGCCAGGGCTGCACCGGTGATATAGCCCGCATCGTCTGAGAGCAGGAAGGCAATCGTCGCCCCGTACTCGTCTTTGATCTTGCCCGCCCGGCGGATCGGGAGCCAACTCTTGGGCCGGGGCAACTGGGCGGGGGGGGTCTGGGCACTCCGTCGATCTTCGGCGGCGTGTTTCCTCAGGTTGGTTTCGTCGACCGCCGCGGGCTGAATCGCATTGGCGCGAATGCCCTGGGAGCCGTAGTCCACAGCAATCTGCTTGGCGAGGCCGATCACTCCGTGCTTGGAGACCGCGTACGATGCCGCGGCGCCACCAGCTCCGATCACCGATCCCGCGATGGACGAGGTGATCACGATGGAACCGCCACCGGCTTCAAGCATGGGCGGCAGGCTGTGTTTGGCGCAGAGAAATGGACCCGTGAGATTGACACCGAGCACGAATTGCCAATCGGCCAGGGTCGTCTCGTGGATCCAGCCGCTGCCCGCCGTGCCCGCGTTGGCCACCAGGCCATGGAGGCTCCCGAAGCGAGAGAGTGTGTCGGCGACCATCTTTTCGACCTGGTCTTCCCGGCTGACATCGCAGGTCAGCGCCACGGCGCGCCCGCCGGCGCTCGTGACCTCGGCGGCGACGGCGTCGGCCAGGGAGCGCCGAATGTCGGCCACCCCGACCAGACCCCCTTCTTCGGCGATGCGTAAGCACGCGCCCCGGCCGATCCCGCTGCCTCCCCCTGTCACGATAATGGCCTTACCCTCGAGCCTTCTCATTCTTGTCCTCCTGTGATGGCCCGAGTATGTCGAAGACGGGCCCCGGCCACGAGGGTTGGGGGTTGCTGGGGCGAGATTGCCGTCGCGGGGCTCGCCATTTGGTTGGCCGTCCGTCACACTCATCGAATCTGGAAAATGCCGGCTGGGATCTCGGTGTACGGGGGGAGCATGTCTCAGGGGGAAACTGGATCGGAGGGCCTTCCAAGCGGTGCCGAAGAGGAGTCGGCGCCCGGCCTGCATACTGCCATCGAGATCTCTGTTCGCCTAGGCGCCATTGTTCTCCTGGTGGTCGCGTGCTTGATGATCGTCGCTCCCTTTATGGGCATCATCGTGTGGGCGCTGGTGATCGCCATTGCCGCCGACGGGCCCCATAAGACCCTAGTGAGGTGGCTCGGCGGGCGAAGGGGATGGGCGGCCGCTCTTCTCGTGGTCCTGGCGTTACTGGTTTTTATTGTCCCAGCGATTCAACTCTCCCAAACGCTGATCTCAGGTGCCCAGGGGTTCTCTGCAGATTTGAGCGGTGGCAATCTGCAGCTGCCGCCCCCGGATCCCCGTGTCGAGGATTGGCCGCTGATTGGGCCGACGGTATTTGCTGAGTGGAAGGCGGCGTCCGATAACATCGGCGAGGCACTGGGTCATTTCCGACCCCAACTCCAAACCTTTTCGGGTTGGCTGCTCCGGGCGGGAGGCAGCGCCGGGGCTGGAATTCTACAACTGGCGGTCTCGCTCCTGATCGCGGGGGTGATGCTTGCGCGTGGGGCCGAGCGCCAGGAGGCGATCGAGCGGTTTGCGATTCGGATGGCGGGCCCAAGACGGGGTAAGGGGCTTGCGGAGTTGGCCGAGGCGACGATTCGAAGCGTCGTTCAGGGAATCCTCGGCGTGGCGTTTCTTCAGGCAATCCTCGCGGGACTCGGACTCAGCATCATGGGAATTCCAGCGGCAGGGCTCTGGGCGCTTCTCGTGTTGGTTGCAGCGGTGGTCCAGATCCCGGTCGCCCTCGTACTGATCCTTCCTGTCATCTATGGATTTTCCTTGGTGGGGGGCGTCTCGTCGATCCTGTTTGCCCTGTGGTGCGCTGCGGTTGCCCTCCTCGACAATGTCTTGAAGCCTATTCTCTTCGGGCGCGGTGTGGAGGTCCCGACTCTGGTGATCTTCATGGGCGCCATCGGCGGCATGCTAACCCTGGGCATCATCGGTCTCTTCCTGGGGTCGGTGATTCTTGCTCTGGGCTTTGCGCTCTTCAAGGCGTGGTTGTCCGGGGATGAACCCGATGCCGTGGAGCCAAGCGCATGAGTGATCGGCTTTGGGCGAGGTCTTCGTGCTTGGCTGAGGGCGTTGGTTTGCCTGGGTTTGTTTTGCTTGGTTGATGTCGCGCCAGTTCAATCTATCCTGATTGACTGTCTCCACTGGCATCCGAATCGTGCGTCGAGGTAACCATGTCCATCCCATCTCCTGAAGACTTGTGCTTTCCCGAAACCGACTTCGCGGTCCTTCCGGGGCAGGGGAGCAGCCTGCCGGACTTCCACGGCATGCTCGCCAAATTGCGTACTCAACGGCCTGTAGCCCCAATCCGCTTCCATGGCCAGCCGGCGTGGCTCCTGACCCGGCACGCGGATGTCGCCGCAGCTTTTAGAGACGATGAGCTGTTTTCTGCCAGGGCAATCCAGGCCGCCAATACGGTTCCCGTGATGGGCCGCACGGTGATGGGAATGGAGGGTGAGGAGCATCGCATCAACCGCGCCCTAGTCTCTCCTCACTTCAAACTCCGGCTGATGCCCGACGCGGTGGACGAGTGGCTGCGGCCCCTGTGCCACGCTCTGGTGGATGGCTTTGCGGGCAAGGGCCAGGTGGACCTAGTGCCGGAGTTCAACAAGCAGCTCCCCCTGGTCGCGATTTGCCGAATCCTCGGAATTCCCCCAGAGGACGACGCCCGGCTGAGTCGGTGGGCCGTGGCCTTGATCAGCTATCCCTGGGATCCCCAGAGTGCCCTTGCGGCGTCGAAACAGTTCACCCAGTACCTCGGTGGCCTTGTCGAGATCCGGCGGGCTGCGCCCGAGGATGACCTGCTCTCTGCGCTGTGCACCCAGGAGGCTGAGGGACAAAAACTGAGCGATGAGGAGATCTTCTCCTTTGTCCGCATGCTTTTTCCCGCTGGGGCCGACACTACTTTTCTGGCCCTCGGCTCGTTGGTTGTCGGCTTGCTGGAAGAACCCGGAAGATGGACGTCGCTTCGGGGCAATCCAGACGCACAGGCGGCCGCGGTCGAGGAGGCGCTGCGTTGGGAACCTCCCACCGCACTCCTGCCTCGCATGACGGTCCAAGGCGGGGAATTCCGAGGTGAAGTCCTCGGACCGGACACCGTCGTCTTGTTGGGGATCGCCGGGGCCAATCGTGACCCTACAATTTTCCCCGATCCGGATCGCTTCGATATGACCCGGAAAACCTCGGGCCATTTGAGCTTTGGTCTGGGCAATCATTTCTGTTTGGGGTCGCATCTGGCCCGGGCCGAAATGCGAGTGGCTCTTGGAGTGCTTGTCGAACGCCTAGACGAAGTTGTCCTGGCTGAGCCCGCTGTCATGCAGGGGGCCGTGATGCGCGGTCCCGACAAGCTCCGAATTCGTTTCTCCCTCGCCTGAGACCGCCCAACGGGGTCTCGGCAGCGGATCGAGAAAGAAAACAAAGGACACGCTATGAAAATCGGCCTATTTCTCGCCACCATCAACCCGATTGCCACACCGGAATACATCGCGGCCTTCGCGCGCGGCGCCGAAGAGCGAGGTTTCGATTCGTTGTGGGTGGGGGAACACGTGCTTCTCTTCGACGAATACAGCTCGGCGTACCCGTACTCTACGGATGGAAAAATTGTGGGGCTAACCGGCGAAAGCGGCATGCTGGACCCCTTTCTTGCATTGGGCTGGGCCGCGGCCGCGACGCATGAAATCAAGCTCGCTACGGGGATCTGCATCCTGCCCCAGCGCAACCCGGTTTATACCGCCAAGGAGGTGGCCACTCTGGACTGGCTTTCGGGTGGACGCACAATCCTCGGGCTGGGGGTTGGTTGGCTGGAGGAAGAGTTTCGCAATTTGGGTGTTCCCTTTGAGGCGCGAGGGCGTCGCTGCGCAGAATATGTCGAAGTCCTCAAGCGTCTGTGGTGCGATCCGGTCTCGAACCATGAGGGCGAGTTTCACCGTTTGGAAAGGGCTCGCTTCTACCCGAAACCTATTCAGGCTCCGCATCCGCCCATTGTTTTCGGGGGGGAGTCCGATTCCGCGCTCCGTCGGGTAGCGAGGCTGGGAGATGGCTGGTTCGGGTTCAATCACACGCCCGAAAGCGCGGCTCAATGCCTGACTCGCCTGGAAGCGCTGCTGAATGCCGAAGAACGAAAAATGAGCGATCTGGAGATTTCGCTCTCCCCCTATCTTCAGCCCAGCACCGGCGCCGATCTTCCCCTTTACGCCGAGCTCGGTGTGGACCGGGTTGTACTCCTCGCCATGGCACCCTCGGTGCAGGAGATTCCGGGGTTGCTGGACGGCGTGGCGAGGGAGTACGGGCTGCTCAGCTGAGAGGCGTCTTGCGGACCGCAGGATGTTTATTTTGGCAGGAGCACTGCCAAGAGTGTAGGATGCCCGGTCCGCAGTATTTTATGTCTCATTTAATTCGCGTGGAGCCTCGCTCCACGTCCAGATCAGGAGCAAATTTTAATGCGCGAAGCCGTCATCGTATCCACCGCCCGAACCGGATTGGCCAAGTCCCATCGGGGCGGGTTCAACAACACCGGAGGCGCCGCTATGGCGGGGCATGCCATCAAGCACTCCATTGAACGCGCAGGCATCGAGCCCGATGAGGTCTCCGAAGTGGTGTTGGGCTGCGGTACGCCCCAGGGCACGACGGGCAACAATATTGGCCGTGTCGCGGCCCTGAAGGCCGGCTGCCCGGTCACGACCACGGGCGTGACCGTGAGTCGCCACTGCTCCTCGGGTCTGAACGCCATCGCGACCGCGGCGGGTCGGATCATTGTGGACGGTGAGGACGTGGTTGTGGGCGCCGGAGTGGAGTCCATCAGCTTGAGCATGGGCGGCGGAAACTTCTCCCATCAAGTCGACAAGGAACTCGTAGAACAGTACCCGGGCCTTTGGATGCCCATGATCGAGACGGCCGATATTGTGGCCGATCGCTACAAGGTCAGCCGGGAATACCAGGACGAGTACTCTCTCGAGAGTCAGATGCGCACCGCTGCGGCCCAGAAAGCCGGGCTCTTCGACGATGAAATCGTGCCCATGAACACGAGAATGATCGTCAAGGACAAGGCCACGGGCGAGACCTCGGAGGTGGACTACACGGTTACAGGGGACGAATGCAACCGACCGAGCACAACCCTGGAAGGTCTTCAGAAACTCGCGCCCATCCGGGGCGAGGACCACTACATCACCGCGGGCAACGCGTCCCAGCTCTCCGACGGCGCGGCATCGGTGGTGATGATGGAAGCCGACGAGGCGAAGCGCCGGGGTGTCAGTCCCCTGGGCGCGTTTCGCGGATTCACAGCCGGTGGCTGCAAGCCCGACGAGATGGGCATCGGCCCTGTGGTCGCGGTTCCGCGACTCCTCGAGCGAGCGGGACTCACCGTCGATGATATCGACCTCTGGGAACTCAACGAAGCGTTCGCAAGCCAGTGCCTGTACTGCCGAGATACTTTGGGCATCGACCCCGCGAAGTACAACGTCAATGGGGGTTCGATCTCCATCGGTCACCCCTTCGGGATGACGGGCGCGCGCTGCGTCGGTCATTTGCTGCGCGAGGGACAGCGCCGCAAGGCGAAGTGGGGCGTGGTCACCATGTGCATCGGCGGCGGACAGGGTGCGGCGGGCCTTTTCGAGATCTTCTAGCCCCCATCGTTTATCCGGTCGGTCTGGTTGTTTCCAAGCCACCCGCTCTGGTGCTTCGGAGCGGGTGGATTGGGCACTGGGCGTTGCCCCGTGCTGGATGATTAGGGCGGGCTTCGCCCATGGGAAGGGAGCGGGTTGAACCGGAGAGTGAACTCCCGTCGGCTCGAGGGCCGCGTGTTGCTTTGGCTCCTTGGCGGCTTGGGGTTCGCCGTAGTCGCGGCGGCCTTGACCCTGGCGACCAGCGAGGAGGCCCGGAAGGTTGCCAGCACTGGACTCGTAGACAGCATGGCGGATGCCGCCGAAGGCTTCATGACCCAGGCCACGCCCGTGGACGCCCATGCCCTCGCGCCGAATATCTACCAGGCCCGGGGTGTCTCCAACACCCACTTGATCGACACCGGGGATTCGGTGGTGATCTTCGATACCGGACTCTCCATCCAGGCCACGCGGCAAAAGCGGGCACTGGAAGAACTCGTGGGAGAGAAGCCTGTCAGCCATGTGATTCTTTCCCATTCCCATCAGGATCACGTGGGGGGCACGCAGTTCTGGGCCGAAGCCGAAACGCGAATCATCGCCCACCGCGAATTTTCTGAGGAGCAGCGCTATCTCAAAAACCTCGAGCCCTATCTTCACCAGCGAAATCGGCGACTTTTTCCGTGGATGCCCGAGGAACCGATCACCCGGGGGCCCCTGAGTTTCGGGCACGTCGTGCCGACCCAGACGATTCGTAACGGAGAGCCCTATAAATTCTCCCAAGGCGGTTTTCGTTTCGAGGTTCTTCCCACGCCGGGCGCCGAGGGACTCGACAATCTCTCGCTCTGGTTGCCCGACCAGAGGATTCTTTTCGTGGGCGATACCCTGGGTCCGATCTTCCCCCAATTCCCGAATATCTTCACCATGCGCGGTGAAAAAATGCGCAAGCCCATGGAGTACATCGAGAGCCTCAACCGGCTGATCGACCTGAATGCCGAGATGTTGGTGCCCGGCCATCTGGCCCCCACTCGGGGTGCCCAGGAGATTCGTGAAGGCCTGACTCGGATTCGTGATGCGGTTCAATATGTTCACGATGAGACCGTCAAGGGGATGAACGCGGGGAAGACAGTTTGGCAACTGATGGAGGAAATCCAGCTGCCCCCGGAACTGGCGCTCTCCCAGGTGCACGGGCGAGTTTCCTGGGGCGTCCGAAGTCTCTGGGAGTATTACGCCACCTGGTTCCACTACGACTCGACGACAGAGCTCTATCCGGTCCCCGTCCGGGAGGTGTATGCCGAGCTCGGCGAGTTGGCCGGCGTAGAGGCCCTGTCCCGCCAGGCCCGAGCCGCATTGGCTGCCGGGGAGCCCGTCAAAGCGCTTCACTTCTGTGAGATAGCCCTGGCGACCGATCCCGGGGCACGCGCCGCCTTGAAGGCCCAGCGCGATGCGTTGCGCGTTCTACTGGATCGGGCTCGAACGGGATTCGAGACCAGCTACGAAATCATTTGGCTTGAGGGCGAACTCGAAATGACCGAAGCGGCGCTCGCGGGCACCCCTTCGGCTTCGCGGTGATCCGGGGTGCCTGAGTCGGGAGACACTTTTCCGCGTATTCTCCCTATCGACCGGGTGGAGGGTGAACCCGTGGGCGGAAAGGCTGCTGGTCTCGGCCAGCTGACCCGCATCGGACTTTCGGTTCCGCCCGCCTTCGTGATTCTTGATGCTCGCGTGGACATCTTCCCCGATGATCTAATGGCCCACTACTTGGCTGTGGGCGGAGGCCGAGTTGCGGTTCGGTCGTCGGCGCTGGGGGAAGACGGTGAGGACAGCTCCTTTGCCGGTCAATTCGAGTCCGTTCTCAACGTTCAGGGAGAAGCCGATCTTCGCCAGGCGATCGCGGGTTGCGTGGTTTCTCTCTCGGGCAAGGCCGCCCTGGCATATCAAGACGATCAAGGCGGGGACAGGCAGAAGACCATGTGCGTCGTGGTGCAGGCCATGGTGGACGCTCGAGCAGCGGGTGTCCTCTTCAGCGCCGATCCTGTCTCGGGCCGGCATGATCGCCTGGTGATCGATGCGGTGAGTGGCCTGGGAGAGTCTCTCGTCAGCGGTGCGGCAACCCCCGACCACTATGTTCTCAATCTCGAGAATGAGGTGTTGAACCGAGAACTCGTGGGCGAAACCGCGATTCTGGGCGATGAAGAAATCGAGGCTCTCGCTCGTGGCGCCCGACGCGCCGTGGCCCAGCTCGGAAATCCCCTGGACATGGAGTGGGCGATCGATACCGGGGGCGCACTCCAATGGCTTCAAGCCAGGCCGATTACCACCCTGGGCTGCGACCTGAATGCCGGGGCGACCGAGATTGCTTCGGGCGACGTGATTACACGCTGCAATGTGGGTGAAATGATGCCCGGACCGGTTTGTCCCCTGACCTTTTCCACCCAGGGCCGGGCCATCGAACACGGAATGCAGCATATGCAGGTTTGTTACGGCGGGCGCCCATCGATCACCGATGACTGGACCCAGATCAATCTTTTCTTTGGCCATATGTTCATCAACCTGACCGGCGGCCTCGAGGCCGCGCGATACGTCTCAATCACAAACGCGGAGAGCGTGGGGCAGTCGCTTTGCGGGCGCGTGATCCCCGAACTCCAGGACCCGGAAAACAAGAAGAGCCTTCTGCGACGGATCTGGGGCTCGTTTCAGTTCGTCCGCTACTGCCTCAAGGCGACCCAGGTGATCGCCGAGTTCGAATCAAGGTTTCGACATTTTCACATTCGTTACAAGAATGACTCCGTGGCTATGGTCGAGGAAATGGAACTTCAATTTCCCTGGCTGCTTGAAGCGGATGAAGTTCACCTGCGCTCCTCGGCCTACTCGGGGGCAATGGAAGGCGTGGTCCAGGGCATCGTTGGGGGGCGCGATCGGGGCTCGGATCTGGATCGGAAGGCGGCGCATCAGGCCGAGGCTGCCCGTCTGCTCGCGGGGGCAAGCTTTGTCGAAAGTGCGATGATGGTGGAGCACCTGGACGAAGTGGTGGACGCAATCGCCCTGGACTCGGCTGAGGCCGAGAAATTTCGGACTGCCTCGGCGGAGGAGGCGCTGGCTTGGCTCCGAGGGCCGGACTCGGGGGCGGCGGGCATGGGCTTTCGGAGTTTTCTTCGCCATCACGGACATCGCGGCTACCGGGAACTCTGCGTGCGTGAAAAAGCCTGGGCCGACGCACCCGCACAGGTCGTTCAAACCATGCAAGCCTCCATCGCCGCAAGGGTCGCTGGAAACTATCGCCCAAAGCAAGTCGCCGCCGTGGATCTCTCGGAATTGAAGCGGTCTCTGGGTTTTCTCGTGCCCCGAGCGCACCTGGCCGTTCGCCAACGAGAGCAGACCAAATCCATGTTGGTAGACGCGACCTACCGTCTTAAATGCGGGTACCGGCACCTCGGGGTTCTTCTCGCCAGTGAAGGAAGTCTGCCCGATGCCGACCTAGTTTTCTTTCTCTCCAGGGAGGAACTCTCGGAGTTTTGTCGCCGGCCTACGGAGAACCAGGTTGAGTTGATGGTAAAGCGCCGAAGGGCGCTGGAGTTCCAACTGAAACTCGAGTTCGAGGATGTCTATGTCGGCTCCGCCGAACCCGCAGATCCCGGAATCCCAGCAGCTGTGGGGAAGGGCGAGTATGTCGGCCGTCCGGTGAGTCGCGGGGTTGTTGAGGGCAGGGCACGCGTGGCCCTCAGCCTGGAGGAGGCCGCAGCCTTGGAGCCTGGGGAGATTCTTGTCTCCCACGTCACGGATATTGGCTGGACTCCCTATTTCAGTCTCATTGCGGGCTTGGCGACGGATGTTGGGAGCGCGGTGTCCCACGGCGCGGTCATTGCCCGTGAGTATGGACTGCCCGCCATTGTGAATTTGCGCGTCGCGACCCGAGTGGTTCGGACAGGGGACTGGGTCCGCCTAGATGCCGATAAGGGCATTTTGAGCGTGCTGAGCGAGCACGCGGAAGCGACACCGGGCTCGGCCTAGACTGTCCGAGCCACGCCCCTCTTCTCGCCACGCTCCGGTTCGTTTTTGGACGACTGTCGGGTCACGCGGGTAAAGGACAAAGTGCCGCGCCTGGGCTCAATCCGGGATCAAGATCGTGTTGTCGCCGCGCAGTTGCTCCAACTCGGCTTCGCCATAGCCGAGTTCTCGAAGAACCTCTTCGGTGTGTTCTCCATGCAGGGGCGGCATTCTTCGCTTGGGTTCCTGCGCGGTCTTGGCAAAACGTGCCGCCGGGCGGGCCTGGTGATAGCGACCCGCCGTGGGGTGGTCGAACTCGAGAATTGCGTTGTTGTGCTCCACTTGAGGGTCATTGAAGACCTCGTCCAAACTGAGAACGGGGCCCACCGGAACATCTTCCTCGAGCATGCGAGCAAGCAGGGCGTCGGTGGTTTGGCCGAGCATCGCCTCGGCGATCTTTTCGCCCAGGGCCACGGCATTGTCAATATTCGACCGACTGGCAGCCACTCCGAACCGGGGATCTTCGGCCCATTCGGGGTGCCCTAGAGCTCTGAAGAGCCCATGCATTTCCTTGTCGGTGGCCGCGAAGTAGATGAGGTGTCCATCGCTGGTCTGGGACAGCTTGTACACCTCGTAAAGTGCAAGCCCCGATGGTTTGTCGTCGCCCGCGAAGGTGTGCGCGAGCATTCCATCGGGCCAAAAGAAGGCCAGGGAAGCATCAATCATGGGAATGTCTATATGCTGACCGCCGGCACCGCGTTCCCGGGCGAAAAGAGCCGCGGTGATGGCCTGGGCCGCCGTGTAGGCGCTCGACTTGTCGGCCACGATATTACGGACAAGGTCGGGGATCGGAACTTCGGGATTGACTTGGACAGCCGTGTGCCCGGAGAGGCCCTGAATGATGGGGTCGTACACTCGTCGCTGGCTATAGGGACCGTCGGGGCCGTAGCCCGAAATCGAGCAGTAAATCAGGTCTGGATTGATGCGCCGGAGGGCCTCGTCACCCAGCCCAAGGCGGTCGGCCGCCCCGGGCCGCCAGTTCTGCACAAAGACATCGGATTCGGCGACCAGTTTCAGCGCGATCGCGAGTCCATCTTCCGAGGCCAGGTTCACGGCAATGGCCCGTTTATTGCGATTGCAATTCGCATAGAAGGACGTCATGCCGCCCCGGGCGAAGGGGGAGAGGCGCAGGGTGTCGCCGACATCGGTGGGCTCTAGTTTGATGACATCGGCACCCTGGTCGGCAAGCAACATGGTGGCGAGCGGACCCGAAACAATGGCGGAGGCATCTAGAATTTTGATTCCGTCGAGGGGGCCGCTCAATTAGAAATCTCCATCATGCGGGTCCCTTCGGAACCGTGCGAGCCGGGTGGAAGGAGTCCGGGGCTGGGTCCAGTGTGGAGGAATCAAGGGCGCATTGCCATATGCAGCGCAAGTTCCGCCGCCTTGGCGGCGCGCCCCAATCGGGATTGGCTATTTGCCCAAGGCAGAGAAGTTGGATTCATCCGCCGAGCGGTCGGCCCGTTAGAGTCGCTAGCGTAAGTTCTCTAAAGAGACCCAAAACCAAGGGGATAGATGTGACTGAGCAGCGGCAATTGATTGCCGGCGGCCGAATCTTTACCGGTGATCCAGAAAAACCCTGGGCAGAGGCTGCGGTGGTGGAGGGCAATTGCTTTGCTTTTGTAGGTAGCTCCAGGGAAGCGGTTTCTTTCGCAGGGCCGGCGGCCGAGAAGATCGATTGCGCCGGCGAACTGATTCTCCCGGGTTTCGTGGACGGACATGTTCACGTCGTGATGACGGGCGCCTCACTTTTGAAGGCACAGCTTCGGGATGCTGTGGGGCTGGAACAGATACAGGGGCGGATCAGGGACTGGGCTTTCGAACACCGGGATGCGCCTCGCGTATTGGCCACGGGTTGGGTTCAGGGGAGCCTCGAAGAAGGGGCTCCCACTCGGGAAATGCTCGATGCGGTGGTTGACGATCGCCCTGTCTACGTGGATGCCCACGACCTGCACTCGTGTTGGGTGAACTCGGCTGCCCTGCGCGAATTGAAGATCACGAACTCGACAGCCGACCCCGTAGGCGGGCGAATCGTGCGGAATGCCGACACGGGTGAAGCCACCGGGCATGTGGACCCGAGCATCCTGGGGAATTGGATCGAGATGCTTGGGGTTGAGCGGGGGCAGAACGCCATGGCGTGGCCTCGCTATATCGAGACGGGGGCTACCCTGGCCCTGGGAACCGATACACCCACGGCCCCCTTTGAGCCGATCCCCAATATGTATATCGCTGCGACGCGCGCCTCACCCTCTGATCCCTCGCTTCCGGCTCATCGTCCCGAGTGGGCTCTGCCCCTGGAAGAGGCAATTCTTCATGGCACCCGGGAGTCCGCCTATGCGGCCTGGCTCGACCACGCAACCGGAGCGATCAAAGCCGGCCTCGCGGCGGACATGGTGGTTCTGGACCGGGACGTGTTCGCAGAAGGGCCGAAGGCGTTGCTTGAAACGAGCATTCGTCTAACCATGATGGACGGTCGGGTAACTTTTTCGGCGGAGGCGGATGCCTGAGGGCGCCCGTCCCGTACCCGGTGGATTAGCTCACTGGCTATTCACTCGCCCTATTCACTCGCCTTATGCACTCGCCTATTCACTGGCCTTCTTCACTGGCCTCATTTACGGGCCTGCTGTCGGGTGTAGGCCAATGAGCATGGCGTTGATCACATCACCGGCGAGTCCTTCGTATTCGCTGTTCGGCATCATCATTGCCACCGTGGCGACTCCGTGAACCGCGGACCAGAGCATGATCGAGAGTTCGACGACGTCCCGGTTGACCAGACGGCCGATTTTGATCATTTCGCTGATATCGGCAAAGCTGGCCTCGAAAGCACGGGAGGCGGCGTCCAGTTCGTTGTCAACGTCAATCGCCAGCTCCACCGGCCGGTACTGGAACATCAGCCGAAACAATTCCGGGTGCCCCACCGCGAAGGCGACGTAACCCAGGGCACGATCTCTTAGGCGCGCATCCGGGCTGGTCGCATGGATCCTGCTGAAACAGGAGACGAGTTCCTCGAAACCCTCCGCCGCCACAAGGCCGAGCAGGTCCGATTTCGAGTCGATGTGATCGTAGAGAGCGGGCGCCGTGACCTTGAGGTCTCGGGCTAGCGCTCTCAGCGACACCGCCTCGAAACCGTGGGCTTCGACTTGGCGGCGTGCGGCGGCCACAATCGTTTCACGGGAGAGCATCTTCCCCGGCTTCTGGCGAGTCAGCGTGGGTCTGGAATCCAACTGCTATGAAACCCGGCAACGACTCGCCGTGGGATGTGGACTTCCGCGATGGGGTCGGCCGCAATGTTCGACGCGTCGAGGATCACCAGGTAACTCGTGTCGGTTTCGGGCTTCCAGACATATGTCATCAGATACCCATCGTCTTCACTGGTTGCGCCCGCTGCGGGTACAAAAACCGGTTCCCCCGGCTCGTGACCTGTGGGGAATTGATGAATGGCTTTCGAACCGGCCTTGGCCAGGTCGTACTTGAAGAGAGCTCCCCCCATGCCCGATGTGTCGGTGCCGGTGACACCCAGTGCATAGCCGTAGCGAAACTCGTACCCCTGTTTGGCTTCGGCGATTCGGGGGAATTCACTGGATTCGTCGTCGAGATAGCCCTCGGAAACAGCGCCGGTGGAGCGATTGAATCGCCACTCGTGCAGTCGGGGCTTTGACGCCGGATCGACCTCTTCGTTCAGGGCCATGGCGGATGAATCGCGCCAGATCTCCGGGATCCGCATGCCATACACCACGGTCTCGTCCCCATCATCGAAGGCATTGAGGGTGTGAAAACAGTATCCGGGTTTGACATCGAACCAACGCATATCGGCGTCGCCACCCTCGCGTGGCATGATGCCGAAGCGGGCGGGGTAGTCGTCGCTCCAGCGGATGGGCATTCCGCCCTTCATGGCCAGTTCGAGGTCGAAGATTGCGGGTAGATCCATGAAGACGGTGTGATCACGGGTTGCCGCCATATCATGCATCATGGTTGGACCGGTCACGCTAATTGGTGTTTTCTGAACCATCTTGCCGCCCGCATCGACTCGGTAATAAGTGAGGAAGGGCTCGACTTGTGCATAGCCAAAGGCCAGCATCTCCCCGGTATCCGGGCAGAACTTGGGGTGGGCGGTGAAGGATCCCGTGAGCACCCCGTCGAAGGTGTGGGGCCCTACCGTATCGAGAGTGGCATTGACCTCGTAGGGGAATGCGCCTTCCTCGAGGGCGAGAATACGGCCGCCATGACCGACCACGTGGGTATTGGCCGCCGACACCGAGTGATCGAAGGTGAAGGTTTCCGGATCCAGGGCCAACTCCAGGCGGTCGGCGCCGGGATTGGCATATTGGGGGGTACGCACGTAGCGATTCCGATACCAGCTGGCCTTGCCATTCTGGAGTTCGATGCCGTGCAGCATGCCGTCGCCGATGAACCAGTGCTCGGTCCAGCCGGTCTGGGGATTGGCTGTGTTGCGGATGTAGCGGCCGTTGAGTTCGGGCGGGATGGCCCCCTTCACCTCGAGTTGGTCACTGAGCACCGTGACTTCGTCAAATACGGGCGTCCGGCTCTCGATGAGATGCCAGGGGGCGTCGGGCCCCTGTCCGCGCGGGTCGAGTACTGGGTTGGTCTTGGCCATGATTTCCCCTTGAGCTGTTGAGTCCGAATACTAACACCCTGGCTGAACAGTGTTAAGTGCCGAGACCAATCCCGATTCGCTTTTCCGACACCCGGTTCTTGTTCCTTCGGTAGGCTAGGCCCACCCCGCAAGGCACCCGGAGCCGTGTGACCGAAACTCCCAACGACAAAGCGAACCGCTGGATTCTTGGGCGCTTCATGGAGGCTCAGCGCCGAGACGCGCCCCTGATGCTCTGGGCCCTCATCGTGGGCACGTTGGCTGGGCTCGTCGGGGGCGGATTTCGTTATTTCGTCGAAAGGTTGGCGGATCTACGGGTTCGCTTCGACGCCGGTGACCTGGGCTTCGGCGTCCCCGGCCCGTGGGAAGCCGCAGGCCTGTCGGCGCTCTTGGCCATGGCGGCGGTCTGGCTGGTTCGCCGTTATGCGCCCGAGGCCTCGGGGAGCGGTGTGCAGGAGGTCGAAGGGGCACTCGATGGGATTCGGCCGGTTCGCTGGTGGCGAGTGCTCCCGGTCAAATTCGGCGCGGGTGCACTGGCCATGTCGTCGGGGCTCTTAATGGGCCGCGAGGGACCCACGATCCAGATGGGAGCGGCTCTGGGCCGAATGCTCTCGGACACTTTTCATCTGCGCGCCGAGCACGCGCATGTCCTTCTGGCAGCGGGGGCCGGAGCCGGGTTAACGGCGGCCTTCAACGCGCCTCTGGCCGGGATGTTGTTCGTGATCGAGGAAATGCGTCCGCAATTTCACTACAACGCGATCTCGGTGCAGGCCATTCTGGTCGCGTGCGCGGCGTCGGACGTGGTGGTTCGAGTGCTGCTTGGGGATGGCCTGATTCTCCCCATGCCCCCTCTGCCGGCACCCGCTGTTCATGCACTGTGGATATTTCCCGTTTTTGGTGCGCTGATCGGTCTGATCGGATTCGCGTTCAATCACTTTCTTGTGGCTATGGTCGATCGTGTCACCGGCTTTCGGGAGTGGCAACGACTGCTTTTTGCAGGGGGTGTGGGTGGGGTGGTGGGGTGGCTCGCCCTGATCCTCCCGGAAACCGTGGGCGGAGGCGAGGGCCTGATCAATGGAGTGCTCAGCGGGGCCATCCCGACCACTCTTCTGCTCTTGCTTTTTCTGAGTCGCTTTGTTCTGACCGTGGCCAGCTATGGCACCGGGGCTCCCGGTGGAATATTCGCCCCCATGCTCGCGCTTGGAACGCTTTTCGGCCTCTGGTTTGGTCAGGTGACCCAGGGCTGGGTGCCGGGTGGGATCGATCATCCACAGATCTTCACCATCGCCGCCATGGGCGCTTTGTTCTCAGCAACGGTTCGGGCTCCGATTACGGGGATCGCGCTCGCCGCGGAACTGACCGGGAGTTTCCCGCAACTCCTCCCGATTATTCTGACCTGCATTCCGGCGACCCTGGTTGCTCACGGGCTCGGTGGGCTGCCCATCTATACGGTTCTGCTCGAGCGAATCGTTCGGGATTCGAAACTGGGGGTGACCGGACGTCTGATTCTTTACAGGGAGCCCGACTCACCCCTGTGCGAGCGGGGCGAAGTCGTCGCTCGACGCTTGGCCGATCGATTTAATCTCGAGTTGGTCCCGGCGGATGTCAGTTCGGACGAGGCACTTTTAAAGACTTTCGGGGCGCGATTGCCGGTTCTCGAGTTCGAAGGCATCGAGTTGGGATCGGGTGAACTCTCGGAGAAGTCTCTCGAAAAGGAACTCAAGCGCGCCGCGGTGCTCATCGAGGAGCACGGCCGGCAGAAGGCGGATTGAACCGGGTCGCCTTGGCCCGAGCCGACGAGAGGGTTCCGTCGTTCGCGCTGGTTTGCTCAATCTCGTGGGCGGGGCGAATAGAACCCCGATTCATGCCCGGGCATTGCCGGGCCTCGCGGTCCCATGCAATCTCCGACGCCACGACCTTGCGCCAGAAGGGAAATGTCCGGCACTGCCGGGGTCTGGCTGCGTAGACCGTGCAGCCTTTTTGGGGATCGTAGAGCGCGCAAGATCCGTCGCTTCTCTCACGGAGAGAGGTTGCTCCGTCTTGCAAGGTCCGGGTATAGACTTGGATGAACGCGTCGGCATCGAGTTCGACCGCAGTGGCGAGTTCCTCGATCTCCGGCGGGCTGACTAAAACCGTCCCCGGCGACCCGGTGCAGCAGTTGCCGCACCGAGTGCAGGAAAAAGAAAGTCCAGCCTGATACCAGGGGTTCTCCACGCCTTGGGGGGGCCTAGATGAGGGGGGAGGTCAGGCCGCGGGTGGTGGCCATGACGGCTTCCATCTGGACACCTTCCCGGAGTCGTTCCAGTTCACCTCCATCGAGCCAGACACCGCCGCAGTCGGGACAGCGATCGATTACCAGCATGTGGGCGATCTCTTTGGCCATATTTTTCCCGTCGCGCGGGCAGGGCCGGCTCTCCTCTTTCGAGGCTTTGACGAGAAGGGTCATTTCCTCGACGCAGGTCTCGCAGACCGGCTTGTCATCCTCTTTGTTACGAGTCCGATTTCCACACCGATCACATTTGGGAGCAAAGAGAGCCATAGATAGAGTTCTTTCCTCTGATGTTGAGAGGGACCGGAAGCGGCCCTGTTTTCCCAGCATAGGGGGCATTCCAAGCGAGTGTCATAGGGGGCCGGTGGCCAGACCTGCTTTCAGTCCATACCCAAACTTTTGACTGTGGACTTTTTCCAAAGGCTACGGAGGGGCCCCGGCGGTTTGAATTCAGGACTCGACCCGGGGGGCATTTCAAACGAGGCCGCCGCCTCCACAGGTCTTCAGCGCCGGGCATTGCCTCGGCCTTCCGAGCCTCAGCCTTCCGAATCGCCGGGAGACGGATCGCGCGCGGGTTGAAAGCTGCGCAGGGCTTCGACTTTGGGCCCACTGGAAACCGATTTGCAGGTGACAGGTTCCTGGAGGAGGGTGGACACGATAGGGACATTTATGCCCGTGGACGAAAGGGCTTTATCCGCGGTGCTCTGGAGTTGAAGCATCGCATCGGAAAGCTGGGGGGAGACCTTCATGACCACCCCCAAGGCTCGCCCAATCAGGCCACGCGCAAGATCGGTCACGGTTTGCAGGGGCTCCGGGTGGATGTCGGGGTTATCCAGGGGCCCCTTGATGCGGATGGCCGCCGTGACCGCGGTGGCAATGGTGTTTTTCAGGTGAGGCCTGAGCAGCATGTCCAAGGTTTTCTCCGGGATGTTCACGACACCCATTCCGCGAACCTGCTTGGTCGGCGCATCCCAGAGAAGTGCGTCGGTGCGCACGATTCCCTTGTCGATGGCAAGCGCTCCGATGAAACATGTCATGGGCACGAAACCGGTGTGCGGCCTCCCTTTTAGGGACAGTGCCACCGCATCCGCGTACCGGTCAGCCAGGGCTCCTTGGGTGACGTTTGCCAATACGCGTCCGTTGAGGTGTCCGATCCATTCGTCCAGGCTCTCGCCTTGGGTGGAGAGATCGAGGACCGCCTCCAGGTACCCGGTGACCAGCTTCGGTTGGTTGAACCACTGGGCCAGGGTGCCCAGGCGCAGGCCCGTGGCGGCAAGTTCCAGCGAGGCGGTGGGGCCCGGTTGGCGAGCATCCAGGGTGGTCTCCAAGACGAGTTGACCATCGGGCCATTGGCCAGTGATATCCGGTCCCTTTAAGACCCCATCGGCCCACCGCACTTGCGCGCTGAGAGGCGCGATAGTCCATGCATCGTCGACTCGCACGCTAGGCGCGCGGAGCCTTAAGTGGCCGCGAGTGGTCGAGAGCCACTGAAGCCGCTCGGGACGCAGAGCGTCCTGCAAGACCTGCGCGGTGTCGGGCTTCGGGTTTTCCGGCGTTGAGTTTCCCCGCTTGCTGGGGCCAGGGTTTGGCATCGCGATATGAAAGCCGGACAGGTCAACGCCCTCGACGACGAGGTCCAGGTTTATCTCAGCCGTGGGCGTCTTGCGCGCAAAACCGCCCCCACCTCGAATCTTGATCGCCCCCATGTTCAACGCCAAGTCCTCGAGCTTCAGATTTTCGAGGGATCCGTTCAGTTGGCCAGTGCCGGTCAGTGGGCCCGAGTCGGGGAGCTTTCCGCCCCAAAGCCATCCGAGCGCCGACAGGCTTCCGGCCCGGAGACGAAAATCCATCTGCCCGGATTCATTCGTGCCCATTCCGCTCACCAGTACATCTCCAGAAAGCCCGAACTCCACGTCGTCATGGGCAGAAAGTTCCAGGGCGATATCGCGGAACCGGGCAGGCACGTGCGTGCTCTGGGAAAAAACCACAGACCCTTTGGCAGAGGAAATTTGGGCCACCGGGCGTTTTTCGAGTCCGGGCACCCTGCCCGGGTCTTCGAGTTGGAACGAGAGTTTCAGTTCGACCCCATCCCGGCGGGGCCAAAGGGTGTCCAACTTGCCCGAAAGCGCGAGCCAGTTATTTCCGGAGGGGCCGGTTTTTGCTTTGATCCCATCGAGGGACCAACTTTTTCCGGAGGGCACCAATCGCGCAGAAATCGCTACGGGGTGCAGTTTGAGTAGATAACCCACCAGGGGGCGATGCCGGTGTGCATCGAAGAGCGCCGCCAACTCTTGGGTTTCCGGGGGTGAGACCCCAATCACGAACTTCGTGAGGGAGTTCAAGTCGGTGGCCTCGATGGAGAGGTCCAGACCCCCGCTGAGCAAGCCGCCAGCCAGGTTCAGATCGCCATGGATGCGAGCCTCTAAGCCCTCTTGTGGCTTGATCCGGAACTCAAGGCCTTGGGCGGCCAGGGCCGAGGTACTGCCGCGCAAGTCCGTGGTGAGGCGCGCTTCTCCGAGGTTGGCCAGGCCAAGCGCCAAGGGTTTCAGGCTGTGGCTGAGATTGGGACTCTTCAGTTCGAGGGCAAGCTCGGTGCCATCGCCCTCTAGCAACCGATGGATCGTACCCGAGATGGAGGCCTGGAATTGCCCCGACCGGCCCAATTTCAGCACCCCTTTTTGAAGCGATAGATCTCCGTCCTTCTCGCGGTGCAAGCTGCACTTCAGTTCGATGGGACCAACGATTTCGGCCCAGGTGCCGGCCTTTGGGCCGAGCAGCCTATGGGTGATCGGACTCGGCTCGGGACTGGACAGCGAAACAGTGAGATCCACGGGGGTCAGGCTGGGAAGTGGACCGGTGATTCCCTGGACCGCAAGGGTTACGTCGTCGTCTCCGATGACCAGGCGCAGATCGGTCTTCCAACGGCGATCCGGATCCGTCGTTTCTCCGACTTGTGGCGTCACTGTGCCGGAAAGGTGCAGGTGGTCTTGATCCCAGTCGCCCTGGATGTCGAAGTGGACGGGTTGGCCTTTCTTGATACGGTCGGCCTTGGCTCGAACAGAGGATAGGGTGGCTGAGCGATGGGAGACGTCGTCCTTGATGTGGAGTTCGAAGTTTTCCACCACGAGATGATGTGGCGTCAGCTGTAACGGGAAGGCACCGGAGGATTCCGGAGGCGCGTCGGGCGCTCTTGTTGCCGGGGCCCAATTGATCTGGCCTTTCTCGTTCCGGTGGAACCACACATCCGCGCCGCTCAGTCTCACGGCCCCGAGCACTAATTCCCGCTGCTCCAGGGATTGAAGAAGCTCGATGTCCACCTCGATACGCGTGGCTTGGGCCAGGGGGTTCTTGCCGGGCCGCAAGGGATTCTCGAGCCGGACATCCTCCACGCTTATCCCTGGATGGGGAAGCAACTCGAAATGCAATTTCCCCTGGGCCGTAATCGTGTATCCCGAGGCCATGGAGATTTCGGCGGCCAGCCGGTCCCGCAGGGCGGAGGTGTCCGCCATGGAAATCCCTATGGCCAGAACGATCGCGCCGACTACGACGAGCCCCACGAGCCCGACCAGAGAAGAAACAATGCGCCGCATCGGGTGGGACTCTCCTCGAGCTTTTTAAACGCTTTTCAACCCGGCTTCCGATCGGCTCACCCGGCAGATAAACGGGGTTGGTTTCGCGCCCGGGATAACCGTCTCGAAGTCTAGCTCCCGAGTTTATGAGTTGCTTCGCCGGCTAAAACTTCGGCAGCGGATGGCAGCCCGGGCGCTGGTTGCGTTCCGGCTGGATCACGCTGGGCCGTCTCGCTGAAGACTAAAAGAGAAGCAGTCCAGCAAGGCCCGCCGCCGGAATAATCAGGGCCACCTCGACGCGAAATCGAATCAAGGCGATCAGGGTAGCGGCCAGTATCGCCGCACTCGCCCAATGGGCCTGGGCGGTCTGGCCGACCACCAGGGCAGCCGAGGCGATCAGTCCGAGGACCGCCGCTCGGATCCCTCGCAAGCTGCGTTGGATGATTGGGGAGTGGTTAATTTTCTCCAGGGCTCGTGATGCGGTGACCATCAGGAGCGCCGGGGGGAAGAAGATCGCGAAGGTGGCAACGAAAGCGCCCAGGAGTCCATGGACTTTGTATCCGATAAAGGCTGCGCTGATTAGGATTGGACCCGGCGTGATCTGGCCCAGTGCGATGGCGCTTGCAAACTCGGTCTGGGAGACCCACTGGAGCCCCTCGACAACAATCGCCTGAATCAAGGGGATGAAGACAAAGCCCCCACCAAAAAGAATCAGACTCATCCCCGAGAAAGTGACGAAGAGGTCGGCTCCGGGGTAGCGAGAGAGCCCTGGGACTGGGATCAGGAAGAGCAGGAGGAAGCCCGATAGCAGAGCCACAGCAAGGCCCCACCCCCAGCCGCCCCCGGTCTTGGCGAGCCCTGAGCGAGGTTTTGGAGCCGCCGCGCCGTTGCCCGACGGCGGGACTCCGGCGAAGAGCACAAGTCCGAGCAGGCCGGAACCTATCACGATGCCCAGGGTCAGATAGAAGCCGCCCACGGTGACCATCAGCCCCCCAGCGACGGCGGCGATCAAGATTTCGGGAACACCCGCCAGGGCCTGCTTGCGCATCCCCCAGGCTGCGTTCAGGATGATCGCGGCGACAGCGGGAACGAAGCCCGCCACGGCTTTGTCCACCACCGGGAGGTGGCCCCATTCGAGATAGGCGATGCTGAACCCCACCAGGAGCACAAAGGAGGGCAAAATCACCGCCGTGGCGCAGACAGCCGCGCCGATGCCTCCCCGGAGCTTGTAGCCCACGTAGGCCACCACGTTGATGGCGACCGGGCCGGGAAGAATTGTGGCCAAGGAAATTCCGTCCATCAATTCCTCGTCCCGAAGCAGTTTTTTACGCTCGACGACGATGTTGCGAACGACCGAGATCAGGGCCATGAAACCGCCGAACGCAGTGGCGCCGATCCGCAAGAAAGTCCACCCCAGTAAAAGCAGCGGAACTCTGTCTTTGGAGGATTCTCCGTGGAGCTCGTTCATTCTGATTCCGGCCAAGCTCGGCTCCCCGATGTTCATGCGAACCGAACCCTGATTGACTCCATCAGAAGGGCCTGGGGCTTCCTGAGTTTCAAGTCCACGGGGTTCGTCAGTTTGCGTGCTCTTGCCCTGAGCTGCTTATTTTCGGCGTCCAGCGCTGAAAGGGTTGCCGAGTTTATCCGATATTCCTTCCCGCGCTCGATGCAGTGCCGGGGATAATTCAACTCGTCCAGAGATTCGCCGGCCACACTCTCGAATTGACGGATTTCCTCGGTGCTGGCTTCCTTGAGGAACTTGTTCGAGTTTGTGCTGTCCAGCGGCTGGCTGACATTGGACCACAGACCGGTGACCGCCGTTCGCTGGGCTTCCGGGGACCGATGAAACTCCATCATTTCTGGGGAGTATTCGGCTCCCAGAAACCTGCACAGGCGCATGAGGGCGGGCTCCGGCCGAGAGGTTAGTTCTTCGTAGCTGAGCGCGATGAATTGACTCTCGTGGACCCGGCGGCGCAAAGCCAGAGAGAGTTGCTGAGCCTCGTCCCAGGCTTTGCCCAGATGATAAAAGGTTTTATCACCGATCAACGCTTTGCGGAACGACAGAGCGACATCTCGACCGTCCCTGTACAAGTAAATGAAACGCGCACTTTTTCCGAAATAACGCTCGATTTCTCCAAGATGGTGAACGTTCGCCATGCTCTTGCACAGCCAATCTGTTCCGCCCCAGGCCCGGGCGAGGCAGTCGTGAACAGCACCGTAAACCGCCACCAGCGAACACTCTCGACAGGAGTCCTGGATGGCCTTCGGGTCAAGATCAACCGACTCCCACTTGACTGGATTTGTTTCGACAAGCCGGCAAACATCGGACACCAATTGCTCGAAATTGGAGCCCCTGTGGAGATCCCCGTAGCTGGACTCGAAGGGCCCGAGACGTTCGAGAATGTGAGGCGGATGCGGGGCCGCAATTTCGGGGAGTTGGTTCAGCATGAGGCGAAGGAGATTTGATCCGCTTCGCTGCATTCCGATCATGAATATGGGCATGGGTAGGCTTCTCTTCAGTTGATTTCGTATTCGCTTTCGACAAACACGAGGCAGAGCATTCCTGCAACGCAGAAGATCATTTTGATCGCCAGGATTAGAGTCATTTCCGCCTCACTTTCTGTTTGCCGCCAAGGGCTGTTTGTCGCCAAGGTCTCCGCTTGGTTTCAAGTGCCCCGGGCCGAGGCCCTTGGTCCCTTGGCGTGGCCCTTGCTGAGGGCCTTGGTCTGGCTCCTTTATTGGCAAGGGCTTTTGCGGGTTCTGCTTCGGTTCGGTCGGGTTCTTGGGTACTCAGTCGTAACGCGAGAGGGAATTGACCCGGAAAATCCCCAAGAATAATT
>Ga0310120_10000441_pt1 | contig 33117 bp, 28 predicted proteins | sample CB27_AW_983_MG_FD_203506 | JGI IMG/M metagenome (GOLD analysis project Ga0310120, IMG submission 203506) | Marine microbial communities from Western Arctic Ocean, Canada - CB27_AW_983 | ecosystem: Environmental > Aquatic > Marine > Oceanic | place: Canada: Western Arctic Ocean | collected...
GCAGGACCCGTATATCATGCCCATGCAGCTCATCCAGACCGAAAGCGAACGTGACCGTGCGTATACGGCGGTCGTACCATCGGATGGCGGACCCGTAATACAGCTCGGCACGTTGGACCTTCCGAACGTCACGGTAGGAAGCGACGGCGACGCCCTTGTGGCCCTCGGAACGACGGGCCTGCCCTACCGACAGCTCGTGTCGTGGGATGGGCGTTATGCCGACTACTACACGATCGACGTAAATGATGGCACCCGGAAGCTCGTAGCCGAGCGCGTCCGGAGCGGAAGACCATCCCTGTCCCCGGACAGTCGGTTCATCTACTGGTGGGACGGAACTGAGAGAGCCTGGCTCGCGTGGTCCATCGAAACCGGTGAGGCGAGCAACCTGAGCGCGCAAATCCCGTTCCCTGTCCACGACCTCTTCGACGATCGACCCGAGCCCCCGGGATCCATTGGGACGCCACGCTGGACCGAGGGCGACGCAGGTATCCTGATCAACGACTGGCACGACATCTGGCTGATCGATCCCACAGGGCGCGAATCTCCCCGAAACGTCACCGAGGGAGTGGGGCGACGCGAGGGCCTGCGATTCACCTACGTGCAGACGGACCCGGAGGAAGACGTCGTTCCCATGGGCCGGGACGTACTTTTGTCGGCGTTCCACCTGACCGACAAGTCTGACGGGTTCTACCGGGACCGCTTCGATCGTAACAATGAGCCCCGGCCCTTGGTGATGGACGACGTCGACTTCTCTACGCCGACCAAGGCGGAGGATTCAGACATTGTGCTCCTCACACGGCAGACGTTCCGAGAATTCCCCGACCTTTGGATGGCAGGAGAGATGCTCGACGGACTGACCAAGATCTCCAACGCCAATCCCCAGCAGGAAGAGTATACGTGGGGCACGGAGGAGCTCGTGTCGTGGAATTCCAACGACGGCATCCCACTTCAGGGGATCCTCTACAAACCGGACGACTTCGATGCGAGCCGCGAGTACCCCATGATGGTGTACTTCTACGAGCGTTTCTCTGACGGCTTGCACCAATACGCCGTGCCAGCGGCCGGAAGCTCATCCATCAATCGAAGCTTCTACGTGAGCCGCGGTTACGTCCTTTTCGTACCCGACATCCCGTACGAGTTGGGACACCCGGGTGAGAGTGCGGCGGACGCGGTGATCCCGGGCGTGCTGTCGATCTTGGACTTGGGCTTCGTGGATCTAGATCGGATAGGTGTCCAAGGACACAGCTGGGGTGGATATCAGATCTCGTGGATGATCACGCGAAGCAACCTCTTCGCCGCCGCAGAAGCGGGAGCCCCGGTCGTGAACATGACGAGCGCGTACGGTGGCATCCGGTGGGGCACGGGGATGGTGCGGCAATTCCAGTATGAGCAGACCCAGAGCCGGATCGGCGGAACCCTGTGGGATCGGCCGCTCGAGTACCTGGACAACTCCCCGCTATTCCAGGCGGATAAGATCGAGACCCCGCTCCTCATGATGCACAACGACGAGGACACCGCGGTTCCGTGGTATCAGGGGATCGAGATGTTCGCAGCCATGCGGCGACTCGGAAAGCCCACCTGGCTTCTCAACTACAACGGCGAGCCGCACGGTCTCAGGCGAGAGGCCAACCGACGGGACTTCGCCATTCGAATGCAGCAATTCTTCGACCACTACTTGATGGACGCACCGCCGCCTGTCTGGATGGTCGAGGGCGTTCCTGCTGTCTTGAAAGGCAAGACGTTGGGACTGGACTTGGTGACGAAGCCGGTGACACAGCAGGGAAGATCTGGCGGCGGGAGACCTTGAGGCTCTAAACCGCCTGTCTTTCTCACGCAACGGCGCCGATGGGACCCCCGAGTGGGGGTCCCATCTCGCCGTTGTCTAGCTGCCGGTCTCTCTAGCTACCGGCCAACCCCCGCACCGCCTCGGCCAAGGTCCGTACCTTGGAGGCATCCGCAGTCCGTCCCGCTTCGCGCTCCAGCTCTCCGGCAAGCGACCTCAGAGCCGTGCGCCGGGCCGCACCTGACGCTCGCTCAGCGGCGGCCAGCGTCCCGCGGACTTCTGCGATCCGGGACGAAGCCATCGAGCGCGAACGGTCGAGCTGATCCACATAGGCACCCGCCAAGGCAAACGTGTAGGGCCAGACGAACCTGGGCTGCCCCTGCGCGTTCAGATGGTCGAGACGAACGGATTTCGCGGCGTCGATCTCGTTCTGCGACATCACGTCGCTGGCGGTGAGCTCGAAGATATCGAGTCCACGTGCGATCTCGGAGCTCACGAGAACTCCGTTGTACCAGTAGACCGACCAGGTTCCGCCCGCACCCTGGCGAGTCGCGTCGGTGGGCCCCCGGTCGTGGAACGCGATTTCGACCGGATTCTTGGCATCGGTCCAGTCGAAGACAGAGACGCCACCCTGATACCAGGACTGAGCCATGATATCACGGCCCGGGACCGGAATCAGCGAGCCGTTGTGGGCCACGCAGTTCTCGAGTGAGGTCTGAGGCGCAGGCATCTTGTAGTACGACTGGAACACCAACTTCCCGTCTTCGATCGTGAAGATGGCGTTCGCGCCCCACTCCATGGGATCACCGACGCGGCACTTCGGACCGCCGCCCCCGCCCCACTCGTCGGTGAAGAGCACCTTCGTGCCGTCGTTGTTGAACGTGGCGGAGTGCCAGTAGGCGAAGTTTGAGTCCGCCGCTGCCTCGAGCCGCACGGGATTCGTGGGATCACTGATGTCGAGCAGGAGCCCATACCCGCCGCAAGCCCCTCCGGCGAACCCGATCTCCGGGTACACCGTGATGTCGTGGCACTGTGAGGGGCCGCGATTCCCCCCGGTCCCCGGCCTCTGCCGCCGGGCCTGGAACTCCGGCAGGCGCTCGCGGAGCGAGGCGCTGTCGGCGGCGGTCGCAGCTCCGCGGCCGCCCCGTGCGGCGACGATCTCCTCGAGCCACGGTCCAGTCTGGCGGTCGGACAGCACGCTTTCCTGCCCGCCCCTCATCCCGATAAACGCGCCGCTCTCCCGTGCCGCCTCGATCTGGGCCAAATCGGCAACCGACAGGCCGTGGGTCTCCGGAGCCAGAAGTTCCTCGAAGATCCGAGGCGAGGACACGATCTCGGCCGCCGCAGGATTGTCGACGGGCACCCGGATCACCTCGATCCTGAACAGAGCCGAGTTCGGATCCTCACTAGGTAACGCACCTGAACAGCCCGCCAGCTCCTCGGACGGGCGCACCGACGAAGAACCAGACACGTAGATGTAGACGTTGTCCGGGTCGTTGGGAGCCTCCAAGACCGTGTGCGTATGCGATCCCCGGCACGTCTGCACGTTGGTGATGTACCTCGGACTACGAATGTCCGTGATGTCGAAGATACGAATTCCCCGTAGCCGGTCCTGGCTGACCGCGTCGGGGACGCCCTCGGTACCGCAGTCGACTCGACCACCCAAGCCCTCGCCCGAGACGAACATCAGATGCTTGTAGACGGACACGTCACTCTGCGACGCCGGGCAGACGTACGTGGTTACAGACGCCGGGCCGTTCGGGTTCTCGATATTCCAAACTTGAATGCCATTGTAGTTGCCCTGGATGGCGTACTCACCCGTGAACGCCAGGTCCGAATTCGTGAAACCCACGAACGCCTCCGCCGGCGGCGTGCTCGATACCACCCGCAGGTTCCATGTGGCTTCCTCGGCGTCGAAGAGCCCCGCTCCCAGACCGACGCGCGGATCCGGGCTCGGCGGTGTGACCCGGAGGGGTAGAGGGGTCATCCGTGGGGCTACGGCGGTGGTAGCCGTTTCGCGCGGGCTCGATACGGCCGATGTGGCCGATCCGCCGGCACAGCCGGCCAGGGTCACGAGCCCTGCAGCAAAGGTAAACAAGCTCGTCGAGCGAGCTGGAGTGCGTGGCAGGCTACTGAGTAGCCGGGCGATGGAGATCATGGCAGTTCCTCGAACGTGATGAGTTGCGTACGTCTCAGTGATTGGGCTCTGACGCGGGCAACGCGTCGAGCATGCTCTGCATGCGAGCGACTTCGGTGATCTGATCCACTTGGATGTCGGAGGCGAGCTTAAACGCGAGATCGTCCAGCGCAGCTCCGTCGATGGCAAAAAGTTCATGCACCATGGTGACGGCGCCCTCGTGGTGCTGAATCATATAGGTCAAGAACAGCCGGTCGAACTCCACACCCCGTGCGTTTTCCAGTCTTTCGAGTTGCTGCGAACTCAGCATCCCCGGCATCTGCATGTGTTGGGCCATGTGGCCGGTGCCGTCCACCTCCGGGGCCGGACGACCCCGCTCACTAAGCCACTGCTGCATATAAGCGATCTCGTCCGTCTGGGCATTGATGATCCGCGAAGTCAATATCCTAATCTGTGAACCGGCTCCGCTCGCGGATGCGAACCCCGACATAACGAGGGCCTGAGCGTGGTGCCCGATCATTCCCGTCATGAACCGGACGTCGGCCTCGCTCACGCGCATCAGGACGCTGTCTTGTCGAGCCCGGTAGAGGGCCTCGAGTTCAGCCATGGACATGGTGGTAGCGGCACCGGGACTCTGGGCCGCAGTCCCGCCGGTGCCGCCGCACGCCTGTAGTAGTAGCAGCGCGCCGACCAAAACGGCATGTCTCAAATGGATTTCAGTAACTTTCATGCCCTTACACTATGTCCTTGGTTGCCCAGCGCAACCCGTCACTCCGGCAAGGCAAACGCGACGTATGTGCCGCCACTGGGTGCCCCATTCTTGCCGCCGCCGGCGGCGATCACGATGTACTGCCTCCCGTCTACCATATAGGTGGACGGCGTGGCGTTCCCCGCGGCGGGCAGCGCCGCCTCCCAGAGCAGGTCGCCCGTGAGCTTGTCGAACGCACGGATCCTGTCGTCGTATGTGGTGGCGGCGATAATGAGCAGGCCGTTCTCCGTGACGATCGCGCCCCCGTAATTGTCGGTTCCGGTGCCCGTGATCCCCGTGGCGGTAAGCTCAGGATACTCACCGAAGGGGATCGACCAACGGATGTCGCCAACGTTGAGATCGATGGCGTTGAGCGTCCCCCACGGCGGCCTGATTCCCGGGTACCCTTCGTGGTCGAGGAAGATGTCGAATAAGGCGGTGCGGTACGGGAGGTCGAAGGGCGTCACGCCGACCTCGTCCCCGCCAGGGTCGTCCCCCGTCTCCAGGTAGTCGACGAGACGGTTGATGGTCCCGCGGTTCATCACGGAGCCAAAGGCCGGCATCAGCCCCGTCCCCTCGCGGATGAGCGAGATCACCTGATCGCGCGACCTGCGTTCGAAGAGATTCTCGAGCGATGGACCCAGCCCGGTCCCCCTCTGGTCCTCGCCATGGCAGCTCGCGCAGCTGGACCCGTACAGTGACTCGTCGCTCCGAGGAGCCAGCTTCAGCAGCCACGCCATCTCGTTCGAGTTCACGTACAGGAGGGCCGTCTTCGGATCGAACGCCGGACCGCCCCACTCACCCCCGCCGTCTACGCCCGGAAATATGATCGTCCCGCTCGTGTCGGGCGCCGAGAATGGATCCTCGGTGCTGAACGCGTTGAACGTGGCGAGGGCGCTCGCGCGCGCTTCGGGAGTGCGCTCGGTGAGGCCGTCCACGGTCAGCCTCTGCCGCGCGAAGGGGGGCGGCAGGACCGGGAAGGGCTGAGTCGCTGCGGGACGCTCGCCTTCCAGCCCCCCGCCCGGCATCGCGCGCTCCTCGATGGGGAAGAGCGGCGTGCCCGATGTGCGCTCGAACAGGTAGACGTGGCCGGTCTTGGTGATCTGCGCCACGGCGTCGATCGGCTCGCCGTCGCGCGTGACCGTTACGAGCGCCGGTGACGCGGGGAAGTCACGATCCCATATGTCGTGGTGGAGTCCCTGGAAGTGCCAGATCCGCTCCCCGGTACGTGCGTCCAGGGCGAGGACCGTGTTGGCGAAGAGGTTGTCCCCAAGGCGATTCGCGCCGTAGAAGTCGTACGACGCCGACCCGGTGGCTGCAAATACCATCCCGCGTTCCGTGTCGAGAGTGACGCCACTCCATGCGTTGGCGCCGCCAGCGACCTGCCAGGCTTCGGAAGGCCAGGTCTCGTACCCGAATTCGCCGGGGTGAGGGATCGTGTGGAAGCTCCAGCGCAAGGCGCCGGTGGCGACGTCATAGGCGCGAATATCGCCGGGGGCGCTGGGCAGCGACTCGGGCACCGAGCTGCCAATGATGAAGAGATCTTCGAATACGACCCCGGGCGTGCTCGCACTCACGGAGAGTCCGTCCGCGGGGCGGCCCAGCCCTTCCCGCAGGTCGACCCAGCCGCCGTCACCGAAGGTCGGGATCGGCATGCCCGTAGAACGGTCGAGGGCATAGAGCCGGTTGCGGTAGTTGAAAATGACGCGATCGCCCGTGACGACGACGCCGCGGTGGCGGATGCGAGACGTAGCCGGCTCGCCCGCGTTCGGATCGAAGCGCCATATCTGCTCACCGGTCGCGGCGTCCAGCGCGAACACCTGAAGCTTGGGCGTCGTCGCGTAGAGCACTCCGTCGATCACGACCGGGTTCGCCTGCATCTCCGAGCCCTCGAATGCATCACCCGTGTCGAAGGTCCACGCGACCTCGAGCTCTCTCACATTCGCCGGCGAAATCTGGCTTAGCGTCGTGTAGTGTGTGTGGTCGTCGTTGCCGCCATAGACCGGCCAGTCACGCGGGTCAGCGGACGTTCCTCGCTCACCGCAAGAAGTGAGCGCGGCGAGGGCGAAAACCAGTGCCGCGCACGTCGGAAGGGACCGGAAGGGCATGGACGCCTCGGACAACTCCGGTCAGGCGTCCGGCATGCAGGGACACGCCCCGGCGCACCCCTGAAAATCTTGGCCACCACCCGAGCGGGTCTGTGGAATCGGCGCGCTCATGATCCTTTCGATGGGTGCGTTGGCCGACGTGTCGCCGAGATCGTGGCCGGTGAGACCGGCGAGTTCTCCCCAAGTATCGAGATGTTCGTTCATCCCGTGGCTAACCTCGACCGTGCACCCATTCGAGGAACAGCGGTATTCGTAGTGCGGCATGCGAGTACTCCTTCGTTGGCTTTCCCCTGAATGGTAAGCCGGATTGTGTGCCTCGAACATGGCTCATCCCACAACCCGCTCACGTCGTCAGTGACGACGTCGCTCGCGTCCGATACCGAACTCCCGCTTTACCGGTGGGGGGGCAGACTCGAACCACGACCTCACGCCCAGCAGGCGGACGAGCGAAGTGCGTCTGCCGAATCCGTCCGAGACACCCGGATCGCAGGAACCAGCCCCGACAGGAGGGCCACGATCATGAGCACGGCGATCATTCCTCCGAATGTGACTGGATCCGTCGGCTCGACATCGTAGAGCAGCGAGCCGAGCAGGCGGGTACCCGCGAGCGACATGACGGTCCCGATAGCGACGCCGACCGCCGCGAGGAGCGCCGTCCTACCCACGATGCTGCCGCGGACGTCTCTGGCCGACTCGCCGAGGGCCATACGGATGCCGATCTCGGGGATGCGCTCGGTGACGGAGTAGGACAGCACGCCGTAGATGCCGACGCCGGCGAGCAACAGTTTATGCTTTGGTACATGGGTCAAGGTGGGATATGCCGTCAACTCCAGATGTTGGGGAGCACCTGGTTCGAATAGCCCGACACGAAGCTCTGCTGCTCGCCGGTCTGCTCGTCGTACACGTGTCGGGACACCTGCCCGATGTTCGCCCCATAAACGTGAATGCTCACCGAAGGGCGGTCGGACACGTTCGACACACGGTGGACGTCGCCGATCGTAGGCGAGACCTTGGCCACGTCGCCCGCCTTAGACACGTCTTCGCCGCACGGCTGCGGCGCCTCGCCTCCCGCCCCCAGGGCGAACTCCGTGTTCCTCTCGGCGCCCCGGAGGACGCCCACGAGGCCCCAGACCGTGTGGTCGTGGATAGGCGTCTCGTGCCCCGGACCCCAGACAAAGCTCACGATCGAGAACCGCTCCCGTGGATCACAGTGCAACAGATACTGCTGATAGTGGTCGGGATGGGGCGTCGCGAACTCGTCGGGCAACCAATCGTCGTTGGCGATGAGATCCTCGAGCAGCGGGCCCCCGCGCTCGAGGATGCTCGGCTCGTCAGGCGCCACCTCGTCGATGAGGTCCGTGAAGTCCCGGACGAAGGTTCGTAGGCGCGGCAAGTTGCTCATGAGGGCCGCCTTGAAGAAGGTTGGAAGGAGTCTCCGGCGGGGTCGCGCCAGGGCCTGTGAGGGTCCTTCGTGTTGTGCCGCATCTTACGCGGGACGCATGAGGGGGACAACGTGGGTGGCCGGTCCTTGCTCCCACTCACGGAGCACCCCATCCTCAGTCGTGTGTTAGGTCTTGATGATCGATCCGCGCCCGGTTCCCCGAATTATCTCTGGAGACTCTCCATGCGTCGCTCACTCACCCTCCTCATCGCTACCGCACTGATGATGGCGCCAGCGCTGTCGGCCCAAAACGTCGATCCGCGCCTGGAATCTTTGAAGGATGAGGCCCTCGAGAGGGTCCAGGACCGGGCCAAGCTGGTTCAGGAGATCATCGACCACCTGTACTCCTTCGGCGAGCTGGGAATGCAGGAGTTCGAGACGCAGCGATACCTGACAGGCCTGCTCGAGGAGAACGGCTTCGACATCGAGTTGGGCGTGGCCGGCATGCCCAGCGCATGGACGGCACGGTGGGGCTCCGGTAGCCCGGTCATCGCGCTCGGGTCCGACGTCGACGGAATCCCACAGTCGAACCAGAAGCCGGGCGTGGGCTACCGCGAAGCGATCCTTTCCATGGCGCCCGGACACGGAGAAGGCCATAACTCGGGCCAGGCCGTGAACATCGCCGCAGCGTTGGTCGTGAAGGAGATCATGGAGCGGGAGAATATCTCCGGCACCCTCTTGCTCTGGCCGGGTGTCGCCGAGGAGCAGGTGGCCTCCAAGGCCTTCTTCGTGCGGGAGGGCGTGTTCGAGGGAGTGGACGTGAATCTCTTCACGCACGTCGGCTCGGGGTTCGGCATGAGCTGGGGTCAGGCCGGGGGCAACGCCCTGATCTCCGCCCAGTTCCGCTTCACGGGTGAGACGGCCCACTCGGCGGGCTCGCCTTGGCGGGGCCGTTCGGCCCTCGACGCGGTCATGCTCATGGCGCAGGCGTGGGAGTTCAAGCGCGAGCATCTGCGGCCCGCCGCCCGGTCACATTACATCATCGTGGAGGGCGGCGATCAGCCCAACGTGGTGCCCCAGAACGCCACCATCTGGTTCTACTTCCGTGAACGGGATTATACGCTGACCAAGGAGCAGTATGACGCGGCCATCCTGATGGCCGAGGGCGCGGCGCTCATGACCGACACCGAGATCGACACGATCCAGATGGTGGGGTCGGCGTGGAGCCGCCACTTCAGCAAGCCGGTGGCCGAGGCCAGCTACGCCAACATCCAGAGAGTCGGGCTACCCGCGTGGGACGAGGCCGACATCGAGTTGGCGCACGCTCTGCAGCGGGAGCTGGACCAGGAGGAAGAGGGTCTGCCCGACTCGATCCCCGAACTCAGAGGCCCCGTGGATCTCTCCCGATCGCTGGGCGGTGGCTCGGACGACATCGGCGACGTCTCATGGAACATGCCGACCGTTACCCTGCGCTATCCCGCCAACATCCCCGGCGGACCGGGGCACAACTGGGCCAACGGCATCGCCATGGCCACGCCCATCGCCCACAAGGGCACCTTGGCCGGGGCCAAGGTGCAGGCCCTGACGCTCCTGGACCTGCTACTGAACCCGCAGATCGTGACCGACGCGTGGACCTACTTCAACGACGTCCAGACCCAGGAGCAGGAGTACATCCCCTTCATCGCCCCCACGGACAAGCCGGCCATCTTCTTGAATGAGGAGATCATGTCGAAATGGCGGCCCCTGATGCGACCCTTTTACTACGACGCGTCCCGGTTCGACACGTACTTGGAGCAACTGGGCATCGATTACCCGACGGTGAAGCCGAAGCCGATCACTTGAACGGCTTTCTCACCCAGAACTGGTACATCGTTCACTGGATCCCAGGAGGGTAGTGTGCTTTGTTTTTTGCTGGTGGCTTTGGCTTTCCCAAGCGTGCTTGCGGGGCAGGAACGCTCCTTCAGATGGACGGATCGGTACGTGCTCGGCGTCGAGCGGCAGCTGAGCGCGGGGCTGACGTTCGCAGACATCGACGGTGACGGTGACTTGGACGCCCTGGTCGCCAACGGACGGCACTGGCCTCAGCCCAATGAGGTCTTCGTGAACAACGGGGCCGCACGCTTCACCGTGTCCTACCAGCTGGGAACGCGGAGTGCGACGACCTACGCCGTCCCGGCGGGCGACCTGGACGGGGACGGCGACATCGACGTCGTGGTCGCGAACGACCTGGCAGAAAACTGGGTGTACCTCAACGATGGCACTGGCCTCTTCGAAGCGGCTTGGCCGGTCGGACCGGAGATCGAACCGACTCGGAGCGCCCAGCTCTACGACCTGGATCGCGATGGGGACTTGGACCTGCTCGTCACCAACCGAGGGGCCAGCAACGGGTTTTTTCTGAACCGCGGGAGCGGACGATTCGGGCCGAAGCGTGAGTTCGGTGAGCCGCGGGGCTCTACCATCGCGGTCGCCGTGGGTGATGTGGACGGAGACGGAGATCCGGACTTGGTACTCGCCAACCGAGATGGTCAGGCGAACCATATTCTCCTGAACGACGGTAGCCTGGGATTCGCCGAGAAGCGGACGTACGGTACGGGAAGCGACGAGACCCGATCGGCGGCGTTGGCCGATCTGAATGGTGACGGCATCCTCGACATCGTGAACGCCAACATCGGCGAACCCAATGGCATCTACCTCGGGGACGGAAGCGGGGCCTTCAGCCATGGCACCATGGTGGGCGGGTCGGAACAGTCCTATGCACTGGCCCTTCTCGACGTGGATCGAGATGGTGATATCGACGTCGTGGTGGCCAACGTTCGGGGACAGAACGAACTCTACCTGAATGATGGTTCGGGGACGGCATGGACCCGCACCCCCATCGATGAGGAGTCCTACGTGACCTATGGCTTGGCCGCCGGCGATCTCAACGGAGACGGGTTCGCCGACCTCGGGTTCGCGAATTCGAGTGGCCCCAACGTGATTTTCTTAAACGTCGAGGGCAGGCGGAATCGTGACTAGCGTGGCCGCTAGCGCTTCACGACGATTTGGATCTCGACGATGGATCGCCCCATGAGGCGACTTCCGACGACGGTGGGCTCGGGAGCGTCAGGCCCCAGCGCCTCGTCCAGTACGGCGCGTACTGCGTCCCAGTCTCGAACATCCGCCAAATAGACCCACACGTTCTCTACATCCCCGAAGTCCACAGAGGCTGCGTCGAGCGTCGATCTGATGCGCCCCAACGCTGCCCGGGCCTCCTCTGCCGCGTCGTTCCCCCGCCCGGTCATCCCGGCGACATAGACGCGGTCGCCAGTATCGATTCCAGGCGAGTAAGGGTTGCGCCCACGGGCCTCACCGTCCGCCCGTACGACGCTCCTATCTCCGGAGGTCACCGCCACACACTGAATCTCAGTGGAGAAAACGACGTTCATGAGCGCCGAGCGCACGGTCGCCCTCGCCGGCGGATCCCCTCCCGGCACGAATTCGCCGTAGGCCCCATTCATGATACCGAAGCTTCGCGCATCATCGAGGAACACTTTGCAGCTGACCAGATCATCGAATCCCATTCCGGCCTCTTCCAGCACCATGCCGATGTTGCCGAACACCCGACGCGTCTGCGTCGCTACGTCGCCTGTCACTGGCTGATACGTCTCCGGACTCCTGCTGGTCGCCCCAGAAACGAACAACGTGTTGGCCACCTTGATCCCCCAGGAATAAGGCAGCTCCGGAGACTTCAAGCCTCCCGGCGTAATGATCTCTTTGGGGCCGCCGGCCGCTACCACTGAAATCTGGATCAGTGCGTTGGGGTCCAATAAGTCCGCCTGCACCGTCGCACGCGTCGGCGGTCCGTTCTGGAAATAGGTGCGATAGACGCCGTTCATCGCCTGAAAGTGGCGCGTGTCCCTCAGGAACACATTGGAGACCACCACATCCGAGTGGCCGAGGCCGTGCTCCCGGAGTTCCTCACCCAGATTGTCGAGCATCCGAGCGGTCTGCTCTTCGACGGTGACGAGCGGCCTTCCTCCCGATTCGGTGCCCGTCACATTCGAGATGTACACCAGCTCCGCGCTCTGTGCCGTGATCCGCTGCGGCAACACGAACGCGATCGCCAACAGGCACCCAAGAACGGTACGTCTGAAGCTCGGCACGATCATTCCGTCATCTCCTCGGCATTGGACGTCGGGATTGGGACGTTCCTGTGGGACTCTATCACTCGGCACCTGTTCCGGCTCGTCACCGCACCATCAAGCGGATCGGCTCCAGGTGCCGGGGAAGGATCACGCGCGAGTCGGGTGACGCTACGCGGACCTCTTCAGCAAACGCTTTGACCCATTCGGTGCGATATGCGAACGCGGACCCATACGGAACTCGGAAGTTGTCTGCGTGGGTTGGTATGACCACCGCGGGGAATCCGACCGACCGCATGAGCCGCGGTGTGTACTCACGGATCTCCAGGTGTGAGGGCGCCGCCCCGACGAGGGCGATGTCCGGGCGAAGCCCCTCCACCTCACGCTCGATGAAATTCATGGAGCCCATGGTCATAACCTCGTGGCCCGCCAACCGTACGAGAAACATCAGCGAGCCACCCTCGACGAGCTGGGAGATGCGGAGAGGGCGTGCGGCCCCCTCCTCCACAACGGCCGATTGATAGTACCGCTTGTCGTTCAACGGGCTGTGGAGACTCGGGATCACTCGGATCGAGACATTGCCGAAGTCGTAGTCCTCACCGCCCCGGACCGTGATCAGCTGAGCATTGGGGACGGAGTACGCCCGCATAATATTGATCGTCGTTTCATGTCCGATCACGACCGCACCGGTCCGATGCGCGATGTAGGGCACGTCCATCACATGATCCGGGTGGGCGTGTTGGACCACGATGTAGTCGGCCTCCTCGATCTGTGCGTCGATCACATCGGTGTCACTGTAGAGCGTGTCGGACCGTGAACGGATCGGGCGAGTGTCGTTCGGATCCTCACCTGGCCCGCCCGAGTAATTGGCTCGGGTCAGATATGGATCGACCAACACCACGACACGGTCCGACGATTCCTCCGACCCGGCTGAAATCTCCCAACCGGCCGCACCGAAATACCGGAGGGTGATACTGTCGGCTCCCTCGGAGGCCAGGGCGGCGTCCGTCCCCGGAGACTCGGATAGGGAACACCCGCTGGTCGTTACGGCCAGCATCACAAGAGAAGAAACAAAACCGGGACTCAGTCGCACGGCAGTTGGCGGCCTTCTTCGAGGCGTTGTCGAGCCGCGGTTGGCTCGGCGACGGTCAACCTCCGAGGGGCCAGCGCATGGCGCAAGCGCACGACTCGGATATTCTGCACAGTGGTGGGAGACCCCAGGTCGCGACAACACGCAGTGGAAACGCTCAAGGAGATTCACGATGACACGCCTCGTATGCATCACGTTGGTGGCCCTGGCCTCGTCGGGCACGCTCTCGTCTTCGGGTACCCTCTCAGCTCAGGAGGGCCCGCTGCCAACCGTTCAGAAGGTCCGAAACTACCTGCCCCACATGACGAGGCCGGAGGTGCAGGACCTCCTGACACGCTCGGATATGGTGATCATCCCGGTCGCGTCGCTCGAGCAACACGGACTCCATCTCCCGATCGGGACGGACTACCTGAACGGCGTCGAGCGCGCGAAGCTGATCGCTCAGCGAGCCGACGTCTTGGTCGCACCCATCCTGCTTCCGGGGCAGTCTCCTTACCACATGGGCTTTGCGGGCACGGTCACCCTGCCCTCGACGCTCATACAGGAGGTCTACGTCGAGGCGGCGAAGAGCCTCATGCGCCACGGGTTCAAGCGCTTCCTGATGTTGAACTCACACGGCGGGAACGCCGCGATCACGAGGTTCATCGTAGATCGCATCAACCAGGAAACCGAGGGGATCGCCGTGGACCTGGGGTCGGTTCTGGGTCCGTTCAGGCCACGCGTCGCGGCCCAGCCCGAGTCGGACGCCAACCCTCCCGTTTTCGACCGGCACGGCGGAACGTCCGAGACGTCGAACTCGATGCACCTGATCCCGGACCTCGTCGACCTGGAGGCCGCGGAGACAGCCGAGCTCGCCCTTCTGCCGCACATGGAACGCATGCTGCCCGCGGTAGTGGCCCGCGATCCCACGGCGTCGGTGGTCTTTCTCGCGGAGGGCCTGAAAGATGAGGCGACGGGCAAGGGCACCTCGGCGGCTGAGATGTCCAGCACCGGCGTATGGGGCGTGCGGGACCCGAGGGAATCGACAGCCGAGCGCGGACGGGCCGCTACCGAGTCCTTGGTCACCGCGGCCGTCGCGTTCATCGAGCGCTGGAACGAACTCCGGCCGCCGCAGACCGGGGGTCGTTAGAGGGGCGCCGCCCTATCTCCCCCCAACCGTCGCCCCGGTCAATCCCGAGAGCGCCGATAGGGTCGTCTGGGCGGCATTGAGCCCGAGCCGGAAATCATCATCCGTGAACGTCGTCCACACGTCGAGCGGCGTGTGCCATGTCGGATTCCAGCCAGCACCCGTGTGAGCGCCTCGCTCGTTTTCCCGCAAGCTGATCGACGGCACGATATTCATGAACGGGCCTGAATCCGTGTTCGTCATGTGGGGGCCGACGGTGGCCGGGTAGTCGGTGTTGTATGCGTCGGCGGCGACCTTGAAGACGAAGGCGAGCTTCATCGATTCTTCAGCCAATTCGGAGTTCGACTGGAACTCGATGTTGACGTCGGCTTCAGGGCGCTGATTGCGACTCACCGTGCCGTCGGCGCGCGGCGCGCCGTGATCCCAAAGCATCATGTCGTGCTGTATCATGCCGAGCCACCTGGGCTCGGGATATCGGCCAGATCCGCTCGGACTCTCGATGCCCTGGAGCTCCTGCCTCTGGGCGATGTATGCGCGGACGCCGTTGGTGCCCGTCTCTTCGTTGTTCCACAGCGCGAAACGGATCGAAACCTCGGTCTCCACATCGGGAGCATTGAGGATGCGTGCCAACTCCATCACCAGCGCGGTACCCGAACCGTCGTCGTTCACCGCTTCGTTAACACCATGGCCGTCCATATGGGCACCGACGATATACATCTCGTTGGGCCGCGTCGTACCCACTTTGGTGCAGTAGACGAGTTGACGCTCACCGTTCACCGGCTCCTCACGGTTGAGCGCACGGATGCGCTCGTCGGGCTGGGCACTCAGCTCGCGGTTAACGCCCGTAGCCCTCCGGTAGCCGTAGATCGAGCTGCCCCCGGGACCGTTGCCGTTGCGGCCCACCAGGCCTCCGGTGGGCGTAGTCAAATCCGGCGCCTGCAGGGGACCGCCGCGCCGTCTGGCACCATCCCTCGGCGCTGGGTCGTACTCATAGATGACACGCTCGGTATTGGTGCACCCGACCGACTGGAGCTGCGCTTCGATCCAGTCGGTCGCGTCGCGGTTGCGCTGGGTCCCCTGGCGGCGGTCACCGAACTGAGTCAATCCCTTGAGCGTCTGCTTGTAGTTGTCGAGCGTCAGGCGACTGACGAGACGCAAAGTCGTAGCGTGTTGGGCGTCCTGAACCTGTGCGGCACTTCCACTGCGGGCGATGGCGCCGGTCATGCCGAGGGTCAACACTACGGCGACGAATAGAGTTCTAGTGCGCATGGCCAAGGTCCCGTACGAGAATCAAGCGAATCGGCTTCTGTGAAACGGATGACACGATACGCATCAGCGGGTGCCAGGACAACGTCATCGAGGGGAAGGAACGTGGCAGAACTGACCGGCGCTCGTGGGTCGGAGGCAGGTGCTAGCGGAACCCGCCGGCCACCGTCTCCGCGTCGGCATCCACCTCAGCTTCCCAGGCGTCGAGCAGTCCGCGCAGCCGGCGAGCCACGTCCTGTCGGACGTTGGTCATGTCGTTGCGTTCGCCGAGGTCGGTTCGGACGTTGAACACGAACGAGGGCCGTCCTCCTTGGCTGCCCTGGACCACCAATTTCCAGTCCCCGCTGCGGACGGCTCGGTCGGCTCGGTTCGGCGAGCGCCAGAACAAGGTGCGCTCCACCGTGGGCGCCTCTCCCGTCAGGATGGGTAGTAGGTTGATGCCGTCCAGATCCAGTTCGGCTGGCACGCGCGTGTCTGTCACCGCCAAGATCGTCGCCGTCAGATCCATGGTAATGCCCACCTGAGGGGTGACACGGTTTGCGGGAATGACGCCCGGCCATCTCAGGATACTGGCCACGCGGATCCCACCTTCCCAAACGGTCCACTTTCGGTTGAAGAGCGGGGCGTTGTTCGACAGCCACTCCCCACCGTTGTCGTTGGTGAAGATCACCAGTGTATTCTCGCTCAGCCCCGCGTCGGTCAACGCCCATACGATCTCCCCGATGCCGCGGTCGGCACGCTCGAGCATGGCCACGTAGTCGTCGCGAGTACTGGTGTCCTCCGTGTGCGGCTGCAGGTGCGTCGCGTTACCCCTCGCTACCGACGGCATGTCGGGCGGCTGATACGGCCAGTGCGCCGCGTTGAACTGCACCGAGAGGAAGAAAGGCCGGTCCGCGTTTTGGCGGATGAAGTCCACGGAACGCTCGGTGAAGAGGTCGGTCAGGTAGCCGTCGACCTCGATCTCCCGCTCGTTCTCCCATAGGTCGTCGGCACCGGCACCATTGGTGTGCTGGTAGTAGTCGACGTAACCGGACTTGAACCCGAAGAAGTAGTCGAAGCCGTGTGCACTAGGGCTTTGATCCAACTCGTAGCCGAGGTGCCATTTCCCGACCAGTCCCGTCGTGTAACCACTGTTCTTGAGTAGTTGTGGCAACGTACGCCCGTTCGCCGTCAGCCCGACTCCGTTCGTTCTCGCCGGACCACTCAGTGCCCGTTCGAGACCCACCCGCTGCTGATAGCGGCCCGTGACGAACCCCGCTCGTGTAGGCGTACACACCGGGGCGTTGGCGTAGAAATCGGTAAACCTCGTCCCTTCCCTCGCCAGCTGGTCGATGTTCGGAGTCAGGACGTCGCGCGCGCCGTAGCTTCCGATGTCGCCATACCCGACGTCGTCGGTCATGATGAACACGACGTTGGGCCGCGCCGTCTGGGCCTGAAGCAAGGGCGCGGCCGCGAGTCCGGCCAGCAATGCCCCGATGGCGATTACGGCGGGCCGATACATAGATGAGCTCCTTATCTGGGTTCGCCGAACATAGGGGTGGGTGCCGCTCCTCGCACACCGGAGCTCTGTGCGAGAGATCCTTGCAGCCCTACACCCGAGAGCCGCATCTTGACTGCCATGTCCGATTCGCCACCCGCCTGAACGCGGCCCTCGAAGGTCGCCACGGCATCGGTCGCTACGGCATCGAGATTCCCCACAACGTGGACGGCACATGAAAGCGTTTCTCACCTCGGCCATGGTGCCCACCGTACTGTTGTTCGGCGCGTGCGAACCGTCAGGACCCGTCCCGGCGAGCGACCAGGCGCGCGGCATCATGAGATCCGCCTATCACGACTTCACGGTGGATACGGTGGTCGACGAACTCGTGCACCCCTTCGCCATGGCTTTCACGCCCAACGGCGATCTCCTGGTCACCGAGCGGCCGGGCCGACTCCGTATCGTTCGTGATGGAGTCCTGCTCCCGGAACCCGTGGCGGGGCTACCCGATGTGATGTTTCTCGGTAACGGTGGCACTTCCATGGACGGTCGCGAGCAGGCCGGCATGCGCGACGTCATCCTCCATCCGGACTTCGCTTCGAACCGGCTACTCTATCTCAGCTATACAAAGGCCGGCCCCGACACGTTGGGGAGTCTGGCGGTGGCCCGTGGACGCTTCGAGAACGACCGCCTCTCGGACGTCGAGGAGATCTTCACCGCGTCGGCAGCGGGAAACGGGACCGACAGGAGCTCCATGTGGGGTGGACGACTCGCTTTCGATCTGGACGGTTACCTCTTCATCACCCTCGGTGATCGGCAATGGCCGTCTGCCGGCGATCTGACGGCTCACCCCGCCCAGGACCTGACGAACCACAACGGAACCACCGTCCGACTCCACGACGACGGCCGTATTCCCGACGACAATCCGTTCGTGGGGCAGGCCGGCGTCCTTCCCGAAATCTTCACCTACGGTCATCGCAACGCTCAGGGCCTGGCCGTGCACCCGGAGACAGGAGACGTCTGGCTCAACGAGCATGGTCCTCAGGGAGGAGACGAGCTCAACCTGGTCAGCTCGGGCCTGAACTACGGCTGGCCCGTCGTGGGCTACGGCGTGAACTACACCACCGGACTGGCGATCCACGAGGGCACGAATCACGAGGGCATGGCACAGCCGACGCACATCTGGGTGCCTTCCATCGGAATCTCGGGGATGATGTTCTACACGGGGGACCGCTTTCCGGAATGGCGGGGCGACATGTTCGTCGCGGGCCTGAGGGGCCAAAAATTTATACGCCTTACCCTCGAGGGACGGGAGGTCATGGGCGAAGAAACGTTGATCCGGGACATGGGCCGCATACGCGACGTCCGACAGGCACCCGACGGAACGATTTATCTGGCCATGGACGGCGACGCGCGCGGCTTCGATGGAGACCCGACACCCATCCTGCGACTGGTGCCGGCCGGGACGCGGTAGCGCAAACGTGGTACCCGCAGGTCGTGCGAGTCGCGCGCTGCGAGCGAGAACCACACATTGGGCGCGCAGCGGAACCGCACCGACCTGAGGAAACAGCATGGGACTACAACGCATCGGCCCGGGACTCACACTTGTTGCGCTCGCGGCGTTGTCCGCTTGCGGCGGCGAGAACCAGGCTGCTACCCAGACCGGTAGTGCGGACGGGACCTTCACGAAGGGCGGCGACGATCGGACAGGCCCGTACTCGGTCGTGGAAGGCTGGTGGAAGGCGGCACCGGACCACGGTGACGAGTGGAGCTGGGGGTCGGTGTCGGGCGTTGCGGCGGACACGCCGAACCGGATCATCGTGGCGATCTGGGGAGACCAGAACGCGCAGCGGCAGGAAAGACCCGGCAGCACGAATTATCTAGTCGTCGTCGATCGCAATGGCGACATCGTCGAGAATTGGTCGCAGTGGGATTCGCTCTTCAACCGGCCCCACCAGGTTTACATCAACCCCTACGATGCGGAGCGCCACGTCTGGGTCGTCGAGCGGGGCGGCAACGGGGTCCACGAGCAGATCCTCAAGTTCACCAACGACGGAAGTGAGTTGGTGATGCAGCTCAGAGACCCGCAATCCGTCTTGAGCAGGGAGGAGGCACGGGCGAACCTCAACCCGGGACCGCTCGACTTTGGTCAGCCGGCAGTGCTGGCCTTCCTTCCGGATGGGCACTTCCTGCTCGGCGACGGCTACCACAACGGCCGCATCGTCAAGTACACGACGGACGGCGAGTACGTGTCGGAATTCGGTTCAGTCGGAAGCGGCCCTGGGCAATTCGACCTCGTCCATGGGATCGCCGTGGATAAGAACAGCCGCATCTACGTGTCGGACCGAATGAACCACCGGGTCCAGGTCTTTACCGAGGATGGCGAATACATCGAAGAGTGGCCCGACATCTACGATCCCGTCGCCATCTTCATCGACGGGAGTGACGCCGTGTGGGTGCTGGACGCGACGCTGAATCGCATGCTCAAGTACAGCCTGGCAGGCGAGCTTCTGGATTACTGGGGCGCGTACGCGGAAGTCTCTTCGCTCGGAAGGAGCGGGTGGCCCGGAGGCATGTCCCTTCCGCACCAGATGGATATGGATGAAGACGGCAACCTCTACATTGCCGAGTTCGGCGGCCCGTGGTTGGATAAGTTCGTGCCGAAGTCCGGCGCGGACCCCACCAGACTGATCGGGAAACGGCAACTCGGCACGAACTGAGTAGCAATGCGCACCTTCCTGCTATTCACGATCATTCTGCTCTCCTCGTGCGGTCGGGCGGAGAGGGAGCGGGAGGCGGCCGTGGAGGCGGCGCGGGTCGCTACCGTCGCCCAGATCGAACGGGTCCTGTCGGAGACGATTCGGAGGGCGGACCGGCTCGCGGGCTCGGCCGACCGGATCCTACTGCCGCTCCCAGTCATGACGCCGGCCGAGGAGGAAGCGCTTCGCCGTTTCCGGAACGCCGCGCATGTCGCTCGTGCTCGCGCGCTCGGCGTCCGGGCACTCAGCGACGAGGTGACCGACTCGCTTCTCGCCACGGGACAGCTCATCCAGCTCGAGGACAGCACCCATCACTGGATCGTCCGGAGAGGCAGCTCGCCGGCCTATGTCGTGCCCCACATGCGCACGCTGCTCGAGGTTCTCGGGACACGCTTCCAGGAACGGCTCGCCGAGATGGAGCTCCCGCCCTACCGTCTCGAGGTCACCAGCGCCTTGCGTACCACTGCCCGTCAGGCAGAACTGCGGCGATCCAACGCCAACGCAGCCGCCGGGGTGAGCTCGCATGAGTTCGGCACCACGGTGGACCTCTCCTACGCGGCCTTCGCGCCCCCCGCCGACCCTCCCGGAGAGATCCTCGTCGGTATTCCCAACGAATTCGCTCCGCATGTGGAACGGATCGTAGACCTGGCGCTCGAGTCGGTCTCGGCCCGCAAGTCGCGAGAGTTGGGGGCCGTCTTCAGCCAGGTGCTCCGGGAGGCCCAAGCCGAGGGACTGGCACTAGTGATTTATGAGCGCCAGCAGACCGTCTACCACCTCACGGTGGCGCGGGCGTTAGCGGCCCCTTAGCGACTGTAGCCGACCCTCGTAGCCTCGGCGGACATCGCGAGTCGATCCGGTTCAGGCGTTGCGTGCGGAGTAGAGGCTAGGGGTCCAGGTTTGCCGTGTAGGCCACAATATCGACGATGTCCTCCACGGTGAGGCCCTCCACGGCGCGGTCCATCAGATCGGACCAGGCACCGTTCCGGTTTCCCTGTTGAAAGTCATAGAGCTGACGAGCCATATAACTGGGTGAGCGGCCAGCCAGCGCCGGCACCGGTCCGATGCCTCGCAGATCGAGTCCATGGCAAGTGGTGCACGTTACGGTGCGACCCCCGTCCCCGGTGTTCACCAAGTCGGCTCCTCTGGCCTTGGCACCCTGCGGGACGTAGGCGACGAAGCTCGACGCATCATCGCGCAGTTCGGTCCTGTGCAGATCCTCGGGCGTCTCCACTACACGAACTCCGATGGGCTCCATGCCGCCGCCCTCGACCACTTGATGGATCGAACCCCGGAACCGCGTCACGGGGACCATGTCTGTCTCTACCACACGGATCCACGGCTTGAAATCGATCGACGAGAAATACTCGGCCGCCACCCGGGCTTGTTCGTCGGTCGCAGCAGCACCAATGCGCATCATGAACGCGGGTGGGCCCATGCGCGGCTCGCTGGTCTTCCGCAGTCCGCTCCGGAAGTCCTCCATCTGTTGGACGAGGTACTGGAACGGCTGCCCCGCCAGCCCCGCATTCTCGGGCTTGCCCTGGCCGTTCGGCAGATGGCAGTACCCACACGCTACGACGCCTTCGCCACCGCCACGGGCCACCAGCTCCGGCATGGGGGGATGGCCGTCCGGGTGCCAGTCGGGCGGTCCGTCGTCGATGTTGATGTCGGAGCGCGGCATCGACACGTCGGAGCCGGGCACGGTGACCACTTCGTTTGGGTCGGGCGCCTCGGCATTTTCGGGTCGGGGATCGTTGAGCACGAAGGCCCAGGGTAGGACTGCGTTCGCGTCTCCGTTTTCCTGGGAAGCGCCGGCGGATTCATACGAGACACCCCATACGGTCGCCGCAACCGCTACGACCAGCACCGCCACCCCACCGAGAATTCGAATACTCATGTCCGACCTCCAGCCCTGACAGACGACGAGCCACGACCGCAAACCGGCGGGGGCTCTACGACCTTCGGAACCGCGCCATGATACTCCGATGGGTTCTTCACGGCGAACTACTGGCTGCCTCCCTAGGGAAGCCCCCCGCTCGCCCTGAAGACCCGGTACCTGTAGGTGATGAGCCCACGCTTCAGGCACTGGCGTAAGGCGTTGCCCCCCATGTGGCTCTGGAGTCTAGCGCTCATCGAGGAAAACGGGCGCGTGAGGGCGAGGAGGAGGCCGAGCGCCCGATCACGGGGACGGTCGAGCTCGAGTAGCGGCGTCAGATCCCGGTCCTCCACGAGCTCGAATCCATGCGCGACCGCAAGATCGTCCAGTGCGTCCGGACGAAGGAGCGAGCTCGCGCGCCAGCCCCTGCGGAACTCTTGCACCCAGCGGTCGTCGTCGTCACCCCCGAGAAAATCGTCGCACAACACCAGGTATCCGTTCGCTGTAACCGCCCTCGCGATGTTGGCGATAAACGCTTCGGCGTCCGTGGCCTGGGCAAAGGACTCGATCCCAAAGGCGAGGTCCACCGAGGTGGGGAGAGGCTCCGAGCAGAAATCGAGCTCTAAGATCGAGGCTCGTCCGCCGAGTCGTTCACGCGCGAGCTCCGCATGAACCCCGCTATTGGTAACGCCAAAACCGACCAGCTCCGGCTCGCCGAGCACATGCTCTAGGCTCGCACCGACGCCGCAGCCGAGGTCGAGTATGCGGCGCGCCCCGCTCTCTGCGATACGCGTGCGGAGGAGATCGTGCACGAAGTGAAAGGCCTCCGCTCGGCTGCCAACGCCCTCACCCCAAACGGCTCGGTGAATGATGCCTTGGGCGCCACCTTGTCCATGAGCCAGGAAACTCGCGGTATTCTGGTCGTAGTAGCGCGCTACTTCGGCGCTTTCGAATCTCACGAGGCCCGCGTCCTCCTCCCCGGATCCGACGCTCCGCACCAGCCACCAGCTGTCGACCACGAACGAATAGACGAGGATGAGCAGGGCGGCGGCGGCCAGCGCCGTGGCCTGCGCCGGCTGGATCACTGGGGCCAGGCAGGTCACGAGCACGATCCCCTGCAGCACACAAACCACCTTCCGGCGCAGACTGGGCGGCAGCGCCCCACGCAGCGGTGGCCACAGCAGCCCCCCGAACACGAACAGGTACCTCAGCCCACCGACGAGCAGGACCCAGGCTCCCACCTTCCCGCTCCGCCACAGCAATCCGGACAACGCCAGCAGCAGGAACGCGTCTAGCTCCATGTCGAAGCGAGCACCAAAGTCGCTCTCCGTGCCGGTTCGGCGCGCGACCGGTCCGTCGACTCCGTCCAGCACTAGCGCCAGAGCGGACAGTCCCACGATCCACCAGTAGCCTGCTCCCGTGAGGCCGCCAGGCGAGAGAGCCACCGGGGCGAGAGGCAGAACGAGTCCGGCGCGCACCAGCGTCAGTCGGTTGGCAGGACCGAGGCCAGGCCCGGCGTACCCGGGTGGCAGCTTGGCGAGCAGTAGCGCGCTCAACCCGATATACAGCGCGATTGAAGGAAGCACGTGTCTGGTCGGAAGGCCGAGCATCCAGCAAGTTGCCAGAGACACGGCCAAGAGCGGCAGGAACCCCAGCACCACATCGCCCATCGGCGAGGGGAGCCTCTCCCTCGAAGGGGGAGGCATGGGGTGCGTCCGTGCGGTCTGACTCATGGTAGGGAACATTAACTTGGGAGGAACCGGAACGCTCGTGACTAGAACCGCCCGCCAGTTCTGGATCCGCAGTCCGGGCCACGGTGAAATCGTCTCGTCACCGCTCGGTCCCCGTGACCCCGATGATGTGCTCGTGCGCGCCCTCTACTCCGGCGTAAGTCGGGGCACGGAATCTCTGGTCTTCCGAGGCGAGGTACCGCCATCCCAGTATCAGGTGATGCGGGCACCGTTCCAGGAGGGCGACTTCCCGGGGCCCGTCAAGTACGGGTACAGCAGTGTGGGCGAGGTACTGGAGGCGCCGGAGGGAGCCGACGAACCCTCGCTCGTCGGACGGCACGTCTTCTGCCTCCATCCTCACCAGGACCTCTACCTGGTGCCGGCCCGGGCCGTGCACGTTCTGCCGTGCGGCCTGCCCCCCGAACGTGCCGTGCTCGCCGCGAACATGGAGACCGCCCTGAACGCGGTGTGGGACGCGCGACCGTCGGCAGGCGACCGGATTGTCGTGATCGGTGGCGGAGTGGTGGGACTCCTAGTCGCGTGGTTATGCCGACAGCTACCTGCGGCCCAGGTGAGCCTGGTCGACGTCGATACCTCCCGAGAGGGCGTGGCCCAGAGTCTCGGGGTAGAGTTCATCGACAGCGCCCCGACCGAAGTGGACGCCGATTTCGTCTTCCACGCGAGTGGCGATCCGCAGGGCCTCGAATCCGCCCTGTCGGTGGCGGGAGTCGAAGCCACTGTGGTCGAGTTGAGTTGGTACGGCACTCGGTCCGTTCCGCTCCCCCTGGGGGAGGCCTTCCACTCCCGTCGACTCACGCTGCGGAGCAGCCAAGTGGGCCGCATCCCGGCCGACCGGGCTCCGCGCTGGGATCACGCGCGGCGGCTTGGCGTCGCGCTCGACCTCCTCGGTGACGAGCGGCTCGACGTTCTCATCTCGGGGGAGAGTGACTTCGAAGCGCTCCCCGAAGTGATGGGTCGCTTCGCCAAGGACGGGCGCGGGGTCCTGTGTCACCGCATCCGCTACGGCCAACCCTGACCGCGGCCTGGAGCCGCTTGGAGACAGGACCAATGTATAGTCTGAACGTTCGCGATCACTTCATGATCGCCCACAGCTTCCAGGGCGAGGTCTTCGGACCGGCTCAGCGTCTCCACGGAGCCACCTATGTGGTCGACGCCACCTTCCGGCGCGAGGACCTCGACGCCGACGGCCTGGTCGTCGACATCGGCCTCGCCGGCACGACCCTGAAAGCGATCCTCGAGGACCTCAACTTTCGCAACCTGGACGACGAGGCTGAATTTACGGGGCAGAACACGACGACCGAGTTCCTGGCACGCACGATCTTCGAGCGGCTCGTGGCGGCGGTCCGAGACGGCCGCCTAGGAGACGGAGCGCGAGGCCTCAAGCGAGTGAACGTGACACTTCACGAATCGCACGTGGCGTGGGCATCCTTCGAAGGGTCGGTGTGAGCGCGGGCGAGCTCCATGTGATCGTCCCGGGACCGCTCGCCCAGCGGACCGGCGGCTACCTCTACGACGCGCGCATCGCCGAGGGCCTGACGGCGTTGGGTTGGGCAGTGATCGTCCACGAGCTCGAGGGCACATTCCCGGAGGGCGACGCGGTCGCGCAGTCCAGCCTCGCCCACACACTCGCGGGGATCTCCCCGGGCGCCATGGTGGTCCTGGATGGTCTCGCCATGAGCTCCCTTCCCGACCCTCTCCGAGCACATCGGGACCGCCTGCAGCTGATGGCCATCATTCACCATCCGCTCGCCGACGAGACAGGGTTGGACGCCGCCGAGTACGAGCGCGTCGCCCGGTTGGAGAGAGAGTCTCTGGCACAGTGCACCGGGGCGATCGTGACGAGCGGCTTCACAGCAGGTCGCCTGGAATCATACGGTGTCTTGGCCTCGCGCGTCCGCGTCGTACAACCCGGGACAGACCCCGCACAGGCCGCGGTGGGCCCCGAACCCGGCGAACCTCCCCGCCTGCTATGCGTGGGCACAGTCAGCCCGCGAAAGGGGCAAGACGTGCTGGTGCGCGCCCTCGCTCACCTCCCTGTTCTTCCCTGGAGTTGCGTGTGTGCGGGCAGCCTGACGCGGGCGCCCGAATTTGCCGACTCCCTGCTAGAGCTGACACGGACGCGGGGGCTGGAGGACCGCATCGATTTCCCCGGCGAGCTCGGCACCGCACAACTCGACGCGCTCTATCACTCCGCTTCGATCTTCGTGCTGGCGACCCACTTCGAGGGGTACGGCATGGTGCTGGCCGAGGCCCTCGCCCGCGGGCTCCCGGTCTTGAGCACGACGGGGGGAGCGGTGCCGGACACCGTACCCCCCGAGGCGGGGATGCTCGTGCCCCCCGGAGACGAGCGGGCCTTGGCCGTCGCACTAGAGGAGGTCCTTTCGGGTCCCGAGGGGGCCGCACGGCGGGCTGAGCTCGCAGAAGGATCTCTCCGGCACAGCCGCTCGCTCCCCACTTGGAGCGACGCGGCGCTGGCCTTCGAGCGTGCCCTTCGGGAGCTCTGTGCGGGTGAGTGAGGAGACATTCACCTCCGACTGGCTCGCTCTACGCGAGCCGATGGATCACCGCTCTCGCGCCGCCGATCTGGTCACCCCGCTCGCCGACTGGTTGGAGTCGCGTCCGAACCGCCGGGTGCTCGACCTGGGCAGCGGCACCGGATCCAACCTCCGTTATCTCGCGCCCCGGCTCCCGGGCGAGCAGCAGTGGACGTTGGTGGACAGGGACGCTGCTCTTCTAGGCCGAGCGACCGGTGCTGCCGTCGCCGTCGCCGAGGTGGCTCGCGTGAAACAGGTCTCGGGCGAGCTAGATCCAACAGGGTTGGCACTCGTTCCTGGAGCCGACCTCGTGACGGCCTCCGCCTTAATCGATCTGGTGACTCAGGAGTGGCTGGAGCGACTCGTGGCTGCGTGTCGGGCGGCCGGGAACGCGGTCCTGCTCAGCCTCACTTGGGACGGCTCGATGACATGGCATGATCCGGATCCCGACGACGCACTAGTGGCAGACGCTGTACGGAACCATCAGCTCCGGGACAAAGGCATGGGGCCGGCGCTGGGACCTGCGGCGGGTGCGATGGCGGAGCGCGCGTTCCGCTCGGCCGGATACGACACCCAACTTCGGCCGAGCCCCTGGTCCCTGAGCGTCGAGGACGCTTCGCTGGCTCAGGCGCTCGTCGACGGGTGGGCTGGCGCCGCCGCGGAGGAGCGTCCTGCAGACGGTCGACTCATCCAGGAGTGGGCCGAGCGCCGCCGGGCTACGATCGCTACACAGTTCAAGCTCGAAGTAGGACACGTGGACCTGATGGCCCTCCCCGCTAGCCCCGGCGCTGCTCGGCGATCCCCAGCCCATCCGGGATCACCCGGCGCTCCGTGACTCCCACTCGATCCGGCATTAAAAAACGCTCGGTGATCTCGAGTCTCCTCCGCATCGCACTGAGCCTCGCGCTCCTGGCTCTACTCGCCTGGTGGCTGGACGCGGGCGCCGTCCTCGGCCGCCTCGCCGGGTTCGATGTGCGTTGGGCGCTCGTGGGCATCGCGATCTCCTTTCCGCAGATCGCGCTCCTCGCCTTCCGCTGGCGATTCACGGCCGGCCAGCTCGGGCTAAACCTTCCGTTCGGCCTCGCGCTACGAGAGTACTACCTCGCAATCTTCCTCAATCAGGTACTTCCCGGCGCCGTCATCGGAGACGTCTCTCGCGCCTGGCGCCACGGGCACGAGGACCCAGAGCACGGGATCGGGCCCGCCGCGCGGGCCGTAATCCTGGAGCGCGCCTCGGGCCAGTTGGTGATGGGCGTGGTCGCCGCGGTTTCCCTCGTGAGCCTTCCACTTGCGTTCACCGCGGCGCCCGCCACGGTGGCGCTCGCCGTCTGCGGGGTCGGGGTCGGCGTGTTGGGGACTTTTCTTGTCTTCCGTCGGCGGCCACGGACCGGCCTTCTGGCCACCCTCGGGCGCGACACCTACACCGCGCTCCTGGCGCGCGACGCCCTACCCGTGCAACTCCTCAGCTCCACCCTGGTCGTGGGCACCTACCTCGCGACCTACGTCGTTGCCGCACGCGCGGTGGGCGTGAGCACCCCGCTGTGGACACTCCTGCCTCTCGTCGCTCCCGTGCTGCTCAGCATGCTCGTACCGGCAACGGTGGCGGGATGGGGGGTGCGCGAGGCGACCGCCGCGGCCCTCTGGGGCGCCGTCGGACTCACAGTGGTGGACGGAGTGGCGATCTCGGCCGCCTACGGGATTCTGGTGCTGCTCTCCAGCCTTCCGGGAGCCCTGGTCCTGCTGGGCTCTCGCGGGTCTGCTTCCGGTCGGGATGTGACGACTCTACTTGATGAGTAACAGCCGTCTATTGGCCGGATACAGCCACTCCACCCCCCGCTCCGTCACGACCGCATCGTCCTCCAGCGGAATGCGCGCCTTGGCGCCACCCCACTCGGGTATCGAGGTGAAGGCGAAGAGCTCGACGGAAATCAGTGTCCCGGGGCGTAACTCGTAGGTCAGGCGCGTCGGGTTGAAGAACGCCAGCGACGGTCCCAACCCATGCCCCCAATTCCCTACCGAGTGGGGACCGATGACCACATCGGTGACGGTCGGGTCGTCGGAGGGCTGATTGAACTCGACACGGTTGAAACCCGCGCTCCCGAGCGCCTCCCAGGTCTGGTCCAGCGCCTGCTGGGCCGTCGGCGCGGGTCTGATCGACACCTTCATGACGTCTCTCACGCGAAGCGCTTGCGAGAACGCATGCCGAATCCCCGGAGGAGCGTCGATCTCGCCCTCGCGGAGAACGTACGCCACGCGCTTCATGTCCGTATAGAAGTCGAGGAAGCCCACACCCCAGTCGAGCATGAGAAGATCGCCGCGCTGGATGATGCGGTCCGAGGACGTGGCAAGGATCCCGCCCGGGCCGGTGATGTAGACCGACGGCATGTCGAAAGAGGACTCGAGGCCTCGCGCCAGCTGCTGATCCGACATCCACCATGCGACGTCTTCCAGGGTAGTGACTCCCGGAGTGATGACCTCGTTGGAGAAGGCGCGCTCTGCTATTTCCCGGGAGATCTCACCCGCCTCGGCGAAGGCGGCGATTTCGGTGGCCACCCGTGTGGAGCGAAAATCGGAGATCAGTTTCTCCGCGGAGACGAGGCGGTCGGCGTAGGGAGACCCCAGAACCTCTTGCAGATGACCCAGGGAGGTATGCGATAGTCCGTCTGCACCTCCGATACTGGCCGACATGTTTACGCCGATGCGCATCGGGTCACGGTCCCGAACGAAGTCGGCAAGGGCGCCCGCTCCCGAAAATTCATCGTAGACGCCGCACTGCTCCAGCATGTAGCCACCCACGCCGAACGCCGAACGATGGACCCTATCCCCCTCGGCACTGAAGACGTAATACGCCCAGCCACCCACGTAGCCGCGGCCCAGCGCCTCCCAGAGGGGGTCGAGGAGCCCCTCACGCATGACCACGATCCACATATCGATATCGTTGTCCGCCATGGCCCCTGGGAGCACGAGATCGAACTTCTCGGCCCGAATCTGGCACATGCGTTCCCACCGGCGCCGCGCCTCCTGGGACTCGGCCAAGGCGGGCGTCATGGCGAACGTCACGCACACGAGGAAGAGCGTCGCGAAGGAGCGCTGAGGTCTGATCATGGCTGGGCCGGGGTTGGAGCTGGGATTGGTGCCGGGGTCGGTGCCGGGATTGGTGGAGAGGGACGGTGACATCCTTACTCCGACGGCTCCGCCCCGGCAAGTTGCGTAGCCCTCATCCTGCTGAGCTCAGGTCCATATCGAAGAGAAGGTCGTCTCCCAAGGAGAAGTGCCGGCACGGAGGTCGCAGTGCCTGGTCCAACGTCTCGATCGGCGGCAGGATGATCCCCCGACGGCCGGAGCCCATCAAGATGGGCGCAACCGTCAGGTGGAGGCGGTCGAGGAGCCCGGCCTCGAGGAACCTCGACACCGTGACCCCTCCCCCCTCCACCAACACCCGCCGAAACCCGCGGCCACGGAGGGCTTCCAGCACCGCCCCCGGCTCGAAGCCCGCCGGAGCGGCGGAGGGAAGCGTGACGATTTCAGGGGCCTCTTCAGGAGCCTCCGGTGTACGGGGTCCGTCGGTGGAGGCCGTCGCCCGCCGCACCACCAGCGTCCGGGCCGCTCCGTCCGAAAAGACTCGGCGGTCCTGCCCGAGGCGACCGTCCGGATCGAGCACGACCCGGACCGGATTCTCGCCGTCCACCTCTCGCACGGTGAGCTGCGGATCGTCGTGCGCCACCGTTTCGGCCCCCACGATCACGGCGTCGACCAGAGCCCGAAGTCGGTGAAGGCGGCGAATGTCCTCCGGGCCCGTGATGTAGTGGGACCTCCCACTCACCGTCGCGATGCGGCCGTCCAGGCTCTGGCCGAGTTGCCCGATGACGAGGTCGGGCCCACGGGCGAGCGGCAGATAGAGGTCCAGCAGATCCTTAGCGGCCGCCGTAGGCGGGACTGAAGCCTGCCAGCCGCCCGAGTCGCTCAACTCCAACCAGAGCTCCGGGCGCGTGGGATGGGCCACGCGACGAAGCCCGGGCCCGGGGACCGCGCTCGGAACGGCGGCGCGCACGAACGCCCAGGCTGCGGCTTCGTCGAAGCTGCTCACCCCCCGTCCTCATCCTTCAGCCGGTCTACCGGGAACGCCCGAGTCTCTTCGATCACTTCAGCAAGGACTGCCCCGTAGTGGGACACGAACCGCGCCCCTAGATCGGCGTCAGCCAGCGTTGCGTCCCCTACCACACCGTCGGGGTTGAGATCCCCGGCGAGCCAAGAGAACGAGGCCGCTCCCTCCGGACCTATCCGGCGAAGCGTCTCCGCCAGTTCCTCACCGAGGGAGGGAGCCCGCACTACTTCCGACGTGCGCACCAGATCCGGTCGCAGATGCATCATCATGGCGGTCTCCACCGCGCCGCCGTGGAGGCCGTGACGCCACTCCCCCTCCGGGAGGTCCACGTCCTCGGGCCGGGGAAACCGGAACCAGCTCGCGTTTACGACCAGCATTCCCAGCTCATTGCGTAGCCGGAGACCCGCAGCCTCCAACGCGTGTCGATTCCCGCCGTGGCTGTTGCACAGCACGAGCCGCCGCACTCCGATCTGGGCTAGGGCCTCGCCCGCTGCTTCGATCAGGGCTGAGAGCTGCTCCGGCTCGACGGAGAGCGTCCCAGCAAAGCGCCCGTGCTCGCGGCTGCAGCCGATCGCTTGCGGCGGCAGAGCCCAGGCCGGAAAATCTTCCGGGATCCGCCCGAAGGCCTCCGAGAGCAAGCCCAGCCCGATGTCGAGGTCGGTCGAGAGGGGTAGGTGGGGCCCGTGTTGCTCGATCGCGGCGACGGGCAGGACGACCACCGGATCGGCCAGTGCGACCCTGCCAGCCTCGACCGTCGTAAGCGTCTGCCACCACCGGACCGTCCGGTCAGCCATCGTTCGAGCCACCCGTGCCCGAATCGGACCCTCTGCCTGGGGCGGCGCCGGCGTCGGGCTCACCGTCCCGCGCGGCATCAGCCGTCAGCCTGGCGTACACGTCCCCCGAAGTAACACTCACCCCTCCACCCCTCAGCCAGCCGACCATGTCATCGGCTGCGAGCCACCGCTTCGACATGAAACTCCTCTCCTCTCCTTCCACCACGTTGAACTCGTACCCACCCAGCGCTTCGAGCCTCCGCACGCACGCCTCGGCGACGTCCAGAGCACCTACCACGAACTCGACGGACAGTGCCGGGATCCGATGACTCAAACCCGCCAGCACCTCGGCTTCGTACCCCTCCACGTCGATCTTGCAGAAGCGCGGGAGGCCATACTGTTCGATCAAGGCGTCCAGCGTCGTAACCGGCACCGTAACCGAGTCGTTCCACCTTACACCGCGGAAGTCAGGGTTCCGCTGGGACAGGGCGCCGGGCCAGTCCTCGGCCAGGGAGGACATACTCGGCGTGCGGTGGCTCAGGGCCAAGCGGGCGGTGCCGACCGCGCGCCCCACCGCCTCAGCCCTTACCGAGACATGAGGGCTGCGCCCTACCAACCAAACCAGCCAGCGCCGCACGGCGGGCTGGGGCTCCAGGGCCACCACCCGCGCACCCAACCCCCGGAACGCCGCCGTACGGTCGCCCAGGTGCGCCCCCACGTCGAAGGCCAAATCCCCCTCCCCGATGAAGGGGCGATATAACCCCCGAAGTCCGCGCTGCCGCCCCGGCCGCCAATAGATGATCAGAGAGCGGACCAGACCGAACCACCGCTCAACTCGGTGCCACACCACCGGACCCCTCCTCCTCTTCGGCGCTCCCGCTTCCCACGGGTGGCCACATACGGGCCAGCGTGCCGTCCCGCACCACCAGGTGGTGCCGCAGAACCTCGGCGACATGTACCGCCAAGAGCGCGACCAGCAGGAAGGTCGAGAACCGGTGCACCAGGGACGCCCATGCCGCGACCTCCGGCATCACGGGCAACATCGCCGGCAACCCGAGCACGTCCATCATCTCGATGGGAAAGCCGCCCCCCACGACGTGCACGTACCCGCTCACCGGGATCACCACCAGCAACACGTAGATGACCCAGTGCGCGGCGACGGCAATGCTTCGCTCCCGCTCCGGGATCGCCTCCGACATCGGCGGCGCCGGATGGGTCAGCCGCCAGAGCACTCGGGAAAGGACGACCACGAGCAGCACGACGCCGAGCCCCTTGTGCAGGACGAACAACTGGTCGATCGACCGTTGTTCGAGGCCGGGCGCGATCATCGCGATCCCCGCAGGGATCTGCACGAGCAGGAGTGCCACGACCAACCAATGGAAGAGCCTGGCTCCCACGCCGAAACGGATAGTCAACTTCCCTCCTTTGTCGAGTGAGCCGCAACGCCGGTGCTGGAGTCGTCTCCGCTGAACGCCCGCATGAACCATGCGCGGAACTCGTCCATTCGGGGAGGTGAGCCTTTGGCATCCGGGAAGGCGCCCGGGCGGAACCCCCACTCGACGAACGGCTCGAGCAGAGTGGCATCACGTGCGATCACATGTATCGGAACGTCGGGGTCGCTAGCCTCCGTCACCCAGGGAGCCGCCTGGTGATCCCCGAGCACGATCAGGAGGGTTCGCTCGTCCGCGAACCGCTCGGCGAACTCGCTCATCGCCTGTAACGAATAGTCGAGCGAGCCAGCGTAGCTCTCACGCAGAACCCGGGTGTCCCACCACAACTCTTCGGGAGGATGCCCATCTTGTCGGTGAGGACCGAAAATCGCTCCGTCGCCAACGGAGTCCCATTCGAGGAGGGGCAAGACGGGCGTCCAGGGCGCGTGGCTACTCACCATCGCCGCCTCGACGAAGAGCGGTGCCGTCGCCTGCTGAACGATCTCCCCGAGGAACGACCATGTGAACTGGTCCGGCATGGTGACCCAGTAGAGGGGAGGGCCCGCGTACGGGATGGAGGGCCTCGTGTACACGTCGTCGTAGCCGAGGCGGAGCCCCTCGGGCCAACTCGTGGTGATGGCGGGCATCACGGTCG
>Ga0310120_10000443_pt1 | contig 33029 bp, 20 predicted proteins | sample CB27_AW_983_MG_FD_203506 | JGI IMG/M metagenome (GOLD analysis project Ga0310120, IMG submission 203506) | Marine microbial communities from Western Arctic Ocean, Canada - CB27_AW_983 | ecosystem: Environmental > Aquatic > Marine > Oceanic | place: Canada: Western Arctic Ocean | collected...
CGGCCTGCTGAGTTCCTTGCTGATCGTGGTGCTGGTGGCGATGGTAGGGTGTAAGATCCCCGAGCAGCGCACTGAAGAAGCGAATGTGCTGCAGGATATTCGCAACACGACCGTGATCCCCGAACTCGGATCGTACGATGAATTAACCCGAAAGAAGTCGGTTGAGCGCATCTTGATGAGTCTGGAAAAGGCTCCCGAGATCACCAAGAACCTGCTGGTCGCAACACTCGATGACTCGATGGTGAGTGCCAGGACCAAGCGTGTGATCTGCACCATCCTCGCCGAGGAGGGGGATCTCAGGGCGCTCACACCGCTGACTGGAATGCTCGCTGAAGGTTCCGTGGCGCAGGACGATCTGCTCGAGACCGCCTTGCTCAACTTCGGAGACAGGGCTGTGCCGCGGATCGCGACGGTGCTTGCCGAGGGCGGAGAGATCGCCCGGAGAAATGCAGCGGGGATCTTACTCGGGATCGGTGGACCGCGCGCATACGACGCGTTACGTGCGCGTCTGACTCTGGAACGAGATTCCGAGGTCAGATTCTTGTGTGTCTGTGGTCTCGTTCAGGATGCCAGGTCATCATCTCTGCCGTTCCTCGGAGTGGTCCTGGATGATGCCGACGAAGAGGTGAGGAAGGCTGCCTGGGGTGGTTTGTGGCGTCGAACTCGTCCTCCCGGCCATCTGCTGTTCGATGCATCCGCAGCGCCCTCGGTGAGAGTGCGTCAGGCTGCCCAGGTACGAGCGTGGCTCAAGGGCGGCGCGGTTCCTCTCTGATCTTCCCCGATCGTCGATGATCGAAGTCACGAAAACGGGCCTGCAGGGTTGCCCTGCAGGCCCGTTTTCCATCTGTTCTCGATCAGCAGCCAGCAGCCGCCTGGATCATGCTTCCTGGCTCTGCTCCTCACTCTGCTCCTCGATGAACTCCTGCCAGAAGTCTTCCGGCATATCGAGCGCGATCTTGAGCGCACCATTGGAACCGGCGTACTGAGGCTCCTCGACCGTCCTCACCTTGCCTCCACCATACGCGACGAGGGCATCCTCGAACGCTCGAGAGAGTCCCGTGATCTGGCTACCGCCGCCGCCGAGCAGGACATGATTACGCATCTTCTGCTGGAACTCGGGGTCAAAGGTGGCGATCAGATCCTGCAACGCTTCGACGGTGGGGGTGACGATGGCGGAGCACGCTTCGCTCACCTCTGCAGTGATGTCGAACTCGGTGGGCTTGCCCTGAACAGGAAAAGTGACCTTGACCGGATCCATGTGTGCTCCAACACAGGCGTGGAACTCCTTGATCTCTCGTACCATGTTGGCGGAGAAATCTGCCTCTGGGTGGTTCTTGGTCAGCAACTCGACGAGTTTGTTGTCGATGGCATCCCCGGCGAAGTGGTGTGTTCGTTGATCCTCGGGCTTGGGCATCGTGCCGTGGACTCGGCAAAGATCGACAGTGCCTGCACCGATATCCACGACCAGCGTGTCGGCGAGAAAGTCGAGTCCATAGGCGACGGCAAAGGGCTCTGAACAGACGACGATGCTGTCCATGAACTCCGAGGCGGCTTCGAGGATGTGAGCTTTGGAATCGACACTGGCCTCTGCTGGAGCGCCGATGACACCGTAGATGGTACTTCCGGAGGGGATGGCTGCCTGATCGATGACAAACTCGAGCAGGTCACGCACAGCTTGCTTCGATTTCTCATCGTCGCAGATGACTCCCTTATCAAGCGGACGCACCAGATCCACTGCCATGCGATTTTGCACCGCCTCTTCCCCGAAGACCTTTTCTCGGCCGCCGAGATGCTTACGGCTGACATGGTCCTGGGCGTAACCGACATAAGACCAGACCGTGGTCCGGACACCGGTCGAGGTGGTGATGGAGGTACGACTGGTACCGAGATCCATGCCGATGAAAACGACTTCGCTCATTCTGATTCCTCTCCCTCAAGTGAACCTGCTGCTCAGGCGAGGTCCCTCTCGGTAATCTGTGAGTTCTTATTTCTGGTGGAGATCTCTCTCCTGAGTACCTTGTTTTCTTGCATCAGTTCCATCAGTAGCGCACGGCGGCGGCCGTGGAGAGGGTCGTCTCCGTCACTGGCCTCGATGATCTTGCCTCCCGATCCGCCAGAAAATCCAGCACAATCGCGTGATTCTGCTCGCCTGACGCTTTCCCGTGCGTGGTCTCGCTCTTGCCGGGCTTCGTCGAGGCTTCGGGCGAGGCGGCCGACCTTCCGTTCGAGCAACTGAATATTTTCATTCCGGGCCTGTTCTTCCTGGAGACGGATGCGCTCTCGCTCCGAATCAAGAGAACGTTCCATCGCCACTCTCAGTTCCGCTTCCAGTGCTGGCGCGACCTGCCCCGAGTCGACAGCCGCATCGATCATGGCCCCGAGAGATGCCTCCAGGTCGATCATCGCCGCTTCTGAGAGGGTGAACTGCTCCCGCTCCACCTGCCGATTTTTTTCTCGCCCCAGTAACTCCTGGGCGCGATCAAGCCTTCCAGAGAGGCCCTGCACGAGCGATTGAAGATCCGCCTTCTCGTTCTCGAACTCGGTCAGTTTCTCGCGAAAGCGCTGTTCAGACTGCTCGATGAGCAACTGGGTTTCTTTCTCGTCGAGGGAACGATCGCTCTCGCGAAGCGCATCCTCGACGGCATCCTGGATCAGATCCTTGATCGCAGAAAGATTGAGGACCCGGACGCTGTCTCGCTGAGCAGCGATCGCCGAGGTGCGGACCAGCCTCGACCGTGATCGAAGTGCCGATTCGAGATCGGGATGACTGGCGATAGATGTGCTGCCGGAGAAGAGTCTTTCCAGGGCGTCCAGTTCACGGGGGTGGGATGGCTTCCAGCGCATCAGAATGCCGGCGGAAGTTCGCTGGAACACCTCGGCGTGGATCAACTCGGCGTGCCCATCGGGTCGTTCGACGATCAACTCGAATCGGTCACCCTGTCGTAGCCGAATCGAAGTCTCCAGTAACACCTCTCGCTCATCGATACGAGAGACGGGCAATCTCAGGATTCCCGCTTCCAGTTCTGCCACGACGCTCCAGCGTCCGGGACCGTTGGGCAATCTCTGGGGTTTTGGGTCCGGCAATTCGGTTTCCGATCTGGTCCGGCGGGATCTGGGCAACTGGATCATCGTGCCACGATAGGCTCCTGCACCAACGCATGGCAGCGAAGAAGCACGAAAGAAAAGAATCGTGACAGCAAAGAAGGCTATCGGGATCTACCGATTTCCGCAAGGAGACGGGTGATCATGACGAATTCAGGGTCCAGCAGCCGGGAGCTAGTTCCGGGATTTGTTGCCGGAACCTTGGCCGGTGCCCGATCGTCTCTTCAGGTGGCAGGAACTGCCGCTGCCGGACCTCGATCGGTGGCCCCATCGGCTGCGCTTCCTCGGCACCGCTGGATCGGGTCCGTTGGACTTGGCGACCCCGGCATGGGACGATCCTGCTGTTGGAGTTTCTCATGGCTTCCAGTTGCGTTCTCGTCGTTCTTCTGGCCTCAATTCATGGCCTTGCCGTGGATGTGATTCCCGGTAGCGAGCCCTCCCGACAAGGGGCGATTCCTCTCGGATCGGTGTTCTATTCGCCGGATTCGGGGCAGGTAGAGATCGAGGGGTTCTTCAACCTCAACAGCGGTTTTGTCGAGTACCTCGCCTGTCTTCCCGGTGTCAAATCTCACGAGACACTGGTTGCGCTCGATTGTGACCCCGCCGATCTCCAGGGTGCGCTGCTATTGCTGGGACTCGAAACATCCCGAAGCCCTCGATCCGAGATGGATCTGGCCCCTCTCATGGGAGGGGACAGGGTCGTCATTTCACTCAGATTTCTGTTTCAGGACGGTGAAGGGCGAGAGTGGATGCGGACAATTCGAGCCGAGAACTGCCTGATCAATGCACCGATGGAGCGAGAGATGGCTCGCTGCGGTTTTTGCTTCACGGGATCCTCGTTCGAGATGCTGGATCCACCACCTGGAGCACCTGAAGGAAGCGAGCCTCAGGAGCATTTCATGTCGCGTGTGACCGGTGAGATCGTATCACTGTGCCACAGACCCTGGGCGATCCTGGACAATCCGCTGGCGTTACCCTATCCCGACGGCGACTATTTCGCATATGCCGAGGTGCTTCCTGCGCATCGCAGAGATGACCCACCTCAGGTCACGATGTTGATCCGGAGGGTTGCGACCGGGGATGTGGATCCTGATGCGATCCGCATGCAACTGCCACCAAGGGACAGGACCGCGGAAGATGATGATCAGAAACAGGAGGGAGAGGGAGGACGAAGATGATGATACGCACCGAATCTAGAATCACTAATGGAAGCACGAGTCGCGCGATTTCAGCGCTGCTCCTGGCTACTCCCTTGCTGGTCGGGTTGTGCTGGTTCCCCTCGAGTTCGCTGGCCCGTCAGGATGCTCCGGTCGAGAAGGGACTCGACCGAGCAGTGCTGAAGGATGTGATCGATCGCGGCGCTAACTGGATCATCGATCACCAGCGACCCGACGGTTCCTGGGGATCATATGCTGGCGACCCGGGTATCACTGCGATGGCACTGAAGTCGCTGGTGGATACGCCAAGATCCTATCGCGAGGAGGATGGCCCCTTCATCAGCGCGGCGGTCAAGTACCTGCTCTCACATCAACAGCCCGACGGTGGCGTGTATGTCCCTGACCAGGGATTGATGAACTACAAGACTTCCGTGACGGTACTGGCTCTGACCGCCCTCGATGCCGGGCGGAAGAAACCGCGCTACCTGGCAGAGGTGGCGCGAATGCGCGACTACATCGCTGGCATTCAATGTTCCGAACAGTCCACTCCGGTGGGGTATGATCCCAGGACTCATGTCAGATCATACGGTGGGATCGGATACGGCAGCGATCGTCGCCCAGATCTGAGCAACACGCAGCTGGCTCTTGAAGCCCTTGAGGCTGCTGGACTGTCGGAGGATTCGGAGGTCTGGCGCAGGGCGGCTCGTTTCATCTCCCGCTGCCAGAACAAGAAAGCCACCAACGATGCACTCGATGGTGTCAGTAGAACCTCGACCGAGGACGGCGGGTTCTATTACCATCCGGATGAATCCAAGGCGGGGACAGTCACCAATGAAGATGGAAGTCAGTCTTTTTCGTCGTATGGGTCGATGACCTATGCGGCGGTGAAGTCGATGATCTATGCCGGGTTGCAAAGTGATGATCCGCGCCTCAAGTCTGCAGTGGAATGGATCAGGACCCACTGGAGCGTCACTGAGAATCCAGGAATGGCGACTACCGAGAACCCGTCTCGCGGTCAGATGGGTTACTACTACTATCTCGCGGTGATGGCTCGCGCATTGCAGGTTCTCGAAGTAACCACTCTGACCGATCCAGATGGACTGGAACATCAGTGGGCGCAGGAGATTGCCGCAGCCTTGATCGAACGCCAGCGTAGCGATGGTTCCTGGTCAAATGAGATCGATCGTTGGTGGGAAGGGGATCCGGTACTCGCCACTTCCTACGCATTGCAAGCTCTCAATATCTGCTACCGGACGATGGAGGAATAAGAACGTGCCAAAGATGAAGGCAATTCGAGGTTTGCGGGCCAGGCCGGATGTAGTCGACCCCGGGGTTGTGATCTGCCCCCCTTACGACGTGATAGCCCCAGACCTTCATCAGAAACTACTCGATCATTCCCCTGACAATGCAGTGCGCTGGATCCTGGGAGACGATCCTGCCGCTACGGTCGGCGAGGATGTCTTTCACAGGTGCAGTGCCGCTCTCAGGAGTGCCTTTGATGAGGGAAAGCTGCTGCGCGAGCAGAATCGTTGCTTCTACCGCTACAGCATCCAGTACCGCAGTGAATCGGGAGGAGAGCAGCAACTCGATGGCGTGCTGGCCGCAGTAGAGGCACTTCCATGGGGTGAAGGGGTATTACGCCACGAAGAGATCCGTCCTCACACCGTCGAGCGGCTCGTCAAGCAGGCTCGCGCCACCGGGATCGATCCGGGTGTCGTGATGTTGACCTGTGAAGGTCTCGAGGATGCGCTCGAGGCGGTCGACCTCACTCGAGATGCGGGGGATCTGGTTTTCGAGAGCCAGGACTGGAACGGCGACACTCACAGTTTGCGTCGAATCGATGATCCTGAGCAGGTGGCAGCGATGGAGTCCACGCTGGCTCCGATGCAATCCGCCGTCGCGGATGGGCATCATCGATACACCACCGCCCAGACCCTCAGCGCAGATACTGACTTTCCCGGAGCTGGCCTGGTGATGGCATTCCTCTGCGATCTGCATCAGCCTGGCTTGCGCATCCGCCCGACCCACAGGGTCTGGACCTGGGAGAGTGGAGAGTACGACTCCAAGAAGGTGCGAGGTCGTCTGGTCGAAGCCCTCGATGACGGTGACGGGGACCAGTGGTGCATCGAGATTCCAGGCGGTGATTCGGTGACGTTGAACTGCCGTCAGGATGCAACTCGGCCGACGCTGGCTCGCAGACTCGCGGATGTCGTCGATGAGATTGGCGGCATGGGTACTCCCGCAACACCGCACGAGATCAAGGCTGGACGAAAGCTTCTGACTGAAGCGGAGCAGGGTGTGTTCTGCATCTTGCCACCTGTCAGTAGAGACGAATTCTGGACCCGGGTACTGGCAGGAGAGATTTTTCCTCCGAAGACCACCTTTTTTGAACCCAAGATTTCCAATGGAGTAGTCAGCCGATTTATCGACGAACAGGAGCCATCATGAGAGCCGTAGACGATCATCCAGTGTGCCAAAATGTTCCGCGCCTGTTCATACCGGGACCTGTCGAGGTGGAGGAAGAAATTCTCCAGGCGATGACTCGACCCATGATCGGTCATCGAACGCGGGAGTTTTCGGTGCTAGCAGAAGAACTTCACCGCAATTCTCAAAGGTTTTTTCGCACAGAAAATCCAGTCTATCTCCTCACATCCTCTGGCACCGGGGGTATGGAGTCTGCAGTCAGAAATGGTGTCAGAGAAAATGTCATCTGCTTCGTCAATGGAGCATTCAGTGAACGGTTCTACAAGGTCTGCGTGTCGAATGGCAAGAACACGACCCGGGTCGAGATTCCCTGGGGGGAAGCGGTCAAGCCAGAAAAAGTGAGAGAGGAACTGTCCCGGGGGAGTTTCGATGCTGTAACCATCGTTCACAACGAGACCAGTACCGGTGTCATGAGTCCGCTGGCTGACATCGCCGAGGTGATCTCCGAATTTGATGATGTCTTCCTGCTTGTCGATGCCATCACAAGTGCTGCTGCGGTGCCGATTCACCTGGGAGACATGGCACCCATCGATTTCCTCACGACAGGAAGTCAAAAGGCGCTGGCATTGCCTCCGGGTCTTGCACTGCTGGCTGTATCCGAGCGGGCACATGAACGGGCGGCCACCATTGAGAACCGAGGTCTGTATTTCGATGTCCTGGAGATGCACAAGTCGTGGCAGAAGAATCAAACGCCAAACACGCCGACCATCGCGCTGATGCAGGCATTGAAGGATCGTCTTTCCATGATTCTGGATGATGAGGGACGTTGGTATGGTGGACACATGGAGCGTGCCGAGTTGACTCGAGAGTGGGCCAGGGATCGCTTCGAGATCTTTGCGGAATCTGGTTTTGAATCGGTTTCCTTGACCTGCATCGAGAACACTCAGGGCATCTCAGTCGCCGACCTGAATGGGAAATTGCGAGAACATGACATGTTCCTCTCGAATGGCTACGGCCATCTGAAGGAAAAGACCTTCAGGATCGGACATATGGGCGCAGTGACCCTGGATGACACGAAAGAGTTGCTCGGACTCATCGACGACTTCATCGCATAATCCTGATCCATCGAGTGGCGGACCGCCCGGGGATCGATCATGTTCAGCCCAGGGGATGGTCCGAGAGGGGATCGAGCAGAACCATCGAATGCTGCAGATGGGACCGAATACGGGCATTCCGACCGAAGAACTCGCTCTGGGGGTCACTTCCCGGCACAGGAAAAGGTACGAGGGTCCTTGACCTTATCGCTTCGATTGCTTAAGTTTTGGAATTCCAGTTATGCACCAGCGCGGGGTGGAGCAGTTGGCAGCTCGTCGGGCTCATAACCCGAAGGTCGCAGGTTCGAGTCCTGCCCCCGCTACCAAAAATCAGAGAGCGGTCGGCGATTTTCGTCGGCCGCTTTTTTTTAGCTGCCTCGGTGGGGTCTGATCCTCGAGTGATCGCGGGGGGCGCCATGTGGGAATATGGCGATTCTTCGACGATCCCGGGGTGGCCTCGATGGCGCACCATCCCGATAGCCACGGGGGTCGGCAGCATCGCTTCGGGGCCACTCAATTGCTCATCCTGGTCCGATCTCCAGTCTCTCCAGCCCTGTCCAAGGACTCTATGACTCGTGCCTCGTGGTGATAAGATGGAAGGTATCTGTCGCCCTGTATTAGTGTGGAATAGATTGCCAGTTTGTACTCTGACAGCCCGCTCCTGTTCAGCGGGGAATCGGCTCCAGTTTTCTGGTGTTGAATCTCCAGGAGGATCACGATGTTCATTTCACGGTTCGTTCGAACAACTGTTGCCACATTAATGCTGCTGTCACCGCTTGCTGTGACCGAGATTGCCATCGCACAGCCGTGTGATCCCGGTGGAGGGATGGGTGGAACCGGTCCTGATGTGATGGTCGGAGAGTTGACCGGCACTCAGAGTTACGGCCTGGCGGCTGGCCACTACGCTTACTCCGTGGGAACCACCTCATGCAACATCGGAACTGATACCTTGCTGTGGATCGCCAACAACAACCAGCATCCTGTCATCGGACAGAACCTCTACCGTCACAACAACGGAAGATTCGAACAGATTGGAATGAGTTGGCTCAAGCATGGCTTCCTCGCCCTCGCTCAGAATTCTTGCGGTTGTGGCTGCAACAACCCCGGTAACGGGGCTCTGCTGGGGGTCGGTTGCTCCGATCCATATTCCGCCGGTCTCAACGGCCAGCAGTCAGGTCTGGGTCCTCGGTCGGAGGTGACCGATCCAGCCAATGGTGGATACCAGTACCCGATCAATCTGAACCCGCCGAACACCGATCTGACAGCGAAGCGATTGCGGGTCAATGAAAACGACAACGATCCGGCCTTGAATGCCGGGGCGACATACTTTGTCGAGGGGCACTATGTGACGCCCGATGATGCTGCTGCGGGAAACGCTCACAACAATTGTTCCTACAGATCCGTGACCTTCTCGACCAATGCCAGCCGAGCCATGACCCTGACCGGTTCGACACAGAGACAACAGCCAGGGATCCAGGCGTGGCAGGACTCCGACCCATCCGTGACCCTCGTCGAGGCGATCGATGCGGATAATGGCCTCGTCATCGTTGGTTACAAGGTGACGGACATCGGCGGCGGACAACATTCCTACGAGTACGCCATCTTCAACATGAACTCGACCCGCTCGGTGGCCTCGTTCCAGATGCCGCTGGCTGGTGGAGTGACTCTCAACTCCATCGAGTCCCATCATCCGAGTTACCACAGTGGTGAACCCTACAGTTCAACGCCCTGGTCAGCATCGCAATCTGCGGGGGTGATCGAGTGGGCAACCCAGACGGCCTCCCAGGATGTGAATGCCAATGCGATCCGTTGGAGTGCGCTTCACAACTTCCGCTTCATCGCGAATGCACCTCCGACCGTGGTGACAGCAACGCTGGGCCACTTTTCTGGGGGTGGAACTTCTGCGCTCCAGATCCTGGCTCCCAGCGGTGATTTCACGATCCCCGTCTCGGCCCTGAGTTGTACTCAGGTCGGTGAGCAGGTTGAACTCAACTGGACCAACGGCGAACTGTACGATTCCATCGACGTCAGTCGAGATGATCAGGTCATCGCCACGATGGCTGGATCGCTGACATCGTACACCGACGCGAGCACAACTCCTGGTCTTCACGAGTACGGTGTCAATGCAAGCGCAGCAGGTGTGCCTTCCGGAGTGGTTGCGTGCCAGATCACTGTTGCCACAGCGCTGACGATCTCGGTCGTCGGAGGCGATCCAACGGTCTTTTATCCGCTCGGGGGAGATACATTCGATGTAGTGATCACCCCAACGGCAGGATCCTCGGTCCAGGCTGGCACGGAAGTACTCCGGATTCAGACGCCAGCTGGAGTTCAAACGATTCCATTGGTATTTGTCGGGGGACTCTCGTACCAGATGACCTTCCCGGCACTGACCTGTGGCATGGAGTTTGGCTGGTGGATCGAGGCGCAAAGCGCAGCGGGACAGCTGGTGACCTACCCCGATGGAGGCTCCACGGCCCCGGCACCGGGACTGTCCGCATTCGGATTGACCGAGGAGATCACCGATTTCGAGACCGCCGCTGGATGGTCTGTCGGGGCTCCGAACGATGCCACGACCGGCAACTGGACCCGTGGCGATCCGGTCGGAACCGCAGCCCAGCCGGAGGACGATCACAGTAATCCAGGCACGTTGTGCTGGTTCACAGGGCAAGGTGCTGTCGGAGGATCGCTGGGTGCCAATGATGTCGATGGAGGATCGACCACGCTTTACACGCCCATCATGGACCTCTCTACCACGACCAATCCGCTGATCAGTTACTTCCGCTGGTACTCCAACGACAGCGGTGCGTCGCCTGGGGCGGATATTTTTGTCGTCGAGATCTCGGACGATCTGGCGACATGGATCAATGTCGAGACGGTCGGCCCTACCGGAACCGGAACCTCGGGTGGTTGGCTTGAACACAGTTTCAACGCCTCAGATTTCGTGCTGCTGACCAGTAACGTCAGGGTGAGATTCACCGCCAGTGACCTCGCTTCAGGATCGATCGTCGAAGCGGGTATCGACGACTTCCGATTTGAAGACGTGGACTGTTCCGGGATCACAGATTGCAATCAGAACGGAGTTCCGGATGACCAGGATATTGGTTCCGGGACCAGTGCCGACTGCGACGTCGACGGCATTCCCGATGAGTGTACGACCGGGGATGGCTCCGTGCCGGACTGCAATGGCAACAGTATTCCTGACATCTGCGATGTGGCGTCGGGGGCTGAAGACTGTGATCAGGATGGAGTGCCAGATACCTGTGAAGTAGATACCGACAATGATGGTGAGATCGATGATTGCGATTCCGATATCGACGGCGATGGGATTCCCAATGATTGTGACATCGACCAGACTGCAGGGTCCGATTGTGACGGGAATGGTCAGCTGGATTCCTGTGACATCGTTTCCGGTGCGGTCGATTGCGACCTGAACGGGCAACTCGACAGCTGTCAGATGGCTGCTGACCCGGATGCAGATTGCGATTCGAGTGGAACACTCGATTCCTGTGATATTGCTGGTGGCCTGGCCACGGATTGCAACGGGAATTCGACCCCCGACAGCTGTGAGATTGCAGCAGACCCTGTACTCGATTGCGACACCAGCGGTACGCTCGACTCGTGCGATATCGCTGGCGGGCAGGCAACTGATTGCAATGGAAATGCGACCCCCGATAGTTGCGAGATCGCAGCGGATCGAAGCCTCGATTGCGATACGAGCGGCGCACTGGACGCATGCGAGATCGCTTCAGGGGCCGTGGCCGATTGCAACCTGAATGCGACTCCCGATTCCTGCGATATTGCCAGCGGCACCAGCGCCGACAACAACTCCGATGGCGTGCCGGATGAATGCGCAGCTCAGGACTGGGTACGCGGCGACATCAATGCAGACGGTGCTCACGACATCAGCGATGCCGTGGCCAGCCTCAACTACCTGTTCGGACCAGGAACGGTGAGCTGCGTGGCGACCGTCGATGTCAATAATGACGAGAATGTGAATGTCGCGGATACTGTTTTCTTGCTCAGCTACCTGTTTGCAGGCGGAGTGACTCCAGCGGCACCATTCCCGGCCTGTGGTCAGGATCCGGGAGGCAGCACTCTTCCATGTGATTCCTTCTCACCTTGCCCATGATCAGCAGATGATTGTGTCGACGAAAGAGGCTCCCGTGACCACACTGGTCACGGGAGCCTTCCTTGATCGGGAAGAAGACGGGAATCCTGTTCACCCGGCATTCTCCCACCTGGAGGCCATGATCGTTTCTTCCCGCCTCACATGCGCATCCGCGATGCTGTTCCTGGTGCTTGTACCGCTCCCCGCACTGGGGATCGGCGGAGAAGATTGCGCTTCGGCGGAGGTGATCGGCACGATTCCCTTCTCCTCCACCGGAGACACCTGTGGCGCAATGGACGACTACAACGAAAGCTGTCCGTTCACCCCGACGGGAGGACGCGACGTCGTTTATCGCTACACGCCCAACACGGATGTCACCGTCAGCATCGATCTCTGCTCCTCCGACTTCGACACCAAGGTCTACCTTTACACGGGCAGTTGCCCGACTGTTTCGAATTCCGGAATGCAGGTGGCGTGCAACGACGACGCCTGCGGAGAGAATGGTTGGCGCTCGCGGCTGGTGGCCATCAACCTTGTTGCGGGAGTGGACTATTTCATCGTGATCGACGGCTACGGTGCTTCCGACTGCGGAAGTTACGACCTGACCCTGACCGAGACTCCGCCGTTCCCTTCGGATCGCTGCGAGATCGCAGAGACAATTTCGATTCCCTGGAGCGGAACCGTCTCGACCACCTGGGCTTTCGACGATTATAACGAATCGTGCCCGTTTCCTGTCACTGGCGGCCCCGACGTCGTTCGTCGATTCGTTGCCGGGGAGACCGGTGAGATGAGCATCGATCTGTGTGAGTCGAACTTCGATACCAAAGTTTACGTTTACGAGGGGACCTGCCCACCGGCGGGGACTCAGACAGGATCTGCAGGATCCGGCACCGCGATTGTCTGCAACGACGATGCGTGCGGCGTGAACGGCTTCCGCTCCCGTATGTCCTTTCTGGTGACGGAGGGGGTCGAGTACTTCGTCGTCTTTGACGGCTATGGAAGCAGCGACTTCGGAGATGTTTCGGTGACGATCACTCCGATTCTGCCGCCGGGGCCCGGCGAGACGTGCGAGCTCGCTTTTCCGATCCCTGCACTGCCCTATCTGGCGAATGGGACGACGGAAGGGGCCTCCCGTTTCGAGCACGAGTGTCAATTCGTCTTTGGCGGCGCACCTGAGAACTTTTATCGCTACACCGCAACGCAGGATACCTGGATCGAGATCGACAGTTGTGGCAGCGATTTCGACACGAAGATCACGGTGATCGGTGATCCCTGCCCGATCTCCCTCGAGCCCACCGACGCCAGTGTCTTCGCCTGCAGCGACGACGGTTGCGGACTCGACGCCACACGAGCCCGCGTTGCAGGGGTATTCATTGCGGCGGGGGAAACGGTCACGATCGTCATCGATGGACACGGAAATGGAGACTTCGGTGATTACTCCCTGCTCGTGCGCGAGACGTGCGCGCCCGATCATCCATCGGAGCTCTCGAGTCTCATCGATGTCGGCACGCGCCCCATCGGGCTCGCCCTGCACGAGGATACAGGTCGACTTTTCGTCACCAACTTCGGTGAGGGCACCCTGTCCGTCATCGACACCGCGACCGATGCCGTCGAGGCAACGACCCCCCCGCTTGGAGCGGGACCTTACCGTCTCGGTTTCACTCCGGATGGCACGCGGCTCTACAGCGTCCACTACGCAGCGAACCAGATCGTTTGCATCGATCCGGTGACCCTTGATCTGATCGATTCGTTTCCCGCATTGGGGCTGAATCCGCTCGGGCTCACCTTCACCCCGGACGGCAGTACCCTGTTCGTCGCGACCGCGGGAGACGGGCGCGTGACCAAGTGGTCGATTCCGGGTCATCAGGTCCTCGGAGAGGTCGGTGGACTCGGAGCGCCTCGTGAGATGATCGCCTCACCGGAGGGAGATTTCGTCTACGTCACCGATCCCACTGGCATACGGGTGTGGGAAATCTCGGTCGACACCCTCGTCGCGACCCCGATCGCAGTCGACGAGTTCCCCCAGGCGCTTGCGCTCACCGAGAACGGGCAGCACCTGCTGGTCGGGAACTTTGGCTTCGACCGTTCTCTCGACCACGCTTCGGTCGTTGATCGCTCCTCGCGCCAGGTCGTCGCACGGCTGCGCATCGGTACCGGTCCGGAAGAGATGGCCCTCGTCCCGAACACTCCGTACCTTGCTGTGACCAACTGGGGATTCAGCCACCACCCAAACCCCGACGCGGGTGAACTCGGCTCAGCGCTTGGCAACGTGGCCATCGTGCGTCTCCCTGATTTCAGCCTCGTCGGCGACCCGATCGATCCACCGATGATCGATGCCATCGAGATGATCATTCCGGTAGAGGGCGATTACACCTTCGGGATCGCGGTCAGCCCCGATGGGGACAAGATCTACGCCGCCAACAGCGGCTACCCCGGTCCCGCGATCGCGAACACCGTGAGCGTGATCGAGTTCCCGTCCGGGATCGTGAGCGGTCGCTTCGTCCGCGGAGATCCCAACGCCGATGGCCTGATCGACATCGCCGATCCGATCGCTCTGCTGGGATTTCTGTTCGGAGGAGGGGTCCTCAACTGTGCGAATGCCGGCGATACCAATGACGATGAACTGCTCGACATCGCCGATCCCATCGCACTCCTCGCAGCGCTCTTCTCCGGCGCGCCGGAGCCCCCGGCACCGAGCAGTTGTGCGGCAGATCCGACGGCAGGAGATCTCTGCTGTCTCGCCGGCTGCGCACCCTGATGGGCGCTGCTCAGGAGGCGGATTCTCGATCCTGGATCAAACTTTCAATTTCTTGCTGAAGTTTTCCGAGGATCTCATCGTAGGGGAAAGCACCGAGACTCTCTGCCCCGCGCTTGAGATTGACGAAACTGGGAGCGCACCACAGTCCGAGATCGGCGTCATCGGTTTCTCCCGGCCCATTCACCCGACAGCCCATCACTGCGATGGTGATATCGTGGCTGGAGTACTGCTCGGAGAGTCGCTTCACATCTTGTGCGAGATCGACGAAGGCCTCGTTCTCGACCCGAGAACAGGAGGGACAGGAGATGATGTTGGGACCGGAGCGCTGGTACTGGACCACGCTGCGAACGCGGCCAGCTGCGATGTCCGCCAGGATCTGCTGTCCCGTCTCTACCTCCTGGTACTTGAGTTGATTGGGAAGTGTCAGCGAAACGCGAATGGTGTCTCCGATCCCCTGGGAGAGCAACTGTTCAAACGCGACGCGCGTCTTGATGACTCCATCGGGAGGAAGACCGGCCTCGGTGACTCCAAGATGCAGGGGAACATCCGGTCGTTCGGCAGCAAATTGACGGTTGGCTGCGATCACCAGGTCCGGATCCGAATCCTTCAGTGAAACGACGTATCGCTCAAACCCGATGGAGTCGAGGAACTCTACATGCTCCAGAGCGCTCGCCACCATCGGCGAAACTGAATCTCCTGGTGGCCAGGAACCTACCTTCGCCGGATCGACCGATCCACAGTTGATCCCGACCCTCAGCGCGGTGTCCGAATCTGAAGCCCAGTTGGCAATTCGTTTGACCTTATCCTGCCAGCAGACGGAAGGTTCGTGATGGTGCAGGTGGCCCGGGTTGTAGCGGATCTTGGCGACATTCGGGGCCAGTATCCTGGCCAGTCGCCAGTTCTCCTGCAGGTCGACACAAATATTGGCATCCACCAGGTGGGCAATTTCGTTGGCTGCCTCGGCGTCTTTTTTTGAATCGACCGCCAACCGAACGATTCCGGCACCTGCATCCGAGAGTTGCTGGGCCTGGCTGGCAGTGGTCTTTACATCCCTTGTCGAGGTAGCACACATACTCTGCACGACGATCGGGTGACCGCCCCCGAGCCTTGTGGTCCCGACCCTGATCGAGCGGGTATGGTTGCGCGGAAGCAGGTCGTCAGTGCTCAAGAACCCTCCTGTTGGCTAGCGGGACGCGATGCCCCCTGCAGATGGTCTACCAAGCGCAAGCCATCAGCAAGCAGAACAAACGAGACGTTGCAGACATCGAGTCCATCGATCTGGACTGTGCCGGCGAACGCTCTGGAGTATGATGGTCCCGACAGCAGCAGAGGCAGGGGGATGTGTGCGCATCGATCGAATCGGACAATTGTCGCTGATTCCGCTGCTCCTCAGTGTGCTTCTGTGGCTTTTTCCTGGCCAGCCCCAGGTCCCGGTGGGCTCACCCGATGCGATCGGAAGCATCGACGGCTGGCATCCGGGCATCGAGTTGCCGCTGATGGGCCTGGCCAGTTCGTTGCTGATCATCGTCGTGCTTCGTTACCAGGTTCAGATTCAGGCTCGTGCTCACCGAGGCTGGTGACTTGCCGGCAACTCGAGCGGTCGTCGCGCCGAAGATGCATGGTGCCCCTCACGGGTGGCTGTCCGGGGTCACTCCTATCGCTCTCCCCAGGCACCAGGGGCCATCCTGGTCAAGGGTTCCTGAATTGACGATTTCATGGTCCAATAGATGGGTTCATCGACCTTCGCCCAGTTCGGGTTCCGTGGCAGGCTTGCCACGGGTTGGTAGGTTGTGAACGAGTCCTTCCCGGGTGTGAATTCCAGGTGTGATTATTTCACCTGGAGGGACCGGGATCTGAAGCGGAATCACCTTGCAGATGCCGTGAAGATCTTGAGGAGGTGGCATCGATGACGAGAACACAACGGCCGACCAGGCTTCCGGTGATTTCTCACCTGGCCTGGGTCCTTTGTCTTGGCATCTCCATCTGCTTCCAGTCGAATCTGTGTGCCCAGTTCAGTGAGCCAATTCTGCTCACCGATGGGATCGACGCCGTCTCCGATGCTCAGATCAATCTTGATACCAGTTGTTCCAGTTGCTCTCCGCAACAGGTTTCCCTCTGTGCCAGGACCGGCGATCAGATCCATTTCAGTGGTACCTTGCTCCAGTTCGAAACGATGATATCGGCCCTCGACTCCGCCAATGAAGTCGGATCTCCCGCTCTGACCCAGGGATTTGCGGCGCACTACCTCATCACCCTCGACGAGGGGGTGGCCGCCGGGCCAAGAACCGTCTACCTGATCGAGAGTTATGCAACGGGGTTTGGAGATCCTGAACAGATCAGTAGCGGGTCTGATGATTGCCATGACTCCGATATAGAGATTCTCGACAGTGGCCACAGAGTCATCAGCTGGACCTGCTCGAATGCAAGTGGTGACACGGTCTGGATGAAGTATGGCGAGACTCCACCGGTAGAGGTCGGACCTGGAGCGTCGAGCCAGGTGCTTTCCGTGGGGGGCGAAACCACCTTGATCGTATGGCTCGACGGAACGGTGCTTCGTGCTCGCCAGGTGGATACTGGATCGATGGGAATGGCCTTTGTTCTCTACGATATGCTCAACGTGCCCTTGCACTGGGGTATCGAGTCCGATGCCTCTGCCAATCTCCAGATTGTTGCTCTGGTCGACGATCAACTGCTGCTTCTCGAAGGATCGACTTCAGGCGGTATCACCTCCCAGCAGGTGATCAGCAACCGAGGAACAGGCACTTCACATCTATCTTTCTCCAGCCTGTCGCAGCAGAGGTACTGCATCTCATGGATTCAGGACGGCATGCTCCAGCGTCATTCCCTTCGCCCGGATGGAACCATCTCGACGGATGCTCTCGATTTCATCGAGGGAGATCCCCAGGAGGTAGAAGTGGCGATAGATGCAGCTGGCAACGAGCACTTCATGGTGATCTCCGATGGGGAAGCGTGGTATACGCATGATACTCCCGCACCCACGGCTGATTTTGTCATCACTAGCGATGACGATGGCATCGCAGATCACACCATCTCATTTCATTCCGACAGTGCAGGTATGATTTCAAGCCACCTCTGGGATTTCGGTGATGGAGAGTTCAGTTCGATGCCGCAGGGAGAGCACACCTATGTTGAACCAGGGACTTACATCATCTCGCTGACGGTTACGGGACCCGGTGGTACCGATACGATGGTGTCCTCAGGTCCCATCGAGGTCGCTCTTCCTGCATCCTCGATGGCTCTTGCGGATATCGAAGTCTTTGCCGGGCAACCTGTGTACCATCCGGTTCTTGGAACACATGACAACTTCCTTCAGGGATACCAAATTGCGCTCCGATACGATGCCACGATTCTCGAGATGCAAGAGATCTCCCTGGCTGGAACGATGGCTCAGGCGCTGCTTCCGGAGTTCTTCATCACACAGATCAATCCGGCGGGTATCGACTCGACGATGTATCTGGCGGTCATCTTCGATACGCTGCCTCCCTTCGATGGCAGGATGATGGATCCCGGTACAAATCAGACGCTTTGCACTCTCGACTACATCGTCCAGTTTGGATCTCCCATGGGCACGTCGACGCAGATGAGTTTCACCGATGGAGTTGGAGATCCACCGATCAACACCATCTACGCCATCGAAGGGGGACTCTCCGAGGCTCCTTATCTGATCCATGGCACCGTGACCATTTCGCAACAACCGCAGTTCCTGTTTGTCCGTGGTGATGCGAATTACAACCAGGCCGTCAATATCGCAGATGCCATCTTCCTGCTCGATTACCTGTTCATCGGCGGGGTTGCCAGCGTGTGTCCCGATGCTGCAGATTCCAACGATGACGGTTCGATAAACATCGGAGACGCCATCAATCTACTGAACTTCCTGTTTTCAAATGGCGAGACGATACCCTACCCGTACCCCGGATACGGCATTGACCCGACACCCGATGGACTCGCCGGTTGCCTCCCCTGATCTCGGACTCTGCTTCGGCTTTATTCTGGAAACAACTGAAGTAGTTCCCACCCTGCTGGTCACTACCTGTGTCAGATCCGTGCAGATCAGCATATCTGTAGCGAGATCTGGCCTGTGCCAGAATTGCTGTTCCTCTGGAACAGGAGCGACTCACTGTATCTAATACTGCCTCAAGACCGATTCCTGGAGGATCCGGTCCCCTCGGCAAGGAGGATCAGAGTGAAGTTCCTGCGCAGCCATCTGATGGGCAAGTGGATTGAGCCGGGAGAGGATTCCGGAGTTCATGTCATCGATCCATCCACCGAGGAACCGCTTGCGGCGGTGAGTAGTGCTGGAGTCGATTTCAAGGCAGCCGTGGAGTATGCACAACTCGAGGGCGGAAGAGCGCTGCGAGAGATGACATTTGCCGAGCGCGGCGAGTTACTCATTGCGATGTCAAAAGCGATCCACAGCAAGCGAAACGAACTGCTGGAACTATCGATGCGGAGTTGTGGAAGTACGCGCAAGGATTCCAAGTTCGACATCGATGGTGCTACAGGGACGCTGTACCACTACGGTGCTCTCGGAAAAGAACTCGGTGAAACGCATAGACTCGTAGATGGCGAGGGAGAGCCGCTGGGGCGTAGCGCCATCTACTGGGGTCGGCATGGACGTGTAGCAAGAGATGGTGTTGCTGTTCACATCAACGCTTTCAATTTCCCGGCCTGGGGATTTGCGGAGAAGGCTGCAGCAGCGATCCTTGCCGGCATGCCGGTCATCACCAAACCTGCTTCCAGCACATCCATCGTGACCGAGAGTTGCATCGAGGCAGTGGTGGATTCCGCTGTTCTACCCGATGGAGTACTGGGATTGATCTGCGGATCGATCGGCGATCTATTCGACCACCTTACCGGTCAGGATGTGGTTGCGTTTACAGGATCTGCAGCGACCGCGTTTCGTATCCGATCGAACGAGAATCTGCTGAGGCAGTCCACTCCGATCAATATCGAGGCCGACAGTCTCAATGCGGCCATCCTGGCTCCGGATGTGGAGCCGGGCAGTGAACTGTGGCGTCTGTTCGTCAGAGAAGTGACCAGGGAAGTGACGCAGAAGAGTGGCCAGAAGTGCACTGCGGTGAGGCGAATCATGGTTCCTCACGACAGGATCTCGGATCTTCAGCAAGACCTCTGCGAGGAACTGGCGACCAGGGTGGTTGGAAACCCCTTCGATGAAAGCGTCAATGTCGGGCCGCTGGCAACATCGGATCAACTCAGCAGCGTGTTGGAGGGGACGGCAAGTTTGCGCGAGGTGGCAGATCTTGTCGCTGGAAGTGGCGAGAGGGTGGATGGCATCGGTGCAGAGCCGGGCAAGGGTTACTTCTTTGCTCCGACCCTGCTGCAACTACGAGATGGTGATTCCGATGATCTCATCCATGATCTCGAAGTGTTCGGCCCTGTATCGACGATCTGTCCCTTCGATGGCGAGGCTGCCACGGCTGCCTGTCTCAATAGCAAGGGTAAGGGGACACTCGTGACCTCCGTCTACAGTGATCAGGAGCAGTGGACCTTTGATCTTCTACGGCGCTGCGGTGCATGGAGCGGACGATTCTACCTGGCCTCGGAAAAGATGATCAGCCAGGCGCCAGGATCGGGGGTTGCGTTGCCCCAGTCGCTGCATGGTGGACCTGGAAGGGCAGGTGGTGGCGAGGAACTCGGTGGGATCAGGGCGCTCGACCTCTATACCCAGCGTGTCGCTTTTCAGGGAACACGCCGTGCCGTGGAAAGTTTCCTTACGGATCGCTAGTTCTCGACGCAGACGCATCCCTGACAGAGGATGGGAGACTCGCCAGCTGGAGGTGAGGTCACGGTCAATAGAACAGCCCGTAGACCCTTTGGGGTCTACGGGCTAGCACGAAACTTCCGGTCTGTTCCCGATCAGCGGCGATTACTTCTTTGCTTCCTTCTCGGCGCGGAACTTCTCGACCAGTTCTTCCTGGACATTACGAGGTGCCGAAGCGTAGCGATTGAATTCCATGGTGAACTCCGCCTTACCCTGCGTTACTGACCGCAACGCGGTCGCATAACCAAACATCTCGGCGAGAGGGACATCGGCATCGATACGAACGAATCCCTGCTCATCGACGGTGCCGTTGAGAACACCTCGCCGTTGAAGCAGTGTTCCGACCATGTCACCCTGATACTCTGTGGGTCCTTCGAGGCTCACAGTCATCAGTGGTTCGAGGACCTCAGGCTTTCCGGACATGTAGTATTCCCGGAAGCAGCCTCTGGCTGCGGCCTGGAATGCCATGTCGGATGAGTCGACATTGTGGTAGGCGCCGTCCTTCAGTACGACATCGAGTCCATCGATGGGAGCACCGATCAGCATTCCAGTTTCGAGACTTTGAGAGAAACCCTTCTGCACCGATGGAATGTACTCCCGCGGCACATTTCCTCCTGCGACCTTGCTATCGAAGGTGTATTCACCATCTTCGCTCGGTGACATGGTTCCGATGATCCTGCCGAACTGACCCGATCCACCGGTCTGCTTCTTGTGAGTGTAGTCAAATTCAATCATGCGGGTGATTCGCTCACGGAAGGCGACCTGAGGTGCGCCGACCTCGACCTCTGCCTTGAACTCCCGCTTCATTCTCTCGACATAGACTTCCAGGTGGAGTTCTCCCATTCCAGAGATGATGGTTTCACTGCTGGCTGGATCAAAGGCGACCCTGAAGGTCGGATCTTCCTTGGTGAAGCGCTGAAGCGCTTTTGACATGTTATCGGTGGCTTGCCGGTCGATCGGCTTCACTGCAAGGTGAATCACAGGTTCCGGAACATGCATCGAGGAGAGAACATAATTCGTTCCCTGGGAACGGAAAGTATCTCCGGATGCGCAATCGATTCCGAACAGGGCAACAATATCACCCGCGCCAGCTCGATCGATCTCATCCATGTTGTCGGCGTGCATTCGAACGATCCGACCCAGTTTCACTTTCTTGCCGGTGCGAGCGTTGTAGACGAACTCTCCCTTGACCAGTTCACCCTGGTAGATCCGCACATAGGTCAACTGGCCGTAAGCGCCATCTTCCAGTTTGAAGGCGTAGCAGAGCAGGTCATCATCATTACTGTTGGTGATGGGGCAGGTATCCTCTTCGTCATCCTGGTGGATCGCGAAGTTCTCGACATCGGAGGGGCAGGGCAGGAATGCGTTCACCGCGTCCATCAGCGGTTGAACACCCTTGTTCTTGTAAGCGGACCCACAGAACACCGGGCACAGTTCAAGTGAGATGACTCCCTTACGAGTCGCTTCGACGATCAACTCCTCGGTGACTTCGCCCTCGAGCATCGCTTCCATCAGGTCATCGGAGAACATCGAAATGGCATCGAGCATCACTTCTCGGCGATGATCTGCATCCTCCTGCATGTCGGCTGGGATCTCGTCGATGCGAACTATCTCTCCGTTGTCACCTTCGAAGTAAAGTGCTCTCATCTGGATCAGATCGACGACTCCCTTGTGATCGTTTTCCAGACCAATGGGGAGCTGGAACATCACGGAATTGAGGCGCAATTTTTCGCGGAGCTGGTCACAGACCTTGAGCGGATCTGCTCCCGTGCGGTCGCACTTATTGACAAATGCGAGTCGGGGCACATTGTAACGACGCATCTGGCGGTCGACGGTGATCGACTGGCTCTGGACGCCTGAGACGGCACAGAGAATCAGGATCGCTCCATCGAGCACCCGCAGGGCTCGCTCCACTTCGACGGTGAAGTCGACGTGACCCGGCGTATCGATGATATTGACGTGCTTGTTGCCCCATTCGAGGTACGTCGCAGCAGACTGGATGGTGATCCCTCGTTCGCGCTCGATTTCCATCGAGTCCATGGTGGCACCGACTCCGTCTTTTCCGCGAACCTCATGGATCGTGTGGATCCGGTCGGTGTAAAAGAGGATCCTCTCGGTGAGGGTTGTTTTTCCGCTGTCGATGTGGGCGCTGATGCCGATGTTACGCATCTCGGTGATGTCTAGGCTCATTCCAATTTCTCCTCGGGACGAGGTCCCGTTCTTTGCTGGCTCGTTGCATCCCGGCAGTGTCCCTGCAGGGCACGAGACTCACGCTTGGAGTCTCGAACCACGAGGATAGCGTTGAGGTGCTTGCGTGTAGACAGATTCTGAAGGGAATGATCGAGGGATTCATCGGCGGCGAGATCGCCCCCGATGGTAGCAAAGGTGGGCCACAGCAGTGCTTGTGGCGCACGCGTCAGATCAGGAACAGGGTGGCAGGACTCCTACTACAGGGGGGGAATGGGCCAGCGATCGGGCGGAAGGACGTTCTTGCCACTCGAAGGAGGCTGATAAAGCAGTTCGGTGAGCGGCGAGTCGTTGAGGATCGGGCCCTCGAACAATCGCTCGGCATCGGTCTCCGTGACCCCGCAGTACCAGGCGCCGTCTGGCTCGATGGCGACCATCGGTCCATGCCCACACTGGGCGAGGCAGCCCGATTTGACGATGCGGATCCTGTCTCTGAGCCCGGCGAGGGTCACCAGCTGGCGCAAGGCATCACAGGTATCGAGCGATCCCTGAAGAGGACAGGTGCGTCCATGGACGCAAACGAACACCAGTTTCTGGTATGGACGGGCCATCGGACTACTCGTTGTGCAAGAGCCGGTTGATGATGGTGCGATACAGCCCCTCATCCCAGAACATCGGGTCGATCACCTCCCACTGAATCAATCCATCTGCATCGATGGCCAGAAGCAGTGTGCCGCCGTGAGATCCAAGGTGCCGTTCGATGATTCCTGCTTCCTGTCCCGGTTGCACGCCGTAGGCCCAGCCGAGTAGATTTTTGTTGGCGATGGCCGCCATCGAGGCTGCTTCCCTGTCAGCACGCTCCCTGCGCAGTACAGAACTGATCCAGACGACACGAAGGCCCCGGGATGAGTATTCAAGTTCCAGTTTTTTGAGCAAGGTGATCAATCGCGCCTGGCGGCCATTCGCGCGACTCGAATTGCAGAGGAGGCGCAATTCGACGGTCTTGTCCAGATCATTCTCCGGGGGAGGTTGTACCCATTGCATTCCATCGAGGGACGGGGCTTGCTTTCCGTGCAAGACATCGACGCGATGCGCCATGGGTATCGATTGGAAGTCGAGATAGGTCTTTGTTGCCATCGAGATCACTTCGCCATTGTTGATCCTGGTGTTGAGCGAATCATTGAAGTCGAGAAACGCCTTCAATGCCGCCTGACGCTCACCGAGTGCGAGTTGGTAGAAGCCCTCATAAAATCCAGCACGATCAGCAATCAACAGGAAATCGTTTTCCTTGCCAGCGGGGACTCGCCATTTCTTTTCGAAACCTGGAACGGAGATGGCTCCCCCCGATGCACCGGCTCGCAGCACCGGTCCCCACAGTCGCCAGAGGTCCCTGCCTTCCCGTAGCAGTCCCAGGTGGCGATGCGCCTTGTGGGTGAAGTAGACCAGGTGTGGCAGGAAAGGTGACCGTGGATGTTTCTGGAGAGCGTCTTTGCCCGCCTTGAGCATGTCACTGTAGCGTTCCGCAATCTCCAGAGATTCGATCAACTTGATTCGCATCTCCTGGACATCTTCGAGAGAAGTGTCGAGTCGGAGTGCTCTCATGAACGCATCAGCGGATCCAGATGCATCTCGCATCTTGAGCAAGCAATCTCCAAGCAATACTTCGAGGCGGCAGCGAAGACTTGGTTTCATCTCCGATTTGAGTGACTGCCTGGCCAACTGTTCTACCTCGACGAGATACGTGAACTGTTCACTGAGGCGTTGCTCCGCAGTCAGGGGGGCTCCGAAGATCTTCGCTTCCTCATTCAACTCGCCTACATGACGGTCAACATTGAGCACCAGCATCCGGCCCAGATCACAGCAAACGGCGGGAAAGTCGGCTCCATCGGGGTGATCGGAGACATACTTGCGCCCGGCTTCGATCCCTTCATCCAGGATGATGAAGATCCGGGGTAGGTCATCGCGCGTGAGGGTTCGGGGGTCGGGAATCGATTGCAATTTGTCGTTGACGAACTTCGCCAGTTGCTTCGCTGATTTCTCGTCGAGATCGTGTTCTACCTCCTGCGTGAGGATCTGCGACTCGAAAGCTGCCTGTGACTGACCGGGTGGAAACAGCAGCACCAGCAGCAGCATGACCATCGACCCGGGGAATAATTTCCGATCGGGTCGTCCAGGAGATTCGTCTCCACAGCAGCTGCACAGTTCCATTTCACTACCTTCCAGGTGGCCAGTCAGTGATCGAGGGGGGAATGGGGCGCGAGACCGTGGCCAAGGCCTACAAGCAGGATTCCCTGGATCATGGTATCACATCGGCACGATTGTTCGGAACCAGAGCTGAACCCATGTCGCGAGGAAGACGATCCTGTACCTGAACAATTCTCGATCTCGATGGTACGATGATGCGTGTCCGGGTCCGGAATGGCCCGTCGGATAAGAGAATCTGGACCCGAGTGAGAGGTACTGGAGATGATTCCGCCACTTTCATTGGTATTGCTGTCGCTGCTGCTATTGCCACCCCAGGAAGCTCCCCCGGCTGGCAAGCAACCCGCTGCAACTGAAGAAAAAACCGAAATTCCAGCAATCAGCCCGGTGATCTCCCTGCTGGGAAAAGGCCATCCAGCAATGGTGCTCCCTGATACATCGGGCAAACTCTTCGATCTCGCAACTCTCTCCGACAAGGTAGTAGTGCTGGAGTGGACCCAACCTGATTGTCGATTCACTCGTCGCCTCTATACTCAGCACCGTATCATCCCGATGATCCGTCGCTGGGGTAAGCAAGATGTGAAATGGATCAGCATCAATTCGACCTTCTATTCACATCCGGAGAAGATCAAACCCTGGCATGAAAAATACCCTATACAGCATCCGTACCTGCTCGATCAAAAAGGTACGGTCGCCGAATCGTTCGGGGTCAAGAACTGCCCCACCTACCTGGTCCTGAACCGGGGCAAGATCGTCTATCACGGGGCCATCGATAATGATGTGTGGGGGAGGAACCTGGATCGCAAACTGTACCTCGATGATGCGATCCGACAGGTGGTGGAAGGACTTGAAGTTGAGAACCCACTGACTCGTGCCTATGGCATGGAGATCCGTACTCGCCGCCTTGAGGATATTCGTAGAGCTGCCCTCGAGAAGGCGCGTGCAGAGGTGCAGGTTCCGAAGCAGCCGAAGTCCCCTGAATCCGCAGGCGGCGGCCGCTGATCTGGGCCTGGCGAGGTGAGATTCACAAGGCAGAGCGCACCGTGATTCCATCGATGGGGTCCACCTTCTAGACGCTTCCCCACATGAGTGCATGCGGCTATCCTGCTCGTGGATCGGCTCTCGCCGGGGTCCGGTCCGGGGGGGAAGTTTCGTTGCTCCACTGGCTCGGGTTCCAATTTGAACATCTCTGGGGGCCGATCCGGCTGCTCCAGTCTCACCTCGTCCTCTGCACCCTGGGTGCGCTGCTGGCTGCTGTGGGTTCCTTCCTGGTGATGCGGTACTGGCTCGGAACACTGCCGTGCGATCGCGGGCGAGAACACGCAGCCGAGTCGGTGAAGTCGATCGGAAAGCCGACCGGCGCAGGGGCTCTCTTCATCCCTGTCACGGTGCTGGTGGCGTTGCTCGTGGCGCCATGGGATCCATATCGTGCAGTGATCCTGCTGGGTGTGTTGCTGGCGATGGGCGCCGGGTTTCTCGATGACTGCAGTCCAGATGCCTGGGGTAGGTTGAGCAAGGGACTCATCGACCTGTTCATCTCGATGGGGGTGGCCTGGGCGATGATCGGTGGCGAGTCCAGGATGGAGATCTGGCTACCCTTCTTCGCGCCAAAGATGGGGCAAGAGGCATTGCTCGATGGAACTGCAGGGATGCTGGCGCCGATCCTCTGCGAGCCATGGCTGTACGGACTGATGGCCACGGCACTGCTCTGGTTCTCCATCAATACCACCAACTGTACGGATGGAGTGGATGGACTCTCGGGTAGTTTGCTGGCGTTGGCATTTCTCGGCCTCGGTGGTGTCCTGTACGGAGTTGTAGGGCATGTTGATTCCGCGCACTACTTGTTGGTGCCCTTCTATGAGGATGGCGCCAGCTGGGCTGTGATTGTTGCAACGACTCTGGGTACTCTCGCCGCGTACCTCTGGTTCAACGCATACCCATCTCAATTGCTGATGGGAGATGCGGGCTCGCGCGCCCTCGGACTTCTTCTGGGTGTCTTCGTACTGGCAACGGGGAATCCATTCCTGTTGCTGGTGGTGGCACTGCTGATCCTCGCCAATGGTGGCACCGGGCTGTTCAAGGTCGGGTTCATCAAGTTCCTTCGAATCCGGGTCCTCGACAGTATTCGCTGCCCACTTCACGATCATTTCCGGGAGAACTGCGGGTGGTCCAACACCCAGGTGCTGGTGCGATTCGTGATCATGCAGGCGGTGATGGCGCCGATGTTGATCGTGATCCTGTTGAAGGTGCGCTGACCAGCCACTGCTACCAGGCGATGACCTGATCCCGGTGATGCGTCGACCCATGACACTGTACCTGCCATGACACAGTACCTGCCATGACACAGTACCTGCCATGACACAGTACCTGCCATGACACAGTACCTGCCATGACACAGTACCTGCTCGAGTGGCTGTGCTTGATCGAGGGCACCTGGCTCGATGGAACTTCCGGTGGCTTACCGGATGTGGTGGCCGTCGACATCGCGGCAGAGACTCGTACCGATCATCAGAAAAAAAGCCCCCGGACGCAGCAGCGTCCGGGGGCTTTTTCAGGTGACCTGCGGTCGGTTCTAGTAATCCACCTGACGGAAGGTTCCACCGTTCATGGCGGCGAGGTTGACGTAGAACTGCTCTTCACCGGTGTAGAAGGAACTGGTGAAGTAAATGGTGTGAACCGGCAGGTTCTCGAAGTTGGCTGCCGTGATCGACTCCATGCAGATGTCAGCGTAGTTGCCGCCACCCGCTCCGTTGCAGTACGGCTCACGGGCTCCGCAGATGATGACCTGCTTGTGAGATCCCGGAGCTTGCTGGGCGAGGCCGAGGCCAGCCAGCGCTGCATCGAGAAGACAATGATTCTCGATGGGAGCCAGGGTGCCGAGCCAGGCCTGCGCAGAAGCCTTGTGCGGTGCCGAGGCGTTGCAGCATTCCGGGCGCCAGATGTAGGTTGTGGAGTTATATGCCACGATCGCAAAATCGACAGACGCCGATAACTGGTTCAGGGTCGCAGAAACTTCCTGGCGGATCATGTCGAAGATGACGGTCTCTCCGCAGAACCCATATGCAGGCACGATGAAGACGAAGCAGTCTCCCTCGAACTCACTGCCGTAGAAGCGAATCGCTTCTGGAGCATCTTCTTCCTCATCGTTCTCACCAGCACCACCGGCCGGAAGATCCAGAGGTTTGCGTGCCGCTCCGATATCGTCTGCTGAGTACACGGTGCTGAGGGCCACCGGGGCAAAGACGAACAGAAGGGCCAACAGAAAAATGCCGCGAGCTTGTTTCGACAAACCGAGCCTCCTCTCGAGAGGGGTCTTCGCAGGATCAACTAATTCAAACTGTCCAGCATCCTGTAGGACTCCAGCAAGTCAGTATTCCCCCGTGGAACATGGGTCCGACTGAAGTCCTTTCGCTCAAGGCCCCAGTGTAAGGCCGGTGGCGATATTTTGCCACTACTTGTCTTGGGGCCCCCACTTGTGCCTAGGTGGGGGTGGGTTTACCGTTGGATGGCGTCCCTTCGAGAGCGCTGAAATCGCTCCAAGTGAGCCAATTCTGGACACATTCGGGCTGTTTTGCCCTGAGGAGAGTTCTGCATGACCCATGTTCCCTTCCTGGCCACGGATCCACGTCGAATGCTTCTCGTGATGCTGTGGGCGGTACTGCTTCCAGGGCTATTGCTCGGAGTCCAGGACGGTGAAGAAGAGCTCGAAAATCCGTCTGCGAAGGCAGTCTGGAAGGTCGACCGGGTGCGTGGGGAAGAGAAGGTCGAATACGAGGTGACCATCTATCAGATCCCAGCTCCTCGCGGGAATCGCTGGGTCTGGCGAGCCATCGCTTCCGACGGGAGTTACCCGGGTGGATTCCCGATAGGATCGATGCTGATCCTGGGCAGCGGCAAACCTCGCCCGGAACTGTTCGATCCGCTCTCGCCCGGAGTGATGGAGATGCTGCTCTCTGTTCATGAGGCAGGAAACCAGGGGGTGGGGCTGGGCTGGGCCGATGGAACCTCGGTCGGCCTGAGGCGTCAGATTCCCGTCGAGCGCACCGAAACGACCGATGCCGAGGGCACAGTGACTCAGGTCGGAGTTCTTGCAGGGGGTACGACCCAGATCAGAGGGGGTTCCCGGGCACTGAAACTGAGCGAGTTCAAGGAGACGTTGCTGCTCGGTACAGGCGGTTCCCTGAAACAGGCCGAATGGACGGCGACCCTGCTACGGGGAAGCGAAGAAACTGTGACCACCGAGAAGCGAGTGCTGCGAGTCGAACGCCTCGAGGCCGGGCTGATAGAGGAAGAGGAATCGAAGCAAGTTCAGGAAGGCTACGAGTTCCTGGCTCCTGTGGTCCGCGTGCTTCGAAAGGGGATGTCGCTGGCAGCGGTGGAACTCGCCGAGACGATGTTCGAGAAGGGCCGTAAGGACCACAAGCGAGGACCCCTCGGCGAAGTCGTGGAAGAAGTGGCCAGTCTACTCAAATCGAGCAAGAAGATCGCTTCCCGGCCGCTCGATCCAGATGTTCGAGCCAGGAAGATGTTTGGTAAGCCCGCCCCCGACTTCACACTCAAGGATCTCGAGGGGAAATCAGTGAGTCTCTCTGACTACAGGGGCAAGACGGTGATGGTCGCCTTCTGGGGGTATTCGTGAGGTGCCTGTCGTGCGGAGTCTCCGCACCTCAGCAAGATCCAGAAGCAATTTCGCAGCAAGGATGTGGTGGTACTGGCAATAAATGCCGACAACGACGGACGCGGCAGAATTCGAGAGTTCGTCGCGGAGAATGACCTGCAGCAACGGATGCTGTTGAGGGGCGATGGAGTTGGATTTCAGCAGTATCATCTGAAGAGGCTGCCCACAGTCTACTTCATCGATCGTAAGGGTGATGTCGTATCGCGAGCACCGGGCTATCAGAGTTATGAGCAACTAGAAAATTCTCTTCAAAAGGCCCTCAGAAAATGAACTGGTCGGGAAGCCTGATTCCTGTCCTGATCGGTTCGCCAGAGGAGCGAGCCATGAAATCGGATTTCTTCATGAAGATCAACATTATCGTGCCCTTGCTGATTGCCGGGATGCTCTTTGCGGCTCCTGTGGTGGATGCCCAGTCGGGGATCTGCTACGTCACCAATTTTCTGACCGTATCGGAGTTCGATGATGTCGTCAGGACGGTGAACCCGGACACTCTTGAGGTCGTGGCTGAGATATCTCTGTCGATCCCGGGTGCGATCGAGATCGACGGTCTCAGGGGAATCACAATTCATCCAACCACCGGAAACTGGTTTCTACTGGCGATGACCTCGCAACCGCCCTCGCCAGCCCCCGCTCCCTGGTTGATGGAATACGACCCCATCAACGACACCATCGATCTCTTGGGCTTCACCGTTCTCGATTTCAACGACATCGATTTCAGAGAAGATGGTGATCTGCGTGCCATCACCAACATCCTTTCGACAGGCAGTTCAAATTACTGCGAGTTGAGTACCATCACGGGTGGACCCAGCGATCTGTGTCAGTACACCGGCAGTGAAGGTGGAGATACCATTGCTCTGGGATCCGGCGATGAGGTGTTTCGCGCTTCCGGCGGCTACAGCGTTGGTGGGTCGGCGGAGTTCGAGCGTCCTTCCGCCAGTGGATCGAATAACTGCGACTCTGCATCGATTGCCATCGGTGCAAACCTCTCCTCTGAACCCGTTCGATCGCTGACCTACTGGCCTGAGGAGGATGTGTTTCTCTGGGTCCAGGGGGATACAGCAAGATCAGCCTACCTGGTCACCGAAGATGGTGTGGATACCTTCCTCGGCACCTTCGATCACGACGTCAACGGAATCGCATTGATCGAGATTGCAACCCCGTGCCCGCCTGGTGACAATTTCATCCGTGGAGATTGCAATCTCGATATGGGAGTCAATGTTGCCGATGCCGTGTACCTGCTCGGAAGCCTCTTCATCCCCGGGAGTCCGCAGGTGATGTGCGGCGATGCAGGTGACTGCAATGACGACGGCGGCATGAACGTTGCCGATGCAGTGTATCTGCTCGGCAGTCTGTTCATCCCCGGGTCGCCGAGCATCCCGGAGCCGAATATCGTGAACGGTTGCGGCCCCGATCCGACCGATACAGACGCTCTCGACTGCAGCCAGACGGGCTGCTGAGCACCTCTTCCTCGAAGCGGGTGTAGCGATGCTCAGGATCGGCTATCCTTCCTCGTCCCCGGTAAGTTCTCATCAGCCGGGGTCCTGGAGGAAACCCGAATGAGTGAAACCGGCAGTCCTTTTCAGTTCCCCGAGCCGATCTCTTCCCCCGACTTCCCTGCGCTCGAAGCGCAGATCAGGGATTTCTGGCAAACGAACTCGATTCACCAGAAGGCTCTCGATGCGCGTGCAGGTGCCGAGCGATATGTCTTTTTCGAGGGCCCACCCACTGCCAATGGTATGCCGCACCCCGGACACGCTTTGACGCGGGCGATGAAGGATCTGTTCCCACGCTACCAGACGATGCGTGGGCGGCTGTGTGAGCGGAAGGCGGGCTGGGATACCCACGGGTTGCCAGTAGAGACCGAGGTGTGCAAGGAGATCGGGATCCACTCCAAGGCAGAGATCGAAGAGTATGGCATCGAGCCGTTTGTTCGTCGTTGCCAGCAATCTGTATTTCGATACGTCAAGGAGTGGGAATCGCTGACTCGTAATATCGGATTCTGGGTCGATCTGGATGAGGCCTATGCCACCTACCATCAGGAATATGTCGAGAGCGTCTGGTGGGCCCTGAAACGACTGTTTGATCGGGGCCTCCTCTACCAGGGTGAAAAGATCGTGTGGTGGTGGGCACAGGGTGGCACCGGGCTATCGGCGGGTGAGGTGGGTGAGGGATATCGCGAGGTCGATGATCCGAGCGTGTTCGTTCGGATGCCTCGGTTGAAGGATGACGGCGAACCCGACGGCACCAGTTTCGTGGCCTGGACGACGACCCCCTGGACCCTGCTGTCGAATCAGTTCATCGCAGTGCATCCCGAGGTGACCTACTGTGTCGCTGTCGATGGCGAGACGGGGGAGCGGCTGATTCTGGCCGAGGCTCTCGTGGAGACCCTGGCTGGAAAATTGAAGCGCGAACTGACCATCGAGAAGACGATGCCAGGGGCAGATCTGGTGGGAGCTCGTTACCAGCCTCCCTTCGACAACTACTGGAAAGATCTGGCATCACTGCACGTCTCGAAGCGATCAGGCGGGGAGATGGTGGCGATGTGGCGGGTGGTCGCTGCCGATTTCGTCACGACCGAGAGTGGTACAGGTGTCGTTCACCAGGCTCCCGCCTTCGGCGAGGTGGACCACGACCTGCTCGTCTCTCAGAGGAAAGAACTTGACGATCCAGAACAGCTGCCGCTGCTGTGTGCCGTCGAGCCCGATGGATCCTTCTCGAAGATCGCCGGCCCCGACTTCGAAGGACGGTGGGTCAAGGACTGTGACCGTGATCTGATTCGTGCGATGAAGGAAGACGGCACGCTCCTGCACCAGGAGGTGTACCGCCACGACTACCCCTTCTGTCCCCGTGCACGAGAAGATGCACTGATCCAGTTCCCGCGACGCTCCTGGTTCATCCGGACGACAAACTTTGTCGACCAGATGCTCGCCAATAATCAGCAGATTCAATGGCTTCCAGAGCACATCCGAGATGGCCGTTTCGGTAAATATCTCGAATCAAATGTAGACTGGACCCTCTCCCGTGAGCGCTTCTGGGGGACTCCGCTTCCGATCTGGGTCTGCGAGCAGACCGGTCAGATGGAAGCGATCGAAAGCTACGATGAGTTGCTCTCCAAACCCGATGCCACGGGGCAGGAGGTATTCGCTGCTGCGAAGGCAGAAGATCCGCAACTGGACGATAATTTGAGAGTACATCGCCCCTACATCGATGCCGTGACCTACTCCTCTCCGTTTGCAGAAGGTGCGCGGATGAGGAGGGTCCCCGATGTCATCGACTGCTGGTTCGATGCCGGTTGCATGCCATTTGCTCAGTGGGGATTCCCTCATGGCAATATTGAACGCTTCACGAGCCAGTTCCCGGCAGACTTCATCAGCGAGGCGATCGACCAGACACGCGGTTGGTTCTATGCGCTGCTGTCCATCTCGACGATTCTTTTTGGACCCGAGGGAGCGGCTCACGGGGACGATCGCATTCCAGAGGAGGTCTTTACAGACTGGCCTCAGCCATTTCGTTCAT
>Ga0310120_10000446_pt1 | contig 32997 bp, 28 predicted proteins | sample CB27_AW_983_MG_FD_203506 | JGI IMG/M metagenome (GOLD analysis project Ga0310120, IMG submission 203506) | Marine microbial communities from Western Arctic Ocean, Canada - CB27_AW_983 | ecosystem: Environmental > Aquatic > Marine > Oceanic | place: Canada: Western Arctic Ocean | collected...
CACGTTGAGAGAGAGAGAAAAAAAAGGGGGGGGGTGCACACGTGGGACTGCCATGCAAGAGGACAACAGCCTCTGTCGAGAATGGTGAAATCGCCGGATGTGACACTCCAGGACTATGTCATCGTATCCGTCCGAGTGCGACTCATTGTTCCCGGGCAATCAACTGGCCACGGACACCCTCTACACGGTTGGTTGTATGTGCATCGAAGTAGAGATTTCCCTGACGGAGGTCTTGGACATCGCCTGCCGAGAGCGTGATCGTTCCAGACACTCGTCCTTCCCCTTTGTCTCCGAGCGGATGGATCATCGGACCGGGGACCGCAGGTGTGCCACGATGAAGGTGAACGCCCAGGATGTTCGAGTCGAGAACACCGGAGACCGACATCGAGTACCGCAGGTCTAGTGTGTACCAGTCAAGAGTGAAGTGAGCCCTGGCACTTGGGCCGATCGCCGACGCAGCTAGCTTCTCTGCGTCTGTCGTCTCCGCCTGGAACATCAAGGGATTCGGTGGGTTGACCAGTCCTGGCGTGGTGACCGGCGGGCGCCGATGATGGGTTGCTTGTTCATAGGCGTACGCCAGCGTGATCAACGTAGGTTCGGCAAACGCTCTCCCGAGCAGTTCCACGCCGACGGGCATTCCGTTTTCGGCAAATCCGGCCGGCACAGTGATCGCGGGCAGCCCTGAGATGGCGCTTAGCCTACAGTTGCTCCCGCTCTGAGGGCTGCCGATTGGTGCCGCCGTCTGCCGAATCGTCGGGTAGGCAAAGGCGTCCAGTGCGTGCTCATCCAACATATCGATCACAGCCTGCCTGACCTCATCCCGTTTGGCGATCGCCTGTCGGTACTCGTCGGTATCGAGACTCTCTACCTCCATCGCAAGTCGATTCCTACGTTCGAACGAGTAATGATAAAGCCCCTTCTCCACGATCTCGTCGAGCGACTTCACAGGTGCGTCGGGTGTCTGTTGTAAGTAAGTGGCCAAATCGATCCCGAACTCCTGCCGAATGACTGAGCTGTCCTCCAGTAACTCAAGGAAGTCGACCTCCTCGATCTCGATGACTTCCGCACCCTGAGTCTTCATTTCCTCGACGGCCGCCTCGATCACTTCACGAACAGGTTGGTCCGCTGGAGATTCCTCCATTAGCGCGTCCAAAATTCCGACTCGTGCGCCTTGCAGGCCGTTCTCATTGAGAAACGCGGTATAGCTCTCTGGAATGTGGCCCTCAGACAGGAGGGTGCTTTCGTCAGCCGGGTCAGACCCGACCGTGGCGTCGAGCACGATGGCCAGATCTTCGACGCTTCGCGTTAACGGTCCACCGATGTCCTGTGTGTGCGAGAGCGGGATGATCCCATCGCGACTTGACAGCCCACGTGTTCCCCGCAGCCCTACGAGTGCGTGGTGTGCGGCCGGAATACGAATCGATCCGCATGTATCGCTTCCCATTCCCATGGCTGCCAAGCTCGCTGCTACTGCCGCACCGGTTCCACCGCTTGACCCTCCGGGGTTGCGTGCGGGATCGTACGGGTTGCGCGTTTGTCCACCGAACGAACTAATCGTCGTGATCCCGCGTGCTAGCTCGTGCATGTTTGTCTTGCCAAGAATGATCGCACCGGACTCTCTCAGTTTCTGAACCTGGAACGCGTCGTCTGGGGGAACAGAGGTTGCCAGTGCAATCACGCCGGCCGTTGTCGGCATGTCGGCCGTGTCGTAGTTGTCCTTGACGACGACCGGGACGCCATGGAGAAGCCCTCTGGGGCCGCGTGCGGTTAGCTCCGCGTCAAGCGTGTCGGCCTCGGCCAGTGCGTTCGGGTTAACCGAGATCATCGCATTGAGCGTCGGACCCTGTGTATCGTAAGCGTCGATGCGAGCCAGATACTGCGTGACGAGTTCTCGAGACGTGACGTCGCCAGACTCCAGCGCCGCCGCCAATTCCACGATCGTCTTTTCCATGACGTCGAAGGCCGGTACCGTCGAATTGGGAGCACTCGACTGACAGCTCCAGGCAACGGTTGCACCAACAACGAGCACAAGTGCTCGACTGACCCGCGCGACATTACTCCATTGGGGCAGCCCGGTATTTCTCCACTCGTGTCGCATGGGTGTTCCTCCTGTTGCATCGTGCGTCAAACGTTAAGGCTCGCACTTTCTGAAGTGTCAGGTCGACCCGACACAGACACTGTCGCCGAATTCGTCGCCCCCCATCCTATCGGCCATGACCTGAGTGGGACGCCGCGTCCCCGGCCGAGCCGTAAGATCTGTGCACGGACTGGGGAGCGAGTTGGGTCGGTCAAGGTCGTGTGGTGGGGGACCTGCTTTACAATGTTCACTCATGTAAAATCCGTAATCGCGGTCAGTCAAGACCTGTGCTTGTTGATAAAGATGTCCTGGGTGGGCACACGTGCTCACGAACAACCCAGTCATCTGGAACAAATTGGAACATTGTAAGTCTGAACGACAATAAGGAGAGAGTTGATGCGTTTCTTCAAGATTGCGATTGTGATGGTTGTGAGTGTTCTTGTTACAACGTTGGCGGCTGCTCAGGACCGCAGGCTTAGCCCTCGAGGGCAAGCGTCGGCTCAGGTCGGTGGGTCATTCAATTCGGAAGGTCGATATTCTGGTGGGGATTGGATCGATGTCGAGTACGGTCGACCACTTTTACGTGGACGAGACAACATGTTCGGTTCAGGAGACACGTACGGTGAGAGTTTTCTTCGCGGTGCACCCATTTGGCGAATTGGTGCGGATCAGTCAACGCGCTTCAAGACCGAAGCTGACTTAATGTTTGGGAGTCAACGTCTCGAGGCCGGTGAGTACAGTATGGCTGCAGAGCTTAAAGAGGGAGAGTGGACACTTGTTTTTCATACCTGGGGTGTCAAAGAGGCCTTTAGGGAAGAGAATGCGGGTGCTCTCTGGGGCGCGTACGAGTACACACCTGACCGAGATGTACTTCGAACGACGATGAGAGTCACTACACACCCCGTATCGGCCGAACAATTAATCATTACGTTTACCGACATGACACTGGAGGGTGGGCAACTAACAATTTGGTGGGATGACCAGGTTGCGTCGACGCCGTTTTCCAGGGCGAGGTAAGCGGATTTTCCATCCGTCGCGTTGCTTCACGGGTACCGGTTGTCAAGTTTGCCTTGACCACGAGAGAGATGGCCGACGGTGAGATCCGCTTTAGAGTTTAGGGACGCGGTTCAACGAGCACGAGTGTGACGGCGTACGGTGGGTGGTCAGGATTGTGTATTTGCGGTGCTAAGCGCACAAATGGCTGAACCGCCGACCACCAGCAATACGCCGAGAGTGTTCAAGGTATTGAGTCTTTCAGGTTCCAACAGCCCTGGGACGAACCGTTCCACACACCACATGCCTGCGAGCGTGAAGAGTGGGACCAACGCCAGTACGGCACCGATCCGAGACACCTCCCAGTGTTTCAATGCCTCGGCGAACGCGCCGTAAGCGATTAAGGTGTTTGCACAGCAAAAGATCAACATCCAGAGCTGGAGCGCATCGAGGTCACCTAGCTGTCCGACCGAGGCCTCAGGAAACAGTACCAAGACGGCACCTAAATACACTAACCACAGGATTTGTTGGGGCTTGAGGTGTTTTGTTAACTGCTTCTGCGCTAATCCATATGCTGCCCACATGATCGTGGCCAAGACCATGATGGCAACACCGAACCCGGTGTCGGTCGACAGAGTCAAGACCTCTGGAAGTTGACGGTTAAAAAAGAGGGCAAGGCCCAGGATTAGGAGCGAGAAGCCAGTCCACTGCCGCGTGGAAAATCTTTCACCGAAGAGGACCATTCCTCCAAGTAATAGGAACACCGGCGCAAGTTGACTCACGACCTGGGCGACACTGGGCGTCGTGTGTGACAGGGCGACGAGATAGAACACGTAGTTGCCGGCCAGCCCAGCGGCCGCGAGAGCGAACAGCAACCAGATGCGACGGCTTAGCGAGTGCAGCGGTGGCAGTTGTCCGGTCATCGCCAGGATGGTGCCGAGGATGAGGGCCGCCACAGCGAAGCGGTACCACGTGATGGTGACAGGGTCCATACCCTGCAGCGCGAGCTTGAGTGCTATTGGCAGGGCGCCCCAGCAAGCAGCGGTGAGAAGTGTCAACGGGAGCCCGAGTTTCATATGCGAACGGCTAGTGCGCTTCCTGCGGGTTGATCAGGGCACTGAATATTATGATGATCATGGCAACTGTGATGGGACGTCTGTAGCGACCTGTCGTAGCGGTGGATCATAACTACGACTGGTCGGAGATCTAGACTAACTCCTAGCGACTGGTGGTGCAACGAGGACGAAGGTTAGCGTTTAGGCTGACCTAACCTGAGGGCCTTGAGGATTTCGTTACGGTGTGCTTTGTAGTGACCAGTATGCCGCTTTTTGTTGTGACCTTGGGGTCAAGAGTTTCCGACTTTCACGGCGTTCTGAAGTTTCTTCGTCATACGAATATCACAATACTTTCACGGTGGCTGGCGACGCGAGACGTGCCACAAAGTGCCACGCGGTGCAGTGCCTTTGCCTCGACCCCTCACCTCCGTATTGAGCCTTCTGCCAGGTAGCGGTAGTCTCGTGGTCTAAATCTGAAGTATTGTGGTTGGTGCGAGTGAATGACCGGCCTGGCTCCGCGTTTTGTCAGGGCGTCGTCGTAGACAGCCTAGCGGTACCAGAGTGAGCGAAATTGAGATTCGCTTGGGAGGGACTTATGTCATCGTTACGTCTCCTGATGTCCGTGTTTGTTAGCGCAGCAATGCTAGCAGCCTGTGCTGCGGAGTCTGAGCCACCGGCCGAGATGGCCACCCCGGATGTTGCCCCGGTCACGGCAGTTAACCCGATCACGGGTGAGGGACTCCCGAACCCGAACCCCACACGTATCGGGAGCTGGGCGACACTGCCAGAGGGACGGGAGTGGGGTTCCACCGCCGGCCTCGACATGGACCAAACGGACGGACATGTCTGGGGGTACGAGCGCTGTGGATCCGGCTCAGCGGGTGGACCCGGAGTCAACTGCGACAATAATTCCGTGGACCCGATCTTCAAGTTTGATCGTAACACCGGAGAGATCCTCGCCAACTTCGGCGCCGGAATCTTTGTGACGCCCCACGGCATTTACGCGGACGGCGAGGGCAACGTTTGGGTGACAGACTTCGCCGGAAACGAAGAGGGCACCAAAGGTCACCAGGTCCACAAGTTCAGCCCGACCGGAGAGCTACTGCTGAGCCTCGGTGTCGCCGGTCAGCCCGGAAACGGGCCGGATCATCTCAACCAACCCATTGATGTGATCGTTGCGCCCGACGGGAGCATTTTCGTTGCAGATGGTCACAGTGGGCAGAACTTGACGACAGACGAACAGATAGACGAGGCCCGTGCGGCGGGACTGACCGGCCGCATTGTCAAGTACTCTTCAGGCGGCGAGTACATCATGGAGTGGGGTGAGATTGGCACGGATCACGGTCAGTTCCGCACACCACACGCCCTGGAGTTCGACGGTCAGGGCCGGCTCTGGGTTGCGGACCGTGGCAACCACCGCCTCGAGATCTTCGACCAAGAGGGTAACTATTTGGAGTCGCGCTATCAGTACGGCCGCATCAGCGACCTCTTCATCACCGACGACGAGATGGTGTACGCCATCGATTCTGAGTCCAGCCGGTTCCGGCACATCAACTGGAGCGACGGCGTCCGGATCGGACCTGTCGATCGGGACATGCTTGTGGGCTTCATTCCACCGTGGGAGTCCGACAGCCGACCGAACCATGGCGTGACGGGAGAGGGTATTGGAGTGGACGAGGACGGGAACGTCTTTGTGGCCGAGGGACCGGCCTCGCTGCGCGATGCGGGCTCCGCGTTCACAAAATATGCAGTGGCCGGTATGTAAGCTGGGAAGGGCGCCGTGTTGGAATCGTCGATCTCCACTGCCACGACCTACGGTGAGCATTTACCTGTCGCTTCCTGGAGTCCGTGGCGAGGGATCACGACGCACGCCACTTTCTCGGGCATGCGAACATCACCACCACTTCGCGGCGCCTACGGAGTGCGGCAGTGCGACTGGATGATGCGTTGGTCTTTCGGGATCAATACCGAAACAGATATTGCAGTTTGGTGAAGATTGCACGATTGGTGCGTCTCAAATCGGTGGTAAAATATCGCTCCTCGTCGATGCGATCCGCCTGCCGATAGTGGTCATCGTAGCCGAGATAGAAGGCGGTGCCGGCGTTGACGCGATAGGTCAACAAGAGGTTTAGGTCGAGCCCCTTCGCAAAGGTGTTGTACTCGCTGATGTTCCGGAGCAGCAACCGGTCGGTCAGTTGCCAAGTGGTTAACCCTCGCCAGATCTTGACGTCGAACACCTCCAGAGCACCGGTCCGCACGTCCGCGAACCGAGCGGTGTCCAGACTCAGCCTGGACTGTACACTTGAGAACGGTCTGACGGTCGCGTTCACGCCGACGCTTGTCTGTCGCCCGAGAAACGGATTGTCGGGGTCGAAGAAAGTCTCGTCGCCTCCGTCGGCCCGCAGACCGAACGAGAACGCTGCTGACGAGCTAATGAACGTGCTGAACCGGCGCCGCCACTTCCAGAAGTCGATCCCGCCGAACCGTTCTAGTACCCGCTGACCGCTCAGGTTGACGCTGATGTTACGGGCGAAGCTGAAGCGGAGCCCGGCGTCGTATTCCTCGTCCTCCAACACGTCGTCGAAGTTGTAGCTCCGCAGGTACCGAAGGCTCGGGCCCCAGTCGATCAGCCAGTGCTCGGGATACCAGCGGTAGTCGACGTTGTGGGACGTTCGTTGCTGGTCGACTCGCCGCACGAAGCCGACGTCAGTCCGGAAATCTGGATCGGTCTGTCCCACGAAGCTCCGTACCCGGAGGTTACGGCCGTTGCGCGAGTAGAGCGCTCCCCACATCGACCCGCTCCGCTCCACGCCGTCGTCGTCGCGATGCGTCGACCGATAGGCGACGAAATTGAACCGGCTGGCCCGGTTGAGCCGGAGCTGCGCGTCGATGCCGCCGACGCGGCTGAAGCCGTCAAGAAACTCGCGATCGGTAAACAGCGTCCCAATGTGCGACTCGGAATAGAGGTCGTAGCGCGTCCGGCCGACGATGAACTGCGCGGTCTCGCCGAATGCCGGATCGGACCTGTTGTCCCGCCGGCCAGGTGCCTCGTCGTCGGCCAAGAGCAGTCCGAGTGTGGTCCGTCCGACCTTGCCCGTCAGCTTACCGCCGACGCGCGGGTCAACGATGGTCCGCGTGTGGACAAGGTCGACCGGGGAGGTGAATTCGAAGATCTCGGCTCCTTCGAGAAAGAACGGCCGCAGCTCATCGAAGAAGAGCGGGAACCGCTGGTTGACCTCGATCTGCGGTCGGTCCGACTCGATCTGTGAGAAGTCGGGGTTGATCGTGAAATCAGCGGTCAGGTTCGACGTGAGACCGTATTTTAGATTAAGCCCGGCTTCGGGCGATGTTTTGTGGTCCACGTACGCGTCGGAGGTTTCGTCGAGTGCACCGAACTGAATAGCGGTGAAGGTCGGCAGGATCTCGAGATTGCGGCTGGTCGACAGATCCGTCATCCCCTCAAGCACGCCCATCTGTGCCATGAAGCTCTGGACCTCGCGTGACATCGGGGCCCAAACGTCGTTCTCCTGATCCTTGCTCTTGATCTCGCGGACGATCTGGAAGCCCCATCGGTGCGGCACACCTGGTGGCGGCTGCGGATACCGGACGCTCTTGAAAGGAATCGCCATCTCCGCGGTGTAGCCGTCGTCGACGATCTGCGCACCGCTGTGGAACAACGTATCCCAGGACCGGTCGGCGTACGGAATTGCGCTGCTACCTCGCTGACGGCTGGCGTTGATGATCCCGTCGCCCTGCACGTTGTAGGCGTTGACGTCGAAGTCGTAGATCCGTTGCTGGTCCATGAATGGATCGAAGTAGACCGTCATTAAGTCGTCCTGCGCCGCGCGGTCACGGTCGACGCGGTTGGCCCGCATCAGTCCCGGGTCGTCATAGTGCAGATAGAAGCCGAAGTAGAGGTGATCACGGTCATAGGCGAAATAGATCTCTGTGTCCTCTGTGGCGGGCGCCCCGTCGAGCGGCGATTGCTGGACGAGGTTGGTGATCATTGCCGCCGTCTGCCATATCGGATCGTCGAGCCGACCGTCGATGACGGGAGGCATCTCGGTGTGGGTTGGTCGGATCCGCGGCCGGCCTGACAGGATGCCTAATCCGGCTCCGGATGGGTCGTGACGAGTCTCGTCGACCCGCGGTCGCCGGGGGCCGTCGCCGCGAGTGAAGACGTCGCCGCCGGTCGCCGCTCCCGACGTGTCGCGTGGGTCGTCTCGCGACGGCGTCTCTGAGCCCGCAGGACGGGTCACGGCAGTCGCTGCGGCGGCTGACGCCGATCGAGTGACCCCGACCGTCGTGGCGCCGAGCCAGAGTCCAAGGGGCACTATGAGCCACACAGAAAACGCACGCATCGTTCGTCGGTCTGAGGCATCATCGACGCCACGCTGTACCGGAGCTCAGTCTTCTCTCATGGTACAAGCCAACGCCAGTTCACCCCGAGGATAGAAGAGCAGACGCCATACCACCCAGCAGGACGACACAATAGCGCTAGCGGATGATCAATTGGACTAAAGGTTATCCAAAGTTGGTTATTGTGCTAAGCCGACAGCGCGGTACAGAATCTTCCAAAACCGATATGAATACAAGTGGATACCACCTCGGAATCAACAGGGGCACGACCGCTCGGTGGCGACAACTCGAACAGCGATTCGCTGCTGGTAAGTTGTGGCAGGACTTCGACTATGTGTTTACCAACAAGAAGGGAACACCAATTGAGACTCGGATAGTCATTCGAGCCTTTAAGCGGATTCTCACGAAGGCTGAGCTTCGTGATCAGTGATTTCATGATTTGAGACATGCGGCTACGGCCCTGATGCTGAGTGAGGGCGTGAATCCTACAGTCGTTGCTGAGATGCTGGGACACAGCAAAATTGCGGTCACGGTGGACCTCTATTCGCACGTGACCCAGACCCTCCAAGAGGACGCCGTGTCTCGCATTGAGACCGCTCTGGGTACGAATTAGGCGTGAATAGCTGTCAGATTGGCTGTCAACGGCGATCCTGAGCCGGATCAGGGTCGTACGGCCAAAATTTCTAACCAGTTGGTCGGGAGTGGGTTAGGGGAAAAAGAAGTGGTACCGAGGGGCAGAATCGAACTGCCGACACCATGATTTTTAGTTCTGATGTCTCCTGTCTGTAGCCTGCCGTCCCGTGATTTTCTGTGGTTTCCTGTTGGGTAACGTGACGGTCCCCGTCCAGATAGACCTCGTCCATCCACATAGGTCCATCCGTGTGGGCCCCAGAATGGGCATCAACGAGGGGTGGGTTTAGCACCCTCGGTCAGCTTTTTTTGCTCGCCCGCTTTTATTACTTCCAAAAACTGCGACGGGGGTCTGAATATCTATATAGCTGACCGCAATTTATACCCGCCGTGTTGTCCTATCACGACGTAGCATGCCGAAGGCGCCCTACGCCGCGGACCGGAGCACCTGCGCGCCGCGCACCGCCCGGTCGATATGCGCAACGGTATTGTAGAAATGTGGGCACAACCGCAACCCACCAGTGGCGGCTCCGGCGATCCCGTGCTCTTCGTAGAGCGCATTGACCAGCGCGCCGCGGTTTCTCTCGACTGCCGCGACACAGACGCCGGCGCTCAACGCGGGCGCCTCCGGGGTCAGGAGTGCGTAGCCTGCGTCGAGGAGCCCTTCCTTGAGGCGTGTCGCCAGCTCGGTGACCCGCGCCTCGATACGCGCGGCGCCGACCCGTGCGTGGAAGGCGACGGTGGTGCTGATCGCCGCCAGTGCGGCATCGTCCCGCTGGCCCATCGACTCGAACTTGCGTGCCCCGACAGGCCGAGGCTCGACGTGACTGCCCCAGCCCGGTGCCACGACGTTGGGCCAGATGCGGGCGATGTGCTCCGCCTTGACGTAGAGCAGCCCCACTTCCTTCGGCCCGACGAACCACTTGTGCGCGCTGGCAGTGAACGAGTCGCAGCCCAGGGCGGCGAGATCCACATCCAATACCCCCCAACTCTGTGCCCCATCCACATGCACGTAGATGCCCCGCCGGTGCGCCATCTCGCACAGATCTGCCACCGGTAGCCGGATGCCGCTCACGTTCGAGGCATGTGTGATCGCGAGCACACGGGTGCGCGGGGTCAGCGCCCGCTCAAAGACGCCAACCAGCTCATCGGTCCCCGTGGGATGGACTGGCGTGGCGACCCGCGTGACCGTGGGACCAAACCGAGCGGCGCGTACGTCCCACGCGACGTTGTTGGTCGGGTGGTTCTGGTCCCAGATCACCACCTCGTCGCCCGTCTTGAGTGAGAGCCCGTTGTTGATGATGTTGTTCGCCTCGCTGGTATTGCGGACCAGCGCCACCTCGTCTGCGGTCACACCCAGGGCTCCGGCCACCTTCGCCCGTGACGCTTCAAGCAGGTCTTGGAACTTGCGTCGGTTCTGGGACGAGCAATCCTGATCGATATCTCCTGTCAGCGTGTACACGCGCTCGGCCACGACCCTGGGCGAGGGGCAGAGGTTGGCCGCGTTCATCGGCACCCGTTCCTCGCGGAAGGAGAACTGGTGGCGAATCTCCTCCCAGAAGGCGTCCGACGCGGCACCCCCAGAAACCGAGTGGGTCTGCCCTCCAAGCGACTCCACGGCCGCGGGCAGGACAACGGCACCGCCTGCTAGATCCGTCAGAAACCTCCGCCGTGATCGCGGAACACCCATGGCTGCCCTCCAGTCCTAATCAGTGATATCTCAAGCGTTGCGTCATCATAAGCGATAAGCGATGATCTGGCGTCTGGGGCGCGCTGGACGGGCAAACCCACCTGACCCGGTGCTGGGGACCCTGACGGCGCGATCCGACCGCTCGCGGCCGGTGTCCAAACCAGTCGCCTCGCCGTCCTCGTTGAACCGCCCGCCGCGCACCCGGGCATCCCTTTTTTTGGCGTGGTCTTCTCAGATCAAAAAGCCGCAACGGAGCGTGCCGGTCCGATTGGTTGAAGCGCTGCAACGGATGGAAGAGTCAGCAACCGAGCCAGATGATGCCGATGAGCGGCTTCAGAGGGTCGCTGTTCGCTGAGGTGTTTGGAACAATTCGCACAAAGTGCTGGATCATCCACAACGCGCTGTCGAAACGACACTGTGTAACTAGTTGAACCAGCTGAAAAAAGAAGTGGTGCCGAGGGGCAGAATCGAACTGCCGACACCATGATTTTCAGTCATGTGCTCTACCGACTGAGCTACCTCGGCATTATTGAGAGTAGCTACTCTACTGCAAGTAGTTAGGTTCGCTGTCGCTGGACGACAGAACTCTAAAGAAAGTAAAGCAGCGGTAGAGACCGACCCACGAACGGGTCGTGGGTCGGTCTCTAGTGTTGGTCAGGCGGCTACGGCTTTGAGCGACAACGGGCCCACCGTGTCGCATGTCAGGAGACGAGCCACGTGAGCGCCGAGCTACCTCGTTTCGGTGTTTGTAGCCCTTTCGGAAACGCGCGCTCCGCTGAGAATGTTCCTACCGCCGTAATTCCCCTCGTGGCACGCGAATTCGTAAATCGGACCCTGCGAGACGCCGGCCGCGGCTTGGTTTGTTGTTAGATAGGTTTCCACGGTCCAGGGGCTTGCAAACCTTGCCGGGTCCGTAATCGTCACCTTGTACTCAATATTCTCGCTGTCAATCCGCGTGAACCGTTCGACCAGATGCAGCGTGTCAGATGGGCCTCGCCAGATCTCGTTGAACCGGTCCTCGCGCCATCTGTCGGGGAAGTTCCTGGACTCGACGACTAGCGTATCGCCTTCCCAGTGGCCGCGGATATCTCCATTCCACTGCCGAATGTCAGCGTTAACATGCGGACCCGCGTCGATCGGAATGATGCGACGCTCGCGATACATCTCGTGGAGGATCACGACGTGATCTGCCGTTTGGACGATCTGATGATTTGGGTTGTAGCCGAACCAGAGTGTCTCAAGTGTCCCGTCCCCAAGGCAACGTTCTCCGGTGTCGAGGTCGACGTGTGAATCGTAAGGAGGGGCTCCATATTCCCTCTGGTATCGATGCGTCTCCGACCGGTAGGGTATGCGGCCGTCAGGAGGATCCACGATCAGTGAAGTCCGCCTGGATAGAGAAATTCTGGTCCCACCGTCAAAGTATTGAGGGTTATAGGTGCCGACGCCAAATTGCTGGCCCGGTTGAATTTGGTCAAGTGGGCGACCGGTAGCGGAATCAACATTCGGAACGAAGTTTTGGCTAAGCGAAACTGCCTTCTCTTGATTGGCTTCCCGCTCGAGGGCGGCCACGTCCTCTTCGGTCAGAAACGCTTGTTGGCCGTACTCCTCTGGACGTTCTAAGTCAGTTAAGGTCCCAGAAGTCCAGACGCCCTGTAGGCTGGGCTTGCCATCTGGAGTCCTAGGGATATCCGCCTTCGCCGTTTGAGCTTGGCTCACAGCCGGAAACGGTAGCAGTGAGATGAGTGCGATCACAGCCAGAGACCGAGCAAGAGTTTGAACTTTCATGGGATACCTCATGTGCATTGTCCAAGAAACGCATTGTGACAATCTAAATATACACCTTACCTAAAAGAATACACCCCGACCGATACCCAACGTCAACTGCAGGCGCATTTCTGACTACGGCGCGCCGTGCAGCTCGAGGAGTCGTGCACGGTCCCCATCGGTCAGAGGTAGGAATCCGTCGGCCTCGAATTTATCCGGAAGCGGCACGCATGGCCCACACATCAGCGCCAGGGACTCATTGTTGTGGGGGAGGCCGAGCGCATGTCCGAGCTCGTGGGCGACCACGTGCCGCTGAACGACGTCGTCCGCCCGATCTGACCCCATCACTTGACGGATAACCACTAGGTAGCGACGTGGTGAGACCCTCGGCATCAGCCACGCGAAAGACAGGATGTTCTGGCGTGAGAGCAGGAGGACGATGTCTGCGTCGAGGTTAGCTACCGCATCAGGTGGTGCCGGTTCGGCATCGCGGGCTGGTGCCTGCGTTGCGCGCATCGCGAGATCGCGGGCATAGTTCTCAAGCGTTCGCATCACGGGTGACTGAATGACGATCTCCGGCTCGGCCAGCCGGAGCTCAAGGCCGACATCCATGAGCATTTCGTTCCAGAAGCGGATAGCTTGGTCCACAGCCGCCAGCCGCGCATCCTCTGCGGTCGGTGTCAGTACAAGGATCGAGTGGTCGGCCGCCCAGGCTGGCAGCACGCGGCAGAGGACAAGCACAAGCGCAACTGTAGTGAGTCTGGTGGGCATCTTGCGACCTGTAGCTGTCGTGACCAACACCGAGATTATTCTACTCTCGGCTCTCCCAAGCCGAGGCTGTCATAGGCGGGACTTCCGATGACTGGAAACCGGAGCAAACCCTCGTAGCCAGCACCCGTGAAATCGTTTAAATCGGTCCATCTTCGTCGTGGTCCCAGGAAGATAAGGCGAAGAGTGAAGCAGGGTAAGGGGCGCCCGGCCTCACGATCGCAGGGCCAACTCCGCCACGCTCATCGACTATATTCGGTGGATGCCGATTCCAGCCAGCATCCTGTTGATTTTTTCCCATCCAGATGACGAGAGCTTTGTGGCCGCCGGCCTCGCGCGGCGCTACGTAGAGTGTGGTGCACAGATAGTCCTGGTTACGGCGACTCGTGGTGACGCCGGGCGAGTGGGAGATCCTCCACTGTGCGATCGCAAGGCCCTGCCCGAACTCCGCGAAGCCGAGCTTCGTCAAGCCGCTGGCCTGCTTGGCATTTCTCAGGTGTATCTGTTGGACTATCAGGACAAGCACCTTGCAGACGCGCCGATAGACCGGATCCGCGCAGAGTTGGTTGCGCTGATCCGCTGCCACCGGCCGCATGTCGTAATTACTTTCGACCCGAACGGCATGAATGGTCATGCCGACCATATAGCGATTTCGCGTTTCACGATGGATGCCGTTGCGGCGGCCGCCGATCCACGTTGGGTGACCGAGTCGACCACTCCGCATCGGGTGCAACGCCTCTTGTGGACCGCGCCTATTCTGCCGTGGGAGGTGACGCACTCGGCGGATCTAGGTCTCGCGCCAGGAGTGGATTTCACGATCGACATCGCTCCCTATCGAGATGTGAAGGCCGAGGCACTTCGTGCGCATCGAACCCAGCATGTGCCGGTCAACCGCTGCTTCCTGAGCAAGCCCGATGTTGATCAGATCTTGAGCATTGAGATTTTCAGGCAGGTCTGGGGTCCACCCTTACAGCGAATACCTGCCGACGACGTGCTGGCGGGGATCGACCTGTCCGGGTAGTGGGAGAGTGTGCGATGGTTACCCCAAGGTCCGCGCCCATTGTGCGGCTCAAGTGCAGTAATGAACAGCCTGAGCTTAGAATAAGCACACATACAATGGGCAATCGTAACCTAGCGTCTCAAGCGTTTCGCAAGAGTAACCGGTAACTCTTCGGCCGCAGCGTGCTCGAATTACTAGCAGTGCTAAGTATGGCGGCCGTATCTGCCGCCATCGTTCGAGCCTCGTTCCCTGCAAGGGCCAGGGGTCTGCGGCAGTGCCTGCGACTTCCGAACGGGCGTGTGCGGAGTTGGTCAGTCTGACATTCGAAGGCAACACAACCATGACAGCGTCGACGACAGTCTCCGGAGGCTTGCTGGTAACGCCCACAGACCAGATTCTGATTGGTCTTCCGACTATCCGGGTTGGGCGATGGGCGGCGAGAGTGGACGGGTAAGATCTGTGAGCGCTGACGCGGTGACCAACCTGGGGCACACGTACTTCTCGAACCTGGTGTTCGAAGATCCCGGCTGGGATTATCGGAGCTTCGATTTTGATACCCACTTGGCCTTTGCCGAATCTAAGGTTGGTTCGCTTGCCGAAGCTGTCGAAACAGATTTGTCGGCTGCGCAGCGGCGGGGTGTCAAAATTATCCAGTATCACGGGTGAAACGATCAGACGGTACAGCCCGAACTACTATGAACTCGTCACGGCGGAAATGGGTGGCCGGGCTGCGACCAAAAATTTCTATCGATATGTTTATGGTTCCTGGGATGGCGCACTGCTACCGTGGCCCTGGGGCTAACAGCTTCGGAGGTATCGGGCAGCAGATCCCTCCTACCCGTGACGCGCATCACGATTTACAAACGGCTCTGGAGGAGTGGGTCGAACACGGAGTGGCGCCCGACCAGCTGATTACCACAAAGTATGTCGACGACGATGCCGACACGACGACTATCGTGTTTACCCGCAAATTGTGTCCGTATCCGTCGGTCGCGCGATACAATCAAACTGGGGATCCCAGTACGGCCGAGAGTATTGTCTGCGTGACGCCGTGAGCCCACCGAAACTTCGACACAGAGATCCGACTTCTGACCAAGATAGTCGCTTGACAGGGCGGTCCGACCGCCCGGCGTCTCGTGCCTTCCTTATGGGCCTTACGCTGCCAACTCAGGCCGGCATCGTCGTCGAGGAAAACCTTGACGAACTGGCGGAACTCGCCAGAAGTACCGAGATGGAGGTGGTTGGCAGGGACCTGCAAAACCGACGTGTGCCCAACGCAAGAACGTTCATCGGACGCGGGAAAGCGGGTGAAATCGCGCAGATGGCCAACGAGTTAAACGCCGATGTCGTGATCTTCGACGACGATTTGACGCCGAATCAGGTCCGGAACCTGGAAGGGATCATCGAGTGCGCAGTCATCGACCGCAGCACCTTGATTCTCGACCTCTTCGTCCGGCAGGCTCGGACGCGTGAGGCTCGCACCCAGGTCGAGTTGGCACAGGTCGAGTACGAGCTGCCTCGTCTGACGCGTCGCTGGACCCATTTGTCTCGACAGGTGGGTGGCATCGGGGTGCGAGGCGGTGAGGGCGAAACCCAGCTCGAGGCCGACCGGCGCATGCTGCGCACTCGAATCAAGCAGCTCAAAAAGGAGCTGTCCAAGATCGAGCGGACCCGTGCACTCCATCGTCAGGGGCGGCGTGGCGTACCGCTCGTAGCGCTCGCGGGCTACACAAACGCTGGGAAGTCGACACTCTTTAATCGCTTCACGCGAGCCGGCGTACCCACCGAAGACAAGCTCTTTGCGACGCTCGACTCGAAGCTTCGTAAGGGGTCTCTCGGAGGTCCGGCGACGGTTGTATTCGTTGACACCGTTGGTTTCATCCGCAAGCTCCCACATCATCTAGTGGCGTCGTTCCGCAGCACGCTTGAGGAGATTACCCAGGCCGACCTCGTCCTACATGTCATCGATAGAAGTCACCGGCAGTGGCGCGAGCAGATGGAGGTGGGTGAGGTGGTGCTGGCCGACCTCGGAGTCGACATGTGCCGGGTGTTACCCGTCTTCAACAAGATGGACCGATGCGACGCTGATCCTGGGGTCGGGCATGGAGGCTTCGCGGTCTCGGCTCAAACCGGTGCTGGTGTTGCGATGCTAAAGTCCCATCTGGCTGAGCGTGTCGCCAGCAACGGTTACTCCTGATCGGTAAATTTCATCCCACGACAGGTCTCTGTTGGTAGGATTGGCGTTCTACACCGCCATGTCACCGAATCGCGACTCCCACCTCAGTCAGGACGACGTCACCAACGCTTTCCTGGAAGAGCGCGCTCTCGTCGACGGAGTGGATCGCTGACGGTTTTCTCGATCTTCGTCTCGAGCGTTCTTCCGGTGTTCCTGGTGGCAGGCAGCGGCCACCAAAGTTTGGTTCAGGCTCTGACCCGTGCCGTGAAGGTGCCAACGATCTACGGAGCCGTCGCCGCCGGCTTATTGGTGGCGCTTACTGTCCCCGTGCCAACGTCTGTGATGCGACCGGTGTCACTGCTCAGCCCTGTGACGCTTTCGGTACTAATCGCGTGGTTACAGTAAGTGGTGTTGCGGGGCCGGTACTTAGCTAGTTTGTGCCGCTTTTTGCATTGATAATTGACGTCTTCGGGGTTACGGCAATACCCTGATTGCTTGGAGGGCGGTTCTCAGACATGACCAGGATCGGCCGGGACCACCGAGGCGCTCGCCGTCGGATTGGAGGATTGGACAAAACGCGGTGGGCGTCGCGGCCATGCTCTATCCAGGCGGGGATGGTTTTGGCTGGCGGCGGAGTCTTCCAGGACTATGTCTCGGTCAGGGCGACTCCTCAAGAACTCGCGATCGGTAACGTGTTCACAGGGAGTCTCGACGACCTGTAAGCTCGGGCGCTAAGTCACAGGCTTGTCGTCTCGAATGGACCAGGCGTGGACGTAGTCGAAACGATTTAGCAGTGGCGACGTCGCGTAATCCGACTGACAAGATGTGACCATGTGGTGCGCTACAGGAGCAGATAGACCATGTTCAAGATAATCAAGACGATCAAGAGGTTGCGCATGCCCTGTCGACAGGTCTGGCTCGCACGGGGCGGTGCGCTGGTGAGTGCTGTGCTTTTTGGAGTGGGCTGCGTGTCTGGGTCTACTCCAGAGGTCGGTCCGGAGTCCGAGGCCCAGGTTTCTTCGTCGTTGCAGGAGTTCCGTCAGGTCGAGGTCGCCACCACCGTGGCGTTCACGGAGGGGCCGACCGTCGACGCAGACGGTCGAGTCTACTTTACCGACCTGGCAAACAGCCGGATCATGACATTGTCGCTAGACGGTGTGCTGTCGACCTTCCGGGATGAGAGTTACGGCGCTAACGGGCTGATCTTTGACAGCGAATGGAGACTCCTTGCCTGCGAGGGTGGAGACGGCGAAGCCGTGCTGCCGCGCGTTACCCGCACGAATCTTGGTACTGGCGAAGTGGAGGTCGTGGCCGATTCCTATGAGGGGAAGCAGCTTCATCAACCGAACGACCTGACGTTTGACGGCCGTGGACGTCTCTACTTCACCGACCGCCCAGGTCCCAACCCGACACCTGAGCAAACTGGGGTGCATGGGGTGTATCGGGTCGATCCTGACGGTTCGATCACGCGAATTTTGAGCGAGCCTGAGATCGAGCGGCCAAATGGCGTCGTGGTCGCACCCGATGACCGTACGCTGTATGTGATTGAAGCTAACGGACGTGAGGGTGGGGCTCGACTGATCCGCGCCTACGACCTCAGTGAAGAAGGCAGCCCGAGTAACATGCGGGTCTTTCACGATTTCTTTCCTGGCCGAAGCGGTGATGGGATGACCATTGACACGGCCGGAAACCTGTATGTTGCTGCCGGCCTCAATCGGCTCCGAGGCACCACAGAGACGCTGGCAACACAGGCTGGGATCTACGTGTTTGCCCCTGATGGTGCCCTTCTCGAGTTCATTCCGATTCCTGAAGACACGGTGACGAACGCGGCCTTCGGAGGCCCCGACCTCCAAACGCTCTATGTGACCGCTGGTAAAACATTGTTCAGGGTCAGGACTGACATCAAAGGCACCCGCCGCTAGCATCTAGGCTGGAGGAGATGCGGGTACCGCGTCGGCGACTAGCGTCGCGGAGAGGTGAGCGACGGCTTGGGATACGAAAAGAACATTGACAAGCTCTACCAGGAAGCGAGTTCTGTTCGAGAGCAGATCGAGCAGCTGTGGCTCGAAGCCCAAGCGACTGACGCCGAGATGAAGGGTGCGGTCTCGGCTGCTCAGATCCATGATCTCTCAGACAGCGAGCGAGACTTCGCAGTGTTGTTCGGTCTACAAAATGCTGAAAAATGGCGAAAACTGTCTGATCTATCGCTCCGGCTCGGCGAGCTTATCGAGAGGATCGACGAGACGAAGACGGGGCGTGAGGGGGAGCCTCATGGAGATAGAGACTCGTGATACCTCCATCCGCGACTTTAATTTGTTCCACCCGGTGTGCGACACTCACAGACCCAGGTCAACGAGACATCGACCGGACGTCGCCAGTCAGAGGGATCCCATGAAACAGTTCGATCTTCGCCGATGTGCCACTTTCGTCTCATTGACGGTGGTCATCGGTTTGGTGTCGGCACGTGGGCAAGCGCAGGAAGTCCCAGTGATCGAACACGAGCTCAAGAACGGGATGAAAGTGCTGATGGTGCCGCGCCCCGGTGATCCGAATATCGCAGCTGGGTGGATCGCGCGAGTCGGTTCCGTCTACGAGCGCCCGGGAATCACCGGGGTCGCGCATCTATTCGAGCACATGATGTTCAAGGGTAGCCGCACGATTGGGACCGAGGACATTGCGGAAGATCTGGCAATTATCCAACAGCTTGACAAAATCAAGGTTGAACTCGCCGTCGAGGAAGCACAGCTACTTGTCGCCCACCGGCTCGGACAAATCGACGATCCAAACGACCCCGAGGCCCGTTCTCCCCGGCATCTCGAACTCTTGGTTCAGTTCGACGGCTTACTGGCGCACCAACAAGAGATAGTGGTCAAAGAGGACTTCAGCCGAATCTATACCGAGCAGGGTGCTTCGGGCATGAACGCCGGGACGAGTAATGACTTTACGGTGTACTTCATCAACGTACCGGCGAACAAGCTGGAGTTGTGGTTCTGGATGGAGTCTGATCGGTTGCTTAACCCGGTGTTTCGAGAGTTTTACTCTGAGCGCGATGTTGTGCACGAGGAACGACGCTTAAGGACTGACAGCACGCCCATCGGGAAGTATCAGGAGCAGTTCGACGCGATGTTCTGGGGGTCGTCCCCATACAGCTGGCCTGTCGTTGGGTGGCCGAGTGACCTCGAGGGGATAACGCGCGAAGAGGCGCTGGCGTTCTTCGATGCGTACTACGCCCCGAATAACATTGCCGCCGCCCTCGTCGGCGACTTCAACCCAGAGCATGCCACGGCTTTGGCGGAACGTTATTTTGGCCGGATTCCGCGCAGCGCGCGTCCGCCGCTTGAGCCTCGAACCCGGGAGATGCCCCAACTGGCGGAAAAGCGAATGGAAGCGTACGCCGACACCAATCCGCAAGTGGTGATGCGCTACCACTCCGTGCCTGATGGGCACGTCGACGAACCGGCCCTCGTGGTGCTCGGGCAGCTACTGAGCGGGCGTACGGGGCGGCTGTATAGGGCTCTCGTCGAAGACCAGCAAGTGGCGACGAATGTCTCAGGAGGCCAGTCCGGGTTCAAGTTCGAGGGCATGTTCGAGATCCGCGGCACGGCTCGAGAGGAACATACACCAGAGGACGTCGAGCACGCGATCGAGGGCGAGCTTGAGAGGATCCGGACTGAATCGGTCGGAGAGCGGGAGCTCCAGAAGGTGAAAAATCAGAATGCGGCGAGCACGTTTCGCGATCTGGAAGGGAATTTCCAGCTGATGGTACAACTGCTCATTCGCGAGAATAACAGGGGCTGGGAGACGATCAATACTGACCCCGCCCTGTACAAATCGGTGACACCAGACGATATTCGTCGGGTGGCCAACGAGTACTTCACTAAAGAGAACCGGGCGGTTGCTGTCTACTATCGCCGCACCAGCGACGGCGAGGGAGACGGTCCGACGCTCGCAGGTCTCGACGATCCGGAACGTGACAGACCATGACGGCGGTCGCGCAGCTCGACGCTGAGCAGCTACAACAGTTCCTGGCACAGGCAGAGCAGATGATGGCAACGGTGCTTGAGGAGAACCTGGACTTGGCTAAAGCCATGCTCGCTGCTATCGAGGCGCGGATCGAGGCGATTGGAGCAGGACGATGAGCCTAACGCCTACCCAGGGCGTACTGTCGATGTTGCCTCTTGTCATCTTTGTCAGCCTGGCACCCGCTCAGACCGTGTTGGCGCAGCACATCCCGGCGCATCCACGGGAGCTCTCGTTCGAAGCGCTCGAGTTCGAGCCGCCAGTCGCCGGACGATACCGGCACGTGCTATCGAACGGCGTGGTGGTTTTTGTGGTCGAGGATCACACGCTCCCGTTGGTCTCAGTATCGGTCACAGTGCGGACGGGAAGCTATCTCGACTCCGATGGGAAGCAGGGACTGGCGAGTCTCACAGGAAACCAGATGCGGGCTGGAGGTGCAGGGGAGTTGTCGGCTGCTGACTTTGACGATGAGGTGGCGTTTTTGGCTGCCGAGATCGGTAGCTCAGTCGGATCGACGTCGGGTCGGGCTGCCTTTAACAGCCTGACCAAAGATCTGGATGCGACGCTCGATCTCTTCTTCAGTATGTTGCGATTCCCGCGGTTTGAGCAGGCCAGGTTGGAGCTCGCCAAGAGCCAGAGCCTGCAAGGGATGCAGCGGCGGAACGACAGCACCGGTAGTATCGAGGGCCGGGAATGGGGTCGACTGATGCGCGGTGATGCGCACTTTTCGACGCGACTCTCTACGCGCCCGTCCGTCGAGTCGACTACTCGCGAGGATCTCGTCGCGTTTCATGACCGGTACTATCATCCGGGTGCATTCATCTTCTCGGTATCTGGCGATGTGACGCCAGACGAGATCCTCCCGAAGCTCGAGGCGCACATGGTCGATTGGCCGGTCAAGACCGACCCCGTGTCGCTAGTTCCTGCACCGACGCATGAGCTCAGTCCCGGGATCTACACCGTCGACAAGCCGGACGTGAACCAGGGTCGTGTGTCGGTTGGTCATCTGGGAAGCCGGCGCGACAATCCTGACAGGTACGCGCTGCTGGTGATGAACGACATTCTGGGCGGCGGTGGGTTCACGTCGCGGTTACTGACCCGTATTCGATCGGATGAAGGACTAGCCTACAGTGCCTCTTCCAGCTTCGGACTAGGTATGTACTACGACGGTCTGTTTCGTGTGAGCTTCCAATCTCGCAGTGAGACTGTTGCACGGGCGGTGGCGATCGTGCTCGAGGAGATCGGCCGCATCCGTGACCAGCAGGTGACCGAAGCGGAGCTCCGCACGTCGAAAGCGTCGTTCATAGAGACGTTTACACGAAACTTCTCGCGCGCGTCGTCGACCGCGAGCCTCTTTGCGAACGATGAGTATACCGGTCGGGACCCGGAGTATCTCACCCATTACCGGGATCGAATCGGTGCCGTCACTGGAGACGACGTCGCACGCGTTGCGCGGCAATACCTGAATCCCGATCAGCTTGTCATCTTGATTACGGGTGACATCGCCACGATTGAGAACGGTGACTCCGACCATCCTGAATTTTTATTGGATCGGCTGGCGAGCGGCTCGATCACCAGGATTCCGCTTCCGGATCCCTTCACGATGGAGTATCCGATGCAGCCCTCGTCTCAACCGTGACCTCTGCAAGCTCACACGTTCGAGCCCGTGTCTGGTTCACAGACGGGCCGAAGGCGACCTATCCGGAACAGACGCATCGCTCGGTCCTACTCCCCCCGGCGTTGACCGGCGTCTGTTTCTCAGGCGGCGGCACTCGGTCGTATGCCGCAACCGTTGGGCAGCTTCGTGGCCTGACCGCCACCGGGCTAATTAATCGCGTCGGCTATCTCTCGGCCGTATCAGGGGGAGCCTGGGCCGCGACGTCGTACACTTATTATCCGCCGACGGAGGGGGTCGACTCGGACCTTGATCTACTGGGTGCCCCAACCGATCCCGAAGAACTTTCCCTCGGCGCGTTGTCACAGCTCGATCCGCGCGCGTTGGGGTTTGCGGCAACCGGAGATTTCTTGGCTGCCCTCGCGGCCGCACGGGCAGTCCGCTCGGTTGGTCGGGATGCCGTCTGGACCCGAGCCGTAGGCCGGACCTTTCTCAGCCCGTTCGGGTTGTACGATCCGGACCAGCCGGTCAGCTTCACCCTGGATAACTCAACGGCCAAGGAGATTCGTCGCCGCCATTCGTCGCTTCAACACTTTCGCCTCCACACGGTAAGAGCCGCGGCTTACCGGCCCTACCTCCTTGTGCATTCCGCGCTGAATTGGCCGAGTGACGAATCAGATCTTACCCGCGTGAACCTCGTCGGGTTTGAGTACTCACCGCTTGGAATCGGAAGCGGACAGCGGTTGACGCTCCGGTCGGGCGGTCATCCAGCTCATACAGTGGGTGGGGGATTCGTCGAGCCGTTCGCGTTCGGGAGTAACGCACCGCACGTTGGTCCTGCGGCCGATGGATTGGTCACGCTGACTCTGCCGTCCAACCCCTTCACGCTCGCTGATGCGATTGGGGCGAGCAGCGCATTCAGTACGCCGGACCGCGACCTGCGTGGCTACCCACACGCTACGTACTGGCCATTGTGTCGGTCAAATAGTGCCGGCACGTCAGAGGTCTTTACGGACGGTGGTGATGTCGAAAACTATGGCCTGATTTCGCTACTAAGACGCGGGGTGAAAGCGGTGGTGGTCTTCATTAATACCATGTGGCCACTTTCTGTCGACCACGATCCAGAAAATTGGCCTGGGCACGGAGCAGTCGATCCGTCCCTCGCCCCATTATTTGGTGCACCCGGCACGAGGTTTTCCCACAACCGAGTGTTTCCTGAGGCTGACTACGCGGTGGTGGTTGCAGGGTTGCAGGCAGCTAAACGCCGAGGTGACACGGTCATGACGATTACCCGACACGTCGTTCAGTCGAACCCATGGTGGGGACTCACTGGTGACGCCGAGGTTACCGTTTGCTGGTGCTATAACGAGCACGTGGAACGCTGGGTTAGTCTCCTGTCGGCACCACTTCGGCGTCTGGTGCAGCAGGGCCGATCCGGGAAGCCTGATGGACCATTCGCACATTTCCCACACTATCTGACGCGTGGTCAAAATCCGGGAACACTAATCCGACTTACTCCTGCTCAGGTGAACCTACTTGCGCATCTCTCGTGTTGGAATGTCATGGAGAAACAGGACGTGCTCGGTGACGTTTTTGATCTGGCGTGACGCTGTTGAGTTGTACTCTGAGTCGAGACTGCGTTACTCTAGGTAGCGAGTGTCGAACAAAGTCCTTGGGTCCCAGCCCGGTAACTCTCTCGGATTGGGCTTCGTCCCCCGACGCCAGCGTCCCCGACGGCGAACCACCCGCTTTCTGGTCCTCCTTGTGACCGTTGTCCTGCTGGGTAACGCGGTAGTGGGTGAGCGGGGTTTGATCGCATTGGTTCGCGCCAACCACGAGTTGACCGCTGTCTTCCAGCTGATCGAGTCCGTCCGGGTGGAGAACGACAGGCTTCGCGAGGAAGTCCGGATGCTTCTGGAAGAGCCGCGCAAGATCGAGGAGCTCGCACGCCGCGATCTTGGACTCCTTGAGTCCGGCGAGAAAATGTTCATCATACCTGGCCCGCGTGACTGAGGAGCCGTGGTCTGGCGGAGCGTGCTCGATTACTTCTGATAGCCCTAGCGGTACTGACCTGAGTCCCCGGTTACGACGATCCCGCACGAAAGACCGACAAAAAATCCAGCCAGGACATCTAGCGGATAGTGAGCCCCTAGATACACTCTCGAAACCGCGATCACGATAGCCAGACTCCATATCAACGGCGCTCGCGTGAGCCAGACCCGAGCGAGGCTGTATGCGCCCGCGGCGGCGCCGGCCGCATGTCCCGACGGAAACGACGGCGAGTCCGACTGGATCGCGACGACACGCTCACCAACCGCCATGAGTGCGGGACGGTCTCGGTTGATTGACGGTTTGAGGATACCGCTGACCACGACGGCCGTCACGATCAGTGACAACACGACACGAAAGGCAGATTCGAAATCTCCTTGTCGTGCGACGACAAGGGCCAGACCAAACCAGATGGCTGAACCGACAGCACTGGTGGTAGCGGCGTTCATGATAAACGTCAGCGAGGCAGGGTGAGGCAAGGTGTTGAACCACTGCAAGACCGACGCGTCGAGTGACAACAGCGAGTCAAGCACTCTTCACTCATCCCGATGACGGATGGTAAGTTCTGCAGGCTCCAGGTTCTCGGCTCACGCGGTTGTGGTTTCGGGTCTTGGTTCGGTGACGAGCCCGAGCTCTTTGCGAAGCTGGGCTTCAATCGCTGTGAAGATTTCTGGCTTCTCCTTGAGAAGACGCTTGACGTTTTCGCGTCCCTGCCCGAGCCGCTCTCCGGAGTAAGAAAACCAGGTACCGCTTTTTTCGATGATGTTACGGTCGACAGACAGATCCAGCAGGTCCCCTTCCCGAGAAATCCCCTCTCCGTACATGATGTCGAACTCGGCCTGGCGAAACGGGGCTGCGAGCTTGTTCTTTACGACCTTGACCCGCGTACGCCCACCGACGATCCGATCGCCATCCTTGATGGCTCCGATTCTCCTGATATCGATTCGTACTGACGAGTAGAACTTCAACGCACGTCCCCCCGTCGTGGTTTCTGGATTGCCGAACATGACACCGATTTTCTCACGGAGTTGGTTGATAAAAACGAGAGACGTTCGCGACTTGGATACGACACCCGTGAGCTTGCGGAGTGCTTGCGACATGAGCCTGGCCTGGAGGCCAATCTGAGCATCACCCATGTCACCCTCGATCTCGCTGCGTGGCACCAAAGCTGCCACAGAGTCGATGACAATCACATCTACCCCGCCTGATCTCACGAGTACCTCGACGATTTCGAGCGCTTGCTCGCCATGATCTGGTTGAGAGACCAATAGGTTGTCGAGATCGACACCCAGGTTTTTCGCATAGGCGGCATCGAGGGCGTGCTCTGCATCCACGAATGCTGCATTTCCTCCTGTCGCCTGCGCTTGCGCGATCACCTGCAGTGCCAGGGTGGTCTTACCAGATGCCTCCGGTCCAAAGATCTCACTGACACGTCCCCGTGGCACGCCACCAATGCCCAACGCATAGTCGATACTGATTGACCCGGTCGAAATACTAGGAACAGCCGCAATTGCACCCTGTTGTCCGAGCCGCATGATTGAACCTTTGCCAAACTGCTTCTCGATTTGTGTCAAGGCAATATCAACTGCCCGTGTTCGTTCGCGTTTTGATCGATCCGTGATGGGCATTCGTGATGACTCCGCTGCAGGAAACTGTAGTCGTAAACGTGGATGGCTATTTTAGAGGCTGGCCAGGTCATTGTCAAGCGAAAATAAAAACCATAAAAGATGTATGTAATTACAAATAAATAAGTTACAACTCGAAAGACTTTCGCCCATGTGGCAAAGTTCGATGTTTCTGTGACGTACGACTTCGGCCGAGATCACTGGTCCTGCGGTGCCTGCGCGAAACTCTTCTTGACCGGAGATACGCTCTCGCCGGAGGCGGGTTCAGCCCGGTAATCCCACGATCTCGCCGTGTGGTGAGGCCTCGCGGGACTACAATGACCGACGGTTCAGAGTGTCCCGCTCTGCTGCACCCAGGACACGAAGGCTCGATAAGGAGCGTGGCGTGCGATTCCGTCGCTTGGTCATCATATTTCTCGCACTCACCAGGTGTGTGCCGTTGACGGCACAGGAGCCCTCCGAGGACTGGACCCTCGAGGTCGAACCGGGCCAGCTGACCCTTGAGGTCGGAGAGACACAGACACTGACCGCGGTCGTTCGCGACCGTGACGGACAGACGGTCGAGGATGCCACGGTCCTTTATTTTTCGCGGGCCCGTCGAAGTGTCGGTGTGACCCGTGACGGCCGGGTCGAGGCGTACCGGCCCGGAGAGTTCACGCTCGTGGCTCTGTTGCCGCGCGATACCGCGGACGACAGTCGGCGTCCGGACTCAGCTGTTCGGACTGAAGTGCCGGTGACCATCCCGCGCCCCCCCGTTGGTGAGGTGACGTTCGTCGACCTGCCACCAAAGTTCTACGTCGGGACCCGGCCCAGGTTCCGGGTCAAGATAGTCGATGCCACAGGTGTAGATCGGTACGACGTCGAACCTCGATACACGACGAGCGACACTCGAATCGCTGAGGTCGACGTCTTCGGATTCGCTACCCTGTATCAATCGGGGGTGGTTGACGTCACCGCTACTGGCCAGGGTATGAGCGCGACGGTGTCGATCGAGGTCGAGGCGAACGTCGTGTCGGCACTTGAGCTCCAGTCGAGTACCGACGCGGCGTTGACCGGAGACGTGGTTCGCTTCACGGCTGTGGCGAAAGACTCGCGCGGGCTGTCGGTCCGCGGCGTGCCGGTACAGCTAGCGGTGGCTGGTCAAACAGCGCCGACCATTATTGCGGCCGGAGCATCGGCTCAGGTGACGGAGGATGGTCGGTTTGTGGCAGAGCGGTCTGGTACATACACAGTCGTGGCGACTTCGGGAACCCATTCAGCGACGCGGACGATCAAGATCGACCGTCGGGATGTTCGCCAGGAGATTCAGGTGGTGGGCCGTGGAAATGTGCTCGATCGCCATACTTCCGACCTGTGGCTCTGGGAGGGCACGGATGGTCGCGACTATGCGATTACCGGAACGTGGGGATCTGATGGGCACTCGTATATCTGGGATGTGACCGACCCCGAGAACATTACCAGGATTAACGAGATTCAGGTCAATGCTCGCACCGTGAACGACGTGAAGGTGTCGGAAGATGGGGACGTTGCCGTGATCAGTCGGGAGGGTGCGTCGGATCGAAAAAACGGTATCGTGATCCTTGGCGTCGCCAACCCGCGTGAGGGAGTCCCGATCCTGGCAGAGTTCACCGACCAGCTGACGGGTGGCGTTCACAATGTGTTTATCTCAGAGAATCACGTTTTTGCGGTGAGTGCGGGCCGTCGCTACGACGTGATCAGCATCGAAGATCCCAGCAATCCAGAGCGGGTCGGTCGCTTCGAGCTCGATACACCAGCGCACGGAATCCACGATGTGTGGGTCAGTGATGGCGTGGCCTTCTCGTCCAACTGGACCGATGGTGTCGTCGCGGTTGATGTCGGAGGCGGGGGACGGGGCGGAACTCCCGAGCAGCCGGTCGAACTGGGACGGTATGTGTATCCGAGTGGTTGGAATCATTCCGCTTTTCCTTACAAGAGCCAGTCGACCGGCAAGTTCTATCTTTTCGCGGGTGACGAGGCGTTCCCGTACGGCGGGTACTCTTCGGACGAGAATTCGACTCCGTCACGCGCGGCCGGGTGGATCCACGTCATCGACTGGTCTGACTGGGACAATCCTCAAGAAGTGGCTCGCTACCAGGTACCCGAGGCTGGGTCGCATAACTTCTGGGTGGAGGACGATGTTTTCTATGGCGCGTTCTACAACGGCGGTCTACGGATCGTCGATGTCTCGGGCGAGCTGATGGGGGACCTGTACAAGCAAGGACGAGAGATCGCAATGTTCGTGCCGCACGATCCTGATGGCTTTATTGCGAATTCCCCATTTGTGTGGGGGCCGCAGCCATACAAGGGTCACGTCTTTTTTACCGACTGGAACACCGGGCTGTGGGCCGTGAAGCTGCGACCGAGAAATGGGCCGAGTCCGATCGTTGGGGAACCACAGTAGGGCCGAGGGTCGTTGTTCTTGGGTCGTGGATGCTCGTGGCCATAGGGCGGGTTGTCAGACGGGTTTTTGCGTCGGATGCCGGCGGAGTTCATCGCCGGCATCAGGTCAAGGCGGCAGTGCCAATCATATGAGCAACAGGTACACCCGCGCGGTAGTTTTGGTCGCCTTTCTCATGCTGGCGACGTGGAGTGACGCCCGGGCCGCTGCGCCTGATCCACAACACAGCTACTACGCCTACGTTTGTGCCGAGTCCGATGACGAGGTTGCCGTCGTCCGCTATGGTCCCGGTGGTCTCGAGGTGGTAAAGACTGTCGTGGTTGGAAGCTTCCCGGCCGAGACAGAGGGCCCCCACGGCATCAAGGTCGATCCAGATGGGCGGCACTGGTATGTATCGATCGCGCACGGCCTTCCGTTCGGCAGCGTGCAGAAATTCACGACCGGCACCGACGAGTGGGTGGGTGACGTCACGCTGGGCATGTACCCAGCGACTCTAGACGTGGCTGGGTCAACCGGATTGTTATATGTTGTCAATTTCGATCTTCACGGTCCCCTTGAGCCAAGCACGATCTCAGTTGTAGAGACCGAGACGATGGTGGAGGTGGCTCGTATCGAGAGTGGGTTACGCCCACACGGCGGACGTCTTAGTCGGGACGGAGCCTCGTTCTACGCCGTCAACGTCATGGGTTTCGAGCTAGTTGAGGTCGACGCTCTTGGGTTCAGTATTACGCGGCGTCTCTCTCTTGGCGACGGCGTGCAGCCGACATGGGTGACTGCGCCTACGACAGATGGCCGGGTGTTTGTTACCGGTAACAACGTCTCTAAGATCTTCGAGGTCGACGTCAAATCGTGGCGGGTCGTTCGAACCCTCGACACCGGACCAGGTCCTTACAATTTAGCGGTGACCCCGGACGAGGCGACCCTCGTCGTCACGTATAAGAGCGGCGCGGCAGTCGGGTTCTGGGACCTTCAATCCGGGCACGAGCGCACGCGAGCCGATACCGGGCGCACGATTCCCCACGGTGTCGCGCTGACGGCGGACGGAGAGTATGCGTTTGTCACGCTTGAGGGTGTTGGAAGCGAACCCGGTACAGTGGAGGTCTACCACGTGAAGACGGGTGAGCGCGTCGGGACGGTCGATGTTGGTAAGCAGGCTGGCGGTGTCGCGTTCTGGAAAACGGAGGGTTAGCACGACGGTAGTCTGGAGTCTTCGGTCGTGAATCGCTAATGGTCGCGAGTCATGGGCTCGTGGCTGCCGCTCTCAGATCCACGATTTTCGACCTGCGACCGAAGACCCTCGATCCTCTTACATCCGCTCCACTGCCAAGGCTACACCGTTTCCTCCACCCAGACATAGCGTTGCGATTCCGCGCTTGAGATTCCTCTGTTTGAGGGCATACAGCAACGTTGTCAGGATGCGTGTCCCACTGGCCCCGATGGGATGGCCCAAGGCAACGGCGCCGCCATTGACGTTCACTTTCGCCGGGTCGACGTCGAGCTTCCGAATCACCGCCAATGCCTGCGCCGAAAACGCTTCATTCAGTTCAATGAGGTCGACGTCGGACAATGTCCAGCCGGTCTTGGCGAGGAGCTTCTGAACTGCCTGCACCGGCGTCATCAGGATCCACTTCGGCGGCAAGCCGCTCATGGCTTGCCCCACGATTCTCGCCATAGGTGTGAGGTTGAGTGCGGTCGCTTTCTCAGTCGCCATGACGACTACGGCGGCAGCGCCATCGTTGACCCCAGGGGCGTTTCCGGCCGTTACCGTGCCATTCTCCTTGAACGCCGCCCTGAGCTTGCCAAGCGCGTCGGCTGAAGTGTCGGGTCGGACGCCCTCGTCATACTCTAGTCTGATCGGATCACCTTTAAGTTGTGGAATATCGATCGGGAGAATCTCGTCCTTGAACCAGCCCTCTCGAATCGCCTGGGCAGCCTTGTGATGACTACTGGCGGCGAATATGTCTTGGTCCGTACGGGTGACGCCGTACTTATCGACAACCGCCTCGCATGCGAGACCCATCGACCAGTTTTCGAGCGAGCACCACAGCCCGTCGTGGATCATCGAGTCGATGGTCTCGGCGTTACCCATTCGCATCCCTTCGCGCGCTGTTGGCAGGAGATACGGACAGTTACTCATCGACTCCATTCCACCGGCCACTGCGACGTCAATGTCGCCGGTCGCGATCCCTTGCGCCGCGAGCATGACTGCCTTTAGACCTGACCCGCAGACCTTGTTGATGGTCAGCGCTGCTACGCGATCGGGAAGGCCGCCTTGGATTGCCGCTTGTCGCGCTGGTGCTTGTCCGAGTCCAGCCGACACCACGTTACCCATGATGCACTCGTCCACTTCCGCGGGGTCGAGTTTGGCGCGCACGACCGCTGCCCGAATGACTCGGGCGCCGAGTTCAGTCGCCGGTAGGTTTTTCAGGGCACCCAGGAATTTTCCGGTGGGAACCCGAACGGCACTGAGAATGACCGGCTCTCTCATAAAGGTCCTCTCCGTTTCACGGTAATACGCTTGACCGTTCCGGGACCAAGCAGCTCAGTTAACCTATGTTTGACGGTTGGGACCGAACGCGACACCTCTCGACGCCAAGTCTCGGAGTCGGTGAGGACATGGAGTGTGCCCGTTGAGGATTCGAGTCGCACCGCCGTGGCACGCGCGATCGATGCTCCCACACAGCACATCCAGGCAAATCGAATCTTAGCGTCTGAGGTCGGTTGGCCTCGGAGCAGCTCAGTAAGGACACCAGGTACAACATCACGAGCGGCGATCATGGTGTGAACGATATATTCTTCCGCAAGTGTATCACCCGTACCGTCGACTCCTGCTCGCGTCAGCGTCGCCACGTCGGCGCGAATTATTGACCAGGGCGGGATATACGTTTGACATCATTCCGCCGGGCGTGGACGAGCAACGCCTCGTTGGTGAATCACCTGACGCCTTCGTGGCTCGAATCGCGATGGCTAAGGCCACTGCGGTGTCGAGCGGGTTGAAAGACAACCGGCTCGTGCTGGCTGCCGACACGGTCGTCGTCGTTGATGGCGATGTGCTGGGCAAACCCCGCGATACGGACGACGCGTTCTCGATGCTACGGCGGCTGTCAGGCCGTACCCACCAGGTTCTGACCGGTGTGGCCGTTGTCGGCGGTGGCGATCGACGCACGGCGGTCGCGGCAACGCAGGTTACACTCGTCGATCTTGACGACTGTGCGATCGGTGCCTACGTGGCGACGGGAGAGCCGATGGACAAGGCCGGTGCTTATGGCGCTCAAGGGATCGCCTCTCGATTTATTGACCGGATCGAGGGGTCGTACACGAACGTCGTGGGGCTTCCCTTGCCGGTTGTAGAACGGCTGATAAGGGAACTCGACCACGCAGTGTAACTGCAAGGGCTATGGCGGCTTACGGTCGGCTCATCTAACGCCATATAGTTAGGTTGAACGCGAGCCTGTGACGATTGACTGTGCGTTGCGCCGGGGCTATCCTTTAAGGGCACCTGCGGGGGACTCCACGATATGCCAAGCCAAGGCCTCAAGATATTGCTCACGACTGGCGTTCTTGTCACTGCGTTTGTGGGGCTTATGTGGACCACCATGCAGGATGGCACCCAGTACTACAAGCATGTTGATGAGGTGATGGTCGATCCTGACCAGTGGGTGGGTAAACGCCTTCAGGTACATGGCTTTGCATCAGATATCTCGTGGAAGCCAAGCTCGCTGGACTACCGGTTCGCGATCGAGAACAACGGCTACGTGGTTCACGCGGAGTACACGGGAATCGTGCCGGACACATTTCAGGACGCATCTGAGGTCGTCGTATCCGGACGTCTCGATGGGGATGTGCTCATTGTCGAGCCGGGTGGCATCATGGCAAAGTGTCCGTCGAAGTATGAGGCGAAGCCCGCGATCGATGCGTCTGCTGACGGTGCCGCGGAGTCGGTCGAAACTGACGGTGCCAGCAACTAGTCATTGAATACATTGGACACTTGTCCGGTGAGACTTGCCTTCAACGACCAGGAGCGCCGCCCGCTGGCTGAGTCATTCTAGCGACCCAAATTCATGGCCACTATCGGTTCCTATACACTCCTGGCCGCTTTCATCGCTTGTGCGTACGCCATAGCCGCGTCGGTTGCCGGTGCTCGACGTCGGTCGCTGCGACTCGTTGAGAGCGGGGTAGGTGCGTTCTACGCTGTTACCGCGCTTATGACGCTCGCCTCGTCGATCATCCTCCACGCATTCGTTACCCAGGATTACACCATCCGCTACGTCGACCGGTACTCCGACTCAGTCCAGCCGCTCTTCTACAAGCTGACCTCGTATTGGGGCGGTCTCGACGGTTCCATTATGTTCTGGGTCTTTCTCCTGTCGGTCTTCGGTGCGATCGCGGTCAAGTCGAACCGTGAACGACAGCGCGAACTGATTCCGTACGTGGTGGCTGTCATTGGGGCGGTTCAGCTCTTCTTCTTGTTCCTGATGATCGTCCACAAGGATCCATTCGCGACCTACCTGACGGAAACCCCGGTCGATGGCCGTGGACTCAATCCGCTGCTCCAGAACCCGTATATGGCGATTCATCCTCCGGCGCTGTATACCGGATTCGTAGGGATGACGATTCCGTTTGCATTCGGCATGGCGGCGCTGATTACCGGGTTCCTCGACGATTCGTGGCTGCGGGCCGTGCGACGGTGGACAATGTTTTCGTGGCTGTTCCTCTCGCTTGGGCTCACCCTGGGCATGATTTGGGCATACGAGGAG
>Ga0310120_10000451_pt1 | contig 32775 bp, 30 predicted proteins | sample CB27_AW_983_MG_FD_203506 | JGI IMG/M metagenome (GOLD analysis project Ga0310120, IMG submission 203506) | Marine microbial communities from Western Arctic Ocean, Canada - CB27_AW_983 | ecosystem: Environmental > Aquatic > Marine > Oceanic | place: Canada: Western Arctic Ocean | collected...
TGACAATGAGGCTCCGGAACTGGCAGCAATGCCGGGGTCGATGTCCTCTACCAATGATCCTGATCAATGTGGAGCCAGCGTCAGCTGGAGTGAGCCAACCAGTTCTGATAACTGCCCGGGTGAAGGCGCCACCAGTTCTCACACATCTGGCGAGTTCTTCGATGTTGGTACGACCACGGTCAGTTACATCGTCACTGACACTGCTGGAAACAGCAGCAGCTACTCCTTCGACGTGACCGTCACCGACGATCAGGCTCCCGAGTTCGATTCGGCTCCCGCCGATATCTCGCTCAGTTCTCTGCCTGGCGAATGTGGGTCGACGGCTACCTGGCCAAGTGCGGTGACCAGTGATAACTGCGGCAGTGCCGATCTCACCAGTAGTGCAAATTCAGGCGACTACTTCGATGTCGGGACTACAACGGTGACGATGAGTCTGTTGGATCTGCACGGTAACACTGCGCGGCACAACTTCACTGTCACGGTGATCGATGATGAGTTCCCGTCCTTCGATAATCTACCGGCCGACATGTCGATGGACACGGATCCCGGAGAGTGTGGAGCGATAGCTTCCTGGGCACCGCCGACTGCGAGTGACAACTGTGCACTTGGCGCGTATGTGACCAGCCATCTTCCTGGGGACTTCTTCGCGGTCGGCACTACGACGGTTTCGTTTGCCCAGTCCGATGTGAATGGCAACATTGTCGCTGGTACGCTTCTCATCACGGTAACTGACAATGAAGGTCCGACGATCACAACCAGTGGCGATATCACGGAAGCGGCACCTGTCGGTACCTGCATAGCAACGCTGACGATTCCGACTCCGACGATCACCGACAACTGTGTTGTCATTGATCTCTACAACAATCTCAATGGCACCGACGATGCCAGTGGCACATTCGATCACGGAACGACGACCATCGTCTGGACCGGTATCGACAACCATGGCAACACGTCGGAAGTCCTGCAAACAGTGACGGTCACCGTTCCCCAGGCGGATTGTAACGCCAACGGTACTCCGGATGTCTGTGACCTGGCTTCTGGAACGTCAGAGGACTGTGACGGCAATGATGTGCCGGATGAGTGCGATATCGACTGTAACCAGAATGGTTCACCTGACGCATGCGATCTCTCCGGAGGTACCAGCGTTGACTGCAACGGCAATGGTGTGCCAGACGAGTGTGACCTGGAGAACATGGATAGCCTCGATACCAACGCCAACAGTATCCCCGATGAGTGCGAGCCTACGTTCCTTCGCGGCGATGCCAACGAGGATGGCGGTGTCGACATTGCTGATGCGATCCACATGCTCTACGCCCTGATGCTGGGCGGCGCACAGTCCGGTTGTACTGACGCCACCGACGCAAACGATGACAGTGCCCATGACATTTCGGATATCATCTTCGTGCTGAACTACCAGTTCCAGAACGGCGCTCCGCCGCCGGCACCGGGACCGCTTGAGTGCGGCATCGATATGACCCCTGATGATGGCCTCGGTTGTGACAGTTACGGAGGATGTCCGTAAGCAGCCGCTGACATCGATTGAGGTTGGGCCCGGGAAGGTAACATTACCTTTCCGGGCCCTTCCATTTTCGTGCACGGATGTGGGATCATGACCAGCAGGTCAGCCAGGTCAGCGGTCAGCGCCGCGCCAGGTATTGATCTGGTCGATCCTGGAAGGGGGTCTCATGGCCGATGATCCTTCAAAGGAGATGCAGGATCTGGAGATCAGGGTTGCGTTTCAGGAGCGATATAACGAGAAGTTGAAGCAGGAACTGCTCGATATGGAGAGGCGCCTTACCTCGGCAGAGGGGAGGATCGCCTCATTGATCCAGCAACTGAACACTCGGTCTGGAGAGCAGGAAACTGACGCTCTCTAGGCCTCGGCCTCGGCCTCGTGCTTTTCGGCATTCACATCGTTGCCACTGCCATCGTTTCCGCTGTCATCGTCATCGTTGCCATCGCCCTCGTCCTCGTCGTCATGGAAAAGCTCTGGGGCTACTTCCTCGACGGTATCGAGCAGGATGGATGCAACTGCACCGACATCGTGCATATCGATGTTGTTCTCTTCATTTAGCTTTTCGAGAGTCATGAGCATCGCCTGGTGAAATTCATCATCCATCTGCTCGAGCTTCTCAGCATCTAGTTTTTCGATGTCCGTGTCTTCGTCAACTTCCATTCCGATGTGTTTGACCTCGAGTGCCTTCTGGAACTCCTCGAAACCCTCGATGAGCATCACGAGAGCGTTCTGAATCTGATCTTGATCTGACATGTTGTTGTCCTCCTGGTTTCGCGACCATCTTACTGCACATCGTTGCAGAATAACCGCGATCTCGAAGAAAGGAGGCTCCGCCCCCAGGCCGGGGGTGGAGCCTCATGTGCCGAATATTGTCCTGGAAAAGCGCTCAAGCTCCTTTGGCAGTGGGCTTTTCCTTCTTCTTGCCTTTGCTATCACCCTTCGGTGCAGCCTTCAACATCTGGATGTACTTGGCAGGATCGAGGGCAACCTTGGAGATACATCCCTTGCAGCAAACCTTCACGAGAGTGTTGCCGACGACCACATTCTTGGCCGGACCCATGCTTCCGAGGGGCTCCCCGGAGATGACGCAGTTTTCGAGAGGGTACTTGCGAGCCTGAGCCTTGATGATGGCCTTGTCAATTTCCATGAACATCTTCTCTGGGACTTTCGCCTTGATCTTGCGAACGCATCCGCCGCAGCAGACGCGCACGAGACGATTGTTGACGACGATGCTCTTGGCCTTGTCATCCAGTTTCTCACCGGAGAGCACACAGGTATCCAGGGGATAGCTGGCTTTCTGGACTTCGATGATCTTCTTGTCGATGATTTCGAAGAACTTGGCCGGTTCTGCATTGAACTTGGGAACGCATCCCTGGCAGCAGAAGCGCACCTGTCGCCCTTCGTGGACCACTTCGATCGCTTTACCCATCGATCCGAGTTTCTTCCCGGAGACAGCACAGATGTCGAGCGGATAGGACTCGGCAGTGGGAACCTTGTCGGCAGGCGGAGTACCCATTCCGATCACCAGTGTCAGGAGCAGCGGAAGCATGAAAACCTCTTTCTCTTTTCGGGTCTTGTAACTGAATGATTGCCGCCGGGACATCGTCGCGGAGCAAATACCAACAGGTACCGTCGGTCAGACGGACCATCGGAGAACCAGGTCATCGAAACAGGAATGAAGTGCCGGATCAACCGTCCTTTTTTGCTTCTGTTGTGGCTATTTCGATCCTGATCCGTGCTTTGACCGGGAAATGATCACTGTAGCCCTCTTCCCAGTTGCCCCTGAATTTGCGGAATCGAGCCGGTCTGAAGGCATTCTTCTGAGAATCGCGCAGAAACTCGGGGCAATGGACCTCGATCGAACCCGAGACCAGGCTGATCCCGGTGTCATCGAGCATTCCCGGGCTGACGATGACCTGGTCAAAACAGTTCCAGCTCCAGTCATTCCAGTAGTAATAGGTCCCCGTGTCGGAACCGGCGGCAAAGGACCAGGATGGATTCCACAGGCGAGGGGAATACTTTCCATCCCGACCCGGCTGAAGGTTGGCGGGGTGGACGACGCTTCGCAGTTCGCGCACAGCATTCAACTCCCTGCGGACTGAATCGTCCCAGGGATCGTCGTTGAGATCTCCGACGATGAGAATGTCGCTATGGGTCTCCACTGCGAGGCGCTGATCGACGATCTGGCGCACCGTCTGAGCCGCTGCAGCACGCCTGGGAGCGCTCTTCTCTGCTCCTCCATAACGAGATGGCCAGTGATTGACGAGTACCCACAGTGGCTGCCCTCCGGCCATCATCGGCACTTCCAGAACCCCCCTGGTGGGAGATGCCCCGCTGCCGAGATCGATGGGGTGCAGTACCGGTGGCCCTGCCATCGAGAAGGGTGCCCGGTACAGCAGCGCGAGGTCGATTCCGCGACGATCCGGGGAATCGAGGTGAGCGATCAACCAGCCCTGCTCGGCAAGAATCGGCTGCGATACCAGATCTTCCAGCACCCTGCGGTTCTCCACCTCACAGACCGCAAGCAGCTGGGTATCGAGCGAATCGACGGCGCGCGCCAGATGGTCGAGTTTCCTCAGGTACCTCGCCTCGTCCCACTCCATTTCGGGCAAGAATTCATCGTCGCCAGGGTTTTCCGGGTCATCCTCGAAGTCGAACAGGTTCTCCAGATTCCAGAAGGAAACAGTGGCCTGCTGCGCTCTCCTGTCCGGCTCATCTACGAAAGTCGACAGCAGTAGGGATCCTAGGAACAAGAGAGAGGTTGTGATCGTCATCTGCATGGTGCCTCCATTGTCAGGGTACAGCGCACATCGTCGGTGCAATCGAGGCTTCAGGCAAGCCTACTGGCGATTGCGACTTCCCCTGGCACCGATTTGGGGCACTATTTTGGAAGAAACAGCAACAGATCAGGGGCTATTGCCCCAGATGAAAGGTGAGCAGTGATGGGAAAATATCGTACTCCAGGCTACCTGGTACTCGGCCTCACGGTGCTGCTCGTGGGAGCGTGGATCCCGGGAGCGGCCAACAACGAACCTGCACTTGATCTATACGAAGATCTGATCGGAGCGTGGGAGTCGGAACAAGTGAGGGAGAGTTTCGAGATCTCCATAGGGGTGACCGCACTCGGAAAACCACGCACGATGAAGCGGCATGAAGAGGATCGTACCCAGCTGCTTGTGCCTCAACACTACGGCAACCTGGTCGGAGTTACCGGAAACTTGGAGTCTTCCATCTTCTGGTATCAGGATGGAGAGGGTGTGGTGAGAAATGTAGTGGTCCCGGATTCAACCAAGAATGCGATACGGATTGAACTGCAGAATACGCGAAATTTCAAGGTGAGGATGGTGCGAAACTAGACCTGGACGGCGGCCTTCACCTCGCCGGTGAGGAATGGGATCACCTCATCGGCGCGAGACTTCGCATCGGCTTCACCGAGTGATAGCAACGCCTCGATGTATTCGGGTTGGAACATCAATAGCGACAGTAAATCGTGGTTATCGGTCTCCTGGGTTCCGAGACCCCGCTCAAGAAATCGAAAGGGTCCCGGCAAGCGCGGCTCGAAGTTGGCGGCCAGGATTCCCAGATCCTCGCTCGGTCTGGCCGTGAGCAGGTCTACAGGGCGAAGGCCACATCTCTCCTCTACGGGTAATTTTTTCAGCAGGGAATTGAACCGTTGTGTGGTCGCAGAATCGAACTCGAGGGCGTCGAGGAAGACAGCATTCATCAATACACCAGCGACCTGGGCTGGAGGTGGGTATCCACGCGCAGAGGACCCCACCGGATCGATACCCTCCGGCAGGTTCTTGGTCGAGATCGCCAGGATCCGGTTTGCTCCCAGATGCATCGCAGGGGAGAGGGGGGTGGTCTGCCGAACTCCGCCGTCACCATGCCAGGAGTCGCCGATCTTGATCGCAGGAAAGATGATCGGGATCGAACTGGAGGCCATGATGTGGTCGAGTCTGATCTTGGTCTCGACGCCTTCACGATAGGTCCGATTCCATGCGTTGGTGTTGTTGCCGTGAATCCAGGTGACGGATCTGCCTGTAGTGTAATCGGTCGTCGTGATCGCAAGGGAATGCAGCCGCCCTCGAAGGATATTCTCCTCGATTCCTGGGATCTTCCCGTTGGGTAAGCAATCGGTTTCGCGGCACAGGAAATTTCTGAGTGGGGTGGTGTCGACAAGACCACGTGTGGTGGGAGAAAAAGATGATCCACCGCTGATCAATCGCAGTCCCCAACGTGCCACCATCCCGGCGAGGGATCCGGTATTCGCATCGAAGACCTGGTCCATCGTCAAGCCAGCCCAGAGTTTGCGGAGATCTTCCAGACACTCCCCGAAGGTTCCTCGGTGGCGCGCAAGCTGAACGGCATTGATGGCGCCAGCTGAAGTGCCGCTGAGAATTGAGAAGCGGAAATGGGGCAGCCTTCTGGCGATATAGCGCAGGAATCCGGCCTGGTAGGCAGAACGCGCTCCACCACCTCCGAGAACGAGGCCGACCCTGTTTTCCGTTTCCATCTGCCACTCCAACCCGGGTTTTCTTTACATCCAGGATCCGATGAAAGAATCGCATCTTCTGGAGAATTCGGCACATCCGACGATCGGGCTGGAGGTCGGGCTTGCCCGGAGCAGTTCGGCGTGCCCTCATCTGCTTGTGGAGCGGTCTCAGCAGTAGACATCTCCATACCCTGCTGGCTTGTCACCGGTAACTGCGAGGAGAACGCGTTGCTCTCGATAGTAATTCCGGTCCGAAATGGAGCGTCCCTATTAGAGGGGACGGTGGAAGCAGTGCTTCAGTTCCTGGATAAACACGATCCAGCTGAAGGTGGGGAGTTGATCGTGGTCAGCGATGGCTGCGTGGATGCACCTGAAACTGTACTCGAATCTGTACTCAGCAAGGACTCGAGACTGCGATTCGAGAGACTGGATCGTTCCAGAGGTAAAGGTGCTGCAGTCCGCCATGGAGTGCTGGTTGCGCGAGGAGAGCAGATTGCATTTCTCGATGTGGATCTTTCAGCTCAACCGCAGATGGTTGCCCGCTTACTCGCTGCACTGGATACGGGAGCAGATCTGGCGTGTGGGTCCAGGCACCAGGCAGGATCGAAGATCGAGATTTCTCAGGGGATCTTCAGAGCCTGGCTCGGAGTGCTATTTCGATTTCTCGTGCGGATGACTACTCGACTTCAGATCGGGGACACGCAATGCGGGTGCAAGGCGTTCCAGCGCGATCAGGTGGCACCGATTTTTGAACAGATGGTCGAGGAGGGGTTTGCATTTGACATCGAATTGTTGCTGGAAGCTCGACGCAGGGGGTTGGTCATCGAGGAGGTACCCATCGAGTGGGCCGATGGCGAGTCAAGCTCAGTGCGACCCATCCGTGACGGACTGAAGATGCTGCTAGCGCTCCTTCGGCTGACAATCCGCGACCGGTTTCGAAGCGACAGTACCGGAAAAAGCGTGAAGTGATGCTTCAGAGGGCAGTTTTTCTCGGCGGTGGAGTGGGTTCGACACCCATCTCAGAGAGCAACTGCTCAAGTGCAGAATCGAGGCTATCACCCCGGACATCCTTGAACCGGATCACGCCCTCTGCATCGATCAGGTAAATTGTCGGCCAACCGCGTACTCCCCAGCGCGTCGCGATGGGTCCCCCCGTTCCTCCTCCGTCGTAGAAGGAGTTCCAGGTGATGTTCTCACGCTTCATCGCCTCCCGGAGTTTATCTCTGCTTCGATCCGAGTTGACACCCAGAATGACGAACTGGTCAGAGTGCTTCTCCACGAGCGACCGCTCGTGTGGGTACATCGCCCTGCAAGGCCCTCACCAGTCGCCCCAGAAGTCTAGCAGTACGATTTTCCCACGGTGATCGGAGAGCTGGACTGCAGATCCTGTGACATCCACGCCGCTGATTTCAGGAGCAATTTTCCCCACCTCCAGCGCATCGGGGGAGTGGGGGGATAGCATCGCAGTTGCGATGGCGCGATAGGTGGTGTCACGGAAGGCGAGATCGCCGTATCGATCGCGCAACTGCTCCAGTAACCTCCTGGCTTGATCTGTCTGGGGCTTGTCCTTGCTTCTTCGCAGTCTGCTCGCCTGCGCGTGAATGGCTGCGGCGTCGACTCTATCATGTGGGCTGGCATCGATCAGGAGGTCCAGCAGCGGTGCGATTCCCTCGCGGCCATAGAGATAGGAATACTCCGCGATGCGGGTCAGCTGGGGCGAGTCCTTGTAAGTCTGGATCAGGCGTGTGGCGTGAGCGATGGCAACCTGCTCCATCGTGCCTTCCGCCCGTTTCCACCAGTGATTTCTGAGTATCCAGAGTTCTGCACCGAGGCCCTGCTCTGAACCCGCCAGTCTTGTTGCCATCTCTTCGAATCGCGGCAGGAATTTTCTCGCGACTTCCCTACGGTTGGCGCCTTTTGCCTCGGTATCGTGAAGTTCCTCCAGTTCGCTGACCTCGTCCAGTACTGATGCGTAGAACCTCACCGACAATTCTGGACTCAGGGCCATGAGAACGGTGGTCTCGGTAGTCGGAGTTGCTTGAAGAAACAGTGCGAGAATCAATGCGGTCATGACATCTCCTTTCGGGACACGATAGCATTGATCTGGTGTAATAGATGCGATGAACTTGCGCCAAATCGACCTGAGATTAGGCTATCTGAATGGAGGAAAAGCAGATGGGTCAGTTGCGTGTCAATTGCAGGGTTCGGATCATCCCGATGCTGTTACTTGCCACGGTTGTATCCTGCGGCAAGGAACAACTGCCCGTAACTCCCACTGGTAGTACTGATCCGGATGTCGCCCCAGTAGTGAATTCTACAGTACAGGATCACAACGGTGTGGGCTCAAAGGATGACCTCGATGCCACTGAAGATGTGAGGCCGATTGCCGCCGATGATTCGACAGTCGCTGAGGTATCGGGAAATCTGCCACCGCTTCGCCTACTGGAAGATCCCGCATTTCAGATGAGAGCGAAACTGGGTCACCTGGTGGCGAAGAGACGCTGCATCCTCTGTCACAAGGTGGATGGTAGAGGGGGCATCCTCCAGCCTCCGCTGATCCAGGTCTCTGTTCGCCGCCTCGAAAGAATGAACACCATCTCGGAGCATCTGGCACGGCTGCAAGCAGATGATCCCGATCGCTACCAGACCAGAGTAGATCTCTTCAACTCCATCGAGGCCGAGCCAGATCAACTACGCAAGATGTCGATCTGGCTCCACGGATACCTGAGTTATCCCACCTTCGACAATGCCGATGCGAAGATGCCGCTCCAGGTACTCAAGCCGGAGGAGATCGACCAGTTAGCCAGTTATGTCATCCAGCTCGCCATCGAAGGCGTGAAATCGGGTGTTTCTGGACCAGAATGAGGGTCATTCATGGCTTTCATTCGACCTGACTCTCCTCCCAACGAAGTGATTCCTGCATCTGAGGAACCACCGACATCACCATTGTCACGGTGCTGGGCATGACTTCGGATGCCACCTTCCTCCGACGTCTCGGCAGGGGTAGTCGTTTTCCCATGGATGGGTATCTTGGACATCACTTGAGTTTCTCTCCGGTGCAAAGGCGATTCAGGCAGACTTCGGGGGACGTCTCCTGACACGGCTTCGGCAGTGCGCCCTGTACCACCGGCAGCCTTCGGGCTTGCAGGATCTTCGTGGGAGAAGCGGGGGACGATGTGGACCTCAGGCCTCGCCTGGGTCCTCGCACCCTCCGGCCTGACTCCTCGGGCCGGGGGGTTTTCTTATTTCATCATGGCCGAGAAACTCGATGCACAGGACCGTGCTAGATTCCTGCAAGCCCCATGTCACTTTCATCGAGGCAATTGAATCCGTCTCGCTTGAGCAGGTCGAGAGCCGTGTCGTTCTCATCGACATGCATGATCAACACACCGAAACCGTGTGGTCTCGTGAGCATCGGATATGCGTAGTGGATATTGATCTCTGCCTGAATGAGGCTGCGGCAGATCATTCGAATCCCTGCACGCTCATTGGGAACCTCGACGGCCAGGATCTGGTTGATGGATGTGGGTACTCCTTGTTCGAGCAGTACCTTGTGAGAGGTCTCGACCCGGTCGACGACCAGCCTGACGATGGCGTGGTCGGCACTGTCTACGACAGAGAGGGCGTGTACGAAGATGTCCTCGCTGGTGAGATGACGCAGAACCTCGCGTAACTTGCCCACTCGATTGTCCAGAAACAGGCTCAACTGCCTGACGAATGGATCAGAGTAGTCCTTCTCGGTTTTCAGCATTGCGGGATCCACTCCCGCATGACCGAAGGCCTGAAGCCGATCCTATTCATGCAGCCCCGAAGGGTGCTCAGAGCGTTGATGAGGTCAATAGCCCCCATTTGTTCGTCCTGAGCCGTCGTTGTTCGATCCCCCGCCGGAGTCGTTACCCCCGCCAGCAGAGTCGGTACTCCCGCCGGAGTTGTTACTCCCACCGCCACCCCAGCCACCCCCTCGCCGTCCGCCTCCGGTGTCCTGAGGCATCTCTAGGTAGGTCTCGTATTGAGTGGGAGTGAGGATCTGTTCCACGTCCGCGTTCAGGTCGGTGCGCGCTTGATCGAAGAGTCCCCGCCATCCGCCTCGATCGAAGCCGAGTTCACGAGCTTCTGAGATCAGATCCATTCGCTCAGCAGAATGGTCAAGTAGTAATGAAGTGAATTGATCTGCCCGCGTACCTGAAAGGCCTAACTCTTCAGCCATCCGATTTGCTCGATCCTCCGCTCGATCTTGCATCCGGTCAAGCATCTGCTGTTCGCGCTCCATTCTTTCCTCGTCACGAACGGAAGCGATCGTGTCGCGGACCTGCTGGTCGAGAACTGCAGCGTCGCCCGGAGTCGTTGGGGTCGAAGGTGGAGTGGAGGAGATCCCTTTTGCAATCGCACCCAGCGCAGTTGTATTTCTGGCGAGTTGCATGGCGATGGCCTCGACCAGCTCTTCGGGGATCTCGGCGATGGCTGTTCCGGAATCCGAGGATGGCACCGGCAAGAATCCATTTTCTGAGGGGGCCATGTCCTGCTTGGCCATGTCGAGTTGCTCGGTCAGAGCCTGGATCCGATTCTGTAGCACCTGGATCTGATCGTTGACCTGCTTCATCTGATTGAAGTTTTTCAGCGCTGCTGATCCGGTTCCGACAACAACCAGTGAAAGGATGATGAGGGCGGCTTTCATATTCCTCCTGAATTAGACCAGGTCACATGAGCCTGGCGGTGGTTCTCCAGTAACGGGGGTTCTCCAGTAAGGATAACCCCGAAACGACGCGATTGTTCCCTCATGACCCGAGGATTTCTTCGAGACGCTCCTGACAGCCTATCTGGACCTCTGAAGCCTCTTTCAGGAGTACTGAGACCTGTTCCTGGATCCCTGATTTCCAGTCTTCATCAGCGATTTCGCGGAGATTGATCCTGACATTCAGGACTGCTCCCTCGAGCCCGGCCCGCGCCATCCAACAAGCAGTTCCGGCATCGGTGATACCCGCAGGCAAACCCCGCATCGCCGCTTTCAGCGCCAGTGCCATCACCTTCACGCACATCTCGGCGGTGGATAGAGGCACCAGGATGGCGCGTCGGTATCCAGCCTCGACAGCCTGTCGTCGCAGATCGCCCTGTTCATCAGTTTCCTGAGGCAGACGCATCGCTTCGATCACCCCCTCGAATGCTGCGGTATCCAGATCCACAGCACGAAGCAGTTCATCTTTCAGGAGTTGTGCCTCAAGAGCGATGGACTCCATCTCATCACGGCGCTTTCGAAACTTCCTTTTTGCGAAGGTCAGGTTTGCCACCATCGAAGATAGTGCTGCCGCCAGTGATCCAGCAAGAGCAGCGATGGATCCTCCACCTGGTGCTGGAGAGTCGCGTGAAATCTCATCGACAAGATCATCGACACACATGCCGGCAAGAGGTCCTTTTGTGCTGGGATTTCCGAGGACTGAACGATCGGCGTCGAATGGAGAGATGTCGGAGAGTCCAAGCGATTGAATGGCGGTATCGATACGGTCCTGAACTGGAACTCCCCGACTCGATCCCTGTGATGCCAGGTAGTGTTCTCCACTCTCCAGGATGGCATCGTAGGGAACCACGCCGACAATCTCGGACCCGGTCACTGCGAGCCCCCGCTCAGAGGCAAGGGCCCTGCAGGTGTCCACGACATCGTGCATGTTGGTGTGATGGAAATTGGTCAGGTTGATGGAGATCTGTGCTCGCCCATATTCCGGAATCACCCATCCCACAGCCCGACAATCTCTGAAGAGTCCCCGTTTCATCACCATCTCGCCGTCGAGTGCATCCGGATCCTGACCGAAGAAGGCAGTCTCCTCCTTCAAGGAAGTGCCGTGATCCAGCAGGTGTTTCTCCAGATCTTCTCGTGAGGAGAAGACTTCGCCCGTCAGCCCAGACGGCCAGACATTCTCGCCAGGGAGGTATCGAAGTAACTTGCCACTGGAGTAGTAGGGAGTCCTTGGTTCGATTCGAACTGCTCGGCCCTTCTCCCGGATCTCCATCGCCAGGTCATTTGCCTGGCTCTTGTCTCTGGTGTTGAGATTCACATTGTAGGCGATCAAGAATTCGCGGGCACCGACGGTGACCACACCCGGGCCGGGCAGGAAGGTAGCGGGTCCGAAATCGGGTGTCCAGTGCGGGTCCGCCAGCTTCTCGGGGAGTGCTTCGTATTCCCCTTTCCGCACATCGGCCAGTGATCTTCGCTCGGTCTTCAACGCGGCCTGATCGTACATGAATACAGGTATGCCCAGTTCATCGCCGATCCTCTTGCCAACGCTCCTGGCCAGTTCGATGCACTCCTCCATCGAGATTCCACTGACAGGGATGAAGGGACAGACGTCGGTGGCTCCGTGACGCGCGTGAGCTCCGTGGTGTGTTCTCATGTCGATCAATTCGGCAGACTTTTCCACCAGTCTGAAGGCGGCTTCCGAGATGGGACCAGGGGCTCCAACAAGAGTGATTACCGTACGATGAGTATCTGCACCGGGATCCACATCCAGAACTTCTACTCCTGGCACCGCTGCAGCTGCGGCAACGATCTGGTCGATCTTACCCCTGTCGCGTCCTTCAGAGATGTTCGGGACGCATTCGACCAGGCCATTTTGATCGGTTCCTTCTGTCATCGATTCCTTCCTGATGGGTCCATCTTGATCTCTCGTTGAGGCCGAATCCAACCGACTGGGGGAGGTCATTCCTTGTGGGCTTTCTCAAGATGCTCCCGGAGAGGGGAAACATCCAGATCCCGTGACGGATCCCTGCGAACGATGTGAACGTGTCCTGACACGTTTATTTCCTGGTCATTACCGGGAACTGGATCCCCGGTTATTCGAACCAACTCGATCAACATCGTCGGGCCGTGTATTCGGTAGGAGTGACGTTGTAATTTATCGATGGAACCCCACCAGCAGAAGCGTATCGAGTCAGGATCCGTCAGATCGATTCGCGCCCTCTCAGCCTTCAGCATCGGTGAGCACATCAAGCCAAGATGTGTGTCGATGAGCCGATCGAGCAGTTCTCTCTGCGCTGGTTCCAGTTGATCCCGGCGGATCCCTTCAGGTTTCACCGAAACTCCGCGATCAGGACCGTGAAGAATGTCTCGGGGAACTCCCTCGGATCGTAGGGCCGTCTGCTTCTGCTTCCCGTGCAGACTCATGGCAAGTTCCATGGCGATTGTTTCTTCCGGTCCAAGCACTTCCATACCGATGTTGGGGCCCACCGGAGAGACCGTGGGTGCTGCACCCAGGAATGCGGGGGTCGAAGAGAGCAACCTGTTGCCTTGCAGCAAGAACCTCAGCGAGATGTGGTGGCCTTCCACTCTCCACCCCCAGGGAGCGGAACCGGCAGGATCGCCCACTATACAGAAGGTATATTGCCCTGCATTTCTGGATGGATCGGCCTTTCCGTTCCTGTTCTTCATCTTGCTCATATCCCGCAGCACAATTTCCAGGGCGACGATGGCATTCCATTTCAGGAAGCCAGTTTCCGATAGCGTACTTCGAACCAGCTGCTGCGCGCGGATTCGTTGCAGGTAGTTCATCTCATCGAGCCGCAATCCGGTTCGCTTGCCGGGCAGGAAATTCCATTCAAAGAGTGCTCCACTCCCTTTCGTCCCGGGCAATGCGCTGACATGGAGTTGCTCGCGCGAGGATCCCGTCGTCGCCTCGATCAACTGGATCGCTGCCCCTGAGATGCTCTCTATCGTCGCAGGGTCGATGGCGACCCCGGGCTCTTCATCGATGGTGGGGAAGGATCGGGCCAGGATCGGGGTGAAGATCAGCAGGCTGATGATGACCAGGATCGACCTGGAGCCTGAGACTGCTGAACACTGGAATGTTTCGTCTCGTGAAGAACAAGGCATCTTCGACCTCCCGATCCGATGCTAGAGCCAACTCATCGCTTCAATATAGAGCCATCAGGAGAATCCACAAGATCGAGAGATACCAGTCGATGGATGCGAAATTGCGCGTTCTCACCCGCTCCAGGGAGGGGTTCTTGCCCTGCGGAAGGAGTGTGAAATCCATGCGCCATTTTGAGACATTCGGGCACTCCTACATGGGACTTGTTGCTGTTCGCGTGTGCGGCAAGAGACCGACACCTGATTATTTCCTGATGCTGAGGGATCTACAACGAGCCCCAGTGCGTTTCTATTCCATGGTGCGAGGTCGCCAGGAGAAACAGGGGTACAGATCTGCGAGGTGGTCCTGGCCTTCTGGTTGAGAAGAGGAGTTCAGCGCGATGAAGTTGTACGTGGGCCTGATCATGATGGTTGGTCTCGGAGGCTGGCTTGCCTATGGACTCTATTGTGAGAAGTGCGAATACAAGTCCTGGCAAGATGTCAGCCACTTTCTCGTGGCAGGTGATCCGATGTTACCGGCGTCGATCGTGGCACTAGAGGGGTTGAGCGAACAGAGCGATTTATACCTATCCAGTCAAGTTGCCTACATCAAAGAGCGCCATGAAGAAATCGAGTCGGAAGCGGTAGCGAGTACACGAGAGTACCAACTGGGCCGTCTCATGAAACGCATCGATCAATTCCGCAGCGAGATCCACGTCATTCCAGGAGGGTGCCAGAAACATGCAAGCAATCAAACCATTCAGTTTCAATGCGCTGATTGCCAGTCGAGTAGTTTGGTTACATTCAAACTACTGAACTCCATCTCGGACGTTGTTAAAAATGTAATTGACTCATTCAAGCCCACTCTTCTTTCAGGTTTTTCTTCGACATCTCTGGCCGAAGCAGACGCGATGGAACTCCAGAACCGAAGACAATTGTTGAATACTCAAGGGGTTGAATACTCCAATGCATTGTTGAATTTCAAGGAAGCGATGATGGCGGAGTATGATTCAACTCTCGCCGGGGCGGGATCAACTCTGGCTGCTGTGGCGGTAGAGAACTCTCTTGTTCATGTTGAGCAGTCAGCGGGAAAGTTCAAGACCGCTTTCAATACCCTGGCGTCCACCGTCAAGGATGTGACCGACGCCTTCTACCTCAGGGCAAATGAAATGGTCCGGTGGTATTCGATTGCCATGCTGCTATTTGTGATCGGCGCGAGTTTCCTCTTCATCAGTTATGTCAGGTCTCTCGCCCTGATCACGAATGAGACCAACAGGATCAAGGAAGGCACCGATGCCGGATTTCGATTCACCAGCGTTTTCCCCGGGATTCATAGGCTCGGCTTTGCTTTGAAAAATCTGTCGGATGGCAAGGAGCGGATCGCCGAGCAGTTGGAAAGAAAAGGGCAGCAATACAGAGCTCTTGAGGAGCAAAAAATACTGGAAAAGCAACTTGCAGGCGTGGTTGCTCATGAATACGGCAACAAATTGATGGTGATGGAGGGAAACCTGCTGCTGCTGCAGGCGAAGATGGAGTCACCTGATCTATGTCGATTGCTGAACAGTGCCCTGCTAGCGTGTCAGCAGGCAAAGCTCATCACCGAAGAATTCCGTTCTAGCGCCGGTAGGCAGGTTCATCAGAAAGTGACTCCGATCAGGCTGAATAGCCTGCTCGAGAATCAGATTGAGGAGATGGCGCCAACATTCGCAAGAGCGAAACAGGTTGTAGAACTTGACCTCGATCCGCAACTGAAGTCGATCATTGCAGCCAAGGAAGACCTGGATGGAATCCTGCTCAATTTGATACTCAACGCGATGGAAGCAAATGAAGTCGTGGGAGGAAAGAAGATAACCATTCGTAGTTTGTCCCAGGCGATGGTGGATCTGTCAGAGACTCCGGAGGAACTGGCATCGAAAATTGACTCCGGCATCAAGTATTCTTGTTTCGAGGTGATTGATGAAGGTGTTGGAATCCCCCCGGGTTTGGGTCAACAGGTCTTTAACCTCGGTGTGACCACCAAAGGTGGGTCGCGAACTGATTACGGGAGAGAAGGGTTCGGAAGCGGACTTCATATCGTCTGGGACATGGTGTCTGCAAACAATGGAGCGGTCGACTTTATCAGGAACGATTCAATGGGCGTCAAATTCAGGGTCTTTCTTCCCGCTGGTCCAGAGGTTGCTGAAAAGCAACCAGATGTGAGTGTCATACCCAGGTTCCAGGTGGATAAGGGGAAAGTATTGCTGATCGAAGATGATGAAGATGTCAGAGAGGTGACCTGTGCGGTGCTTCGGGAGAGTGGCTGGGTTGTGGAGCCGATGGCATCTGCTGAAGAAGCACTGGAGCTGTACGAAGACAATTTCAGGATGGTGATTAGCGATATTCGTCTCGGTCCAGCAAGACTGGATGGGCATCAACTGGTCGAAGAGGTCCGCGCCAGAGAATCGAGGATCCCCATATTGCTGGTCTCTGGATACACGCAAAAGGAAGTCAGGAAGTGTGATCGCCCAGACGATGGGATCGTGGGTTTCCTGAAGAAGCCTTTCCGTCCTGAGGAGCTGATCTCTGCCATGGATGAAGTGCTCAGAAAAGCTCACCCTTAAGACGCTGGTGGGGCAATGAGAAGATGTGAGGAACTCTACTCGTATAGAGAAGGAAAGTAACAGTCCTGGCTACTCCTTGTTGTCAGGATCTGCCTTTCGCCTCGAGCCCACCTCGGGTTCATCGAGTGTTCCCCCGATTTGAAATCTGAGTAATCTATTTGCAATGTCCGACAGCAGTGGGGCTCCACCGAGGGTCTGAGGCTCCATCACAAGACTGAGTCTCTTGTCAAATCCCACGATGCCTTTTCCGAGTATCTTCCCTGCCGGACTACTGAGGCGGATGGATCCCATTCCCTTGAATTCGAAGAGATGATCGTGAATCGAAAACTCACAATCGGCCTTCTTGATGCGATTATTGCGTCGGTTGAGCCCCTCGAATGGGTTCAGAAGAACTCCGGCGACGATGGGAATTTGAGCCAGGTTGCCGTCCCGGATGGAGAAGGCGCCATTGCCCAGTATCGATTCGGTAGAGCCCACAATCCCATGGACCCTCGCCGCACCCTCTGCGATTCCTTTGACACCTTGTTTGCGAAATAGCATCCGAGATCCGAGAGAGAGATCCACCCTCTCAACACGGGTTTCGCCAGCGAAACGCCCCTCACCGGGGGAGAGATCGGCGAAGAAGAAGCCGTCGAGCGAGCCGCCATAGATCTCGCTGGGTCCAAGTTCTGCTTGAAACACCTGAGAAAGGTCGAGAGGCATCTGCTTGAGTAGCCAGGGCGATGGAAAATTCTCATCGAGTGGATCCTGGAGTATTAATCGTGGGTGGTTCATACCGTAGGTGAAGTGTAGTGACCTCGCGGGGGGGACGATTGCGCGAAATCGAGAGAATCGGAAATCCCCTTCGGTGAGTTGACCTGCAAATGTGTGCCTCTGTCCCGGCTCGATTCCACCGTGAATCTCGAATCGTGCCGAAAGCTCCTCGGCGCGAAGCGCGAAGTCAAACCCACTGTTGTTCAGTTCACCTTCCACATCGTATTCAACAACTTCGATGGGGCCATCGCCGTCCCCCTCTTGATGACGATAGAGAACCGAAGCCTGTCCAGAGACTTCTCCTGTCAGTTTCATTCGCTCGAAAAAGTTCTTCAGGTCGAGAGGGAGATTCTCGACCAACTCTTGCTGTGAGAGATCTAGCCCGCGTTCGTCGGGTCCCTTCTGGATGTCAAAGTTCATGGCAAGAAGCGTCGACTTTTGCTGTCCTCCGGTGGAATCAACGCTGTCATCGGGACCAATTTCACCCGAGACGATGACTACCGGCGATTTGTTTGGATCAGTCTTCAACTCGTCGAGTCGGATTCTGCCCTCGGTACTGGAAAAGACGACCTGCCCCTGATGGAAGATCAAGGGATAGGGAAGTTTGTGGTAGCGAAGTTGGATGGGGTCTTGAACTCGGGCGCGGACATAGATGTCGAAAGGTGATTCTTCATCGATTCGAAGTTCGACGACGGTGTCGAGGGACCCACCTCCAGCAAGAATATCGAGTGACCGCAGGCGTTCTGCGACTCCTTCTGGAAGTGCCGAGAGCAACTCTTCATCCGGAACCAGTTGTGCGCATTCGATGGGGATTTCAAGACGGGTTGTCTTTCCTTCCGAATACTCCACCACACCAGCGGGCAGTGAGAGGTCACTCTGACCGTGCTTCCCGGTCAGCCCCTGAAATAGCACCATTCCTCTGGACGCTTCGATGATGATCTGCCCTCTGAGTTCATCAATTTGGTAGGGAAATACCTCATGAGTGATGCTGGCGCCCTGAGGCTCCATCAGTATGGTCAGATCAAGAGGCTCCTCGAGGGACAATTTTTCCAACTCTATGCGAACGTCAGAACGCCCTGTCGGAGAGTAGGCGTCATAGATGGGGGAGTAGCGATCTCCCAGAGCAGTTCGAATACGATCATCCAGTGGAAGAGATTTCCCTTCCATCACGAGGTGCATTTTCCCATCTGGAATCGTCTCGAATCTACCTCGGAACCGGACCGGTTCCCCGATCGCACCGCCTGAAATGTCCAGTTCGATGCTGTCACCGAAGAATCGGAGTTCTCCCATCAGATTTCGTAGCGGATACGGATAGTGTGATGAACTGGCGTCTGCTCCAGCAAGAGTCAGTCGAAGTTCATCCAGGGTTGGTGGAAATGTATCGCCTCCACCGGATACCTGGAGTCCGAATCGTCCCGACGGAGAGTAACTATCCCAGGCCTTCTGCAGGTCAGGCGGCAGTATGCTGCGCACCCTGGGTTCAAAGGCAAGATCCTCGATTTTCAGTACCAGATCACTGCGGCCCGGGGTCAGCGCATCCAGTTCGATCTCGCCCAGCAACCAGGCGTCCGAGCCCAGAATATTGCCCTTCAGGGGATCCCTGAACGAGATGGCGTCGGTGGTAATCTCCAACTTCCCTGACAACTGATCGATGACCAGATCAGGTTCAGAGAGATGAATCGAGCCGTTCTGGATGGTCAGGTATGTTGAGTTCTTGACTGGCTGGGCATCCCTCAGCACCAGCTCGTGGCTGACGCTCGCCAGCCCAGAGGGCTGATACCGATCCCATAGAAGGCGAAGGGCTGGCGGGATTCTCTCGCGCAGGCTCTGGTCCAACTGGATCTGGTCCACCTCCAGTGCCAGTTCGAAATCGCCGAGTGACAGTCTTCCTCCGCCGTCAAGACGGATGCTCTGAACCGAACTGTCGAAGGCCACTCCGTCGAGCACCCACAGATCGGGGTCATCTGGAGAGACTTCCAGGCGAAGGCTCGAGACATGGAGTCCATCTGGACTGTGGGCAACCGTCGCAGGGCAGGTATCGACGCGCAAGTCGGTGATGATCAACTCAGGCGGAGAGAGAGAGGCGCTGGATGAAGACGGATCCGCGTCTGGCAACTGGGGACCCTGAATCGGTGCGGTGGCATCGCGGAGAACATCCAGGATGGTCAGGTCTCCTAGGTGATCACGTTCTAGCACCAGGTTTGATCCTGTGATCTCGACTCGCTCCAGCAGCACTTCTCCCAGAATCAGGCTCCACGGATTGAGCCCGATATTCAGACGTGAAATCCTGATCAACTCCGCATAGCGGCTACCGGGAGGAGAGTGAATCACGAGATTGCTCACCTCGATGTGGGATGGCCAAATCCAGTTCACATCGCCGATTGAAAAGCCAGTGGAGAGTCGGTCTGCAAGCAGCGCCTGGGCCCTGTATTTCATCTGATCCGGGCTCATCACCTTGGTGCCGACCCAGAAGAGTACAGTGGTGATCAGAAGCGGAAGTACGACCAGGAAAAAGATGTAGCGCTTGAGCCGCGCCCGGAGACGGGTACGTGTCGGTTTGTTCCTTCCCCTGGGAAGCGGCACGGTAGGAGGTGGGATGTCGATGTGGTGAGACTCGGTCATCGATTTACCTCCCTTCCAGCTCAAGTTCTTTCGATAGCGCGGACTTATGATGCCGTAGAATTCTTCTTCCCAGCAGGCAGGTCACTTCGTAAGGAACAATTTGACACCAGCGAGCGATATCCTCGATGGAAATCTGCTCTGATCCATCCGACCCGAGAAGTGTCACCTCGTCACCGACAGCCGCACCCTCGACATCCGTCACATCGATGACCGTGTAGTCCATCGTCACTCGACCTACCACGGCTGCTCGCTTGCCGTGAACCAGCACCTCGCCTCTGTTCGACATGGTGGATGGAAAACCGTCGTGATATCCGATCGGTAGCGTGGCCAGGCGACAGTGACGCGGAGTCGTGAAGGTACCACCATACCCTATCGGTTGGCCCGGGGGGTGATCTCGCAGGTATACGATCTGGCTCTTCAATGTGAGGATGGGGTGCAAGAGGTCGGTACCAGGAGTCGAACTGGCGAGGCCGTAGAGCGCCCCCCCGATTCGAACCATGTTCGCGTGCGGATCCGGGTCACCGAGGGCTGCGATACTGGCATCGATATGAACCAACGGGGGCTCGATTCCCCTGGAGGCCAGGTCTCCGGTGATCTGCGCGAACATCTTGCGTTGCCTCACCACCTCCTTCTCGTTCGAAGGACTCGAGAGGTGGGTGCCAATTCCTTCCAGGCGCAGATGCGGCTGCATCGAGATGGTGCATGCGTGGTGAACGGCCTGCTCTGGACTGACCCCCAATCTCGACATTCCTGTATCGACAAGCAGGTGGACTGGCAGCGGTCGATTGACCCGGCTTGCAGCATCTTGCAGTTCATCGATGCGGCCAGGAGAGTGAATCGTCACCGACACGTTCTGATTGATGAGCATTTCAATCTCCGGCTCAACCAGCGCGCCGAGTACAAGTATCGGCGAGATAATACCTGCATTACGCAGGTCGAGAGCCTCCCTGGAAGTCCCCACGCCGAGGTAATCGATACCCCCGTCTTCGAGTTGTCTAGAGATGGGGATGGCTCCTAGCCCGTATGCATCCGCCTTTACCACGGCGAGTATCTTTTTGTCGGGTAGCAGCGACCGTAGCGCACGGAGATTGTCCGCAAGCATGTCGAGATCGATGTTGGCCCAGGCACGATGCGGCTTCATGCCTGTTCCTCTCCTGCGAGTCGTCGTCTTCTCACCTCTTCCGCTCGACTGACGCGAAGATAGCGGGGATTCAGAGAGTGTGGCGAATCCCAACCAGCAGGTGCGGTGACTCCATCGAGAATCTGCTGGACACGTGCAATTGCCAGTCTCAGACCGTGCTGGGCGGTGGGTTGATCCCATTCGACAGGACCAGTCTGGAGCACGGGCACGAGGCCCTCGATGCGACTGCCAGAGCCGATGAATCGTGTTCCCTCGGAAGCGAGATCGGCCAGGTGGTCCAGGTGGCCGGTGCGCTCCTCACCATCCTTGCTGGCTCCGTCAGCGTTCACCTCGTAGAAGGCAATATCCAGATCACCACTGCTGGCATCGAGCAGGACTCCCCAGCGTCCCGGTTCCTCGATGTTGCAGGCGATCACATCGAAGGAAGAGATGGCAAGAGCTGGAATCTGCAGTGCCCACGCCATCGCCTTTGCGGCGGAGACTCCGATCCTGGTGCCAGTGAAGGAACCGGGACCCGCACTCACTGCAATCACGGAAAGTTTGCCTCTTGCGTCGTTTCTCTCGACCAGGGCATCGATCCGTGGCTGCAGTTCCTTGCCGTGCACAAGACCTGGACTGAAACACTCAAAATCGAAATGATTTCCATCGAGTGTGCCCAGCGCAACCGAGCCATCGCGTTGACTCGTTTCGATCATCAGAATCCAACCATCCGGGGTGATCTTCATCAGGGGGTCTCTCCATAACGCTGCTGAAAGTTGATCGCATTTCTGGCGTACTTGTCTGCGGATGCATGAAATGCGGCCCGCTCCATCTCGGTCACCTGTCGAATGGATCGACCAGGAACACCGACGACGAGTGAACCGGCTTCGATCTTTGTTCCAGGGGGGACAACCGCGCCCGCTGCAACGAGACTGCCCGCACCTACTTCCACATCTTCGAGCAAAACGGACCCCATGCCGATCAGAGCACCATCTCCTATCGAGATGCAGTGGACGATGGCCCCATGGCCGATGGTCACATCGTCACCGATGATGAGGGGCTTTTCCGGATCGGCGTGGAGCACCGATAAATCCTGAACATTGACCCGTTCACCGAGCACGATGGGCGCGTCATCCCCTCGCAGCACTGCGCCGTACCAGATTCCGCATCCGGACCCTATCCGCACATCTCCGACGATGGTGGCATTTCCTGCATGAAACCAACCGTCCACCTGGTGAAAGGTCGCTCCGATGCGCCGATCGACCGCCTCTCCAGGCACACATCCTGTGGGATCGGGGCTGACCGGTTGCTGGAGATCATCGGGTGGCATCGGATCCTCTTTCAGTTTGCCCTCAACTGGACGCTTGTCGATGGTCGCTGCCGCTCACGATAATCAGCCCATCAGCAGGCGGCAACGCCTGCACGAGAAGGAGCAGTACGGCCTCATGCGAGCATCCGCGGCGCGCCTTCACTGAGCGAGATCTGGCACAAGTTCGAGCCGCCTGGCGATGTGGATGGATCTGCAGTCCTGACAACTGGAGTCTGCATTTCTGAGGAAGGATCACGGCCAGCTATTGATCAGCCGCCTCGATCAACGCCTGAACTCGAGCTACATCCACCTCGCGATCGACATCTCCATCAACTTTCAGTGAAGTGCCGACGATGGCAGCATCGGCGATGGACAGGATGTGAGCGACATTGCCGATGTCGACCCCGCTACCGGCGATCAGCGGAGTTTGTGGGATCGCTTCCCGAACTTTCATCAGTACGTCCCGATCGAGCGGTGCGCCGGTTGCGCTTCCGGTGATGATCACGGCATCCGCAAGGCCTCGACCGACCGTTTCCACGGCAGCCTTTGGTGCATCGAACCCGTCTGGATGCAGGGCGTGCTTGACCCCTACATCGGCGGCGATCGACACGGAACCTGCATCCGTGTTTCGCTGCTGTCGAAGCGTCTCGTGGGCGCGACCCGAGATCCAGCCCTGGTCGGTGAGCACCGCAGAAGTGTGGACATTGACCCGGATGAAGCGAGATCCTGTCGCTGCCGCGATGGCGAGAGCCGCCGAGGCGTCGTTTCTGAGCACATTGACTCCGACCGGAGTGTCACCGGTGATGGAATGGATGGCGCTGACGATGGCAGTCATCTCGGCGACGGTGGTCGGCTCGACATCAGTCGGGGTGAAGGGTGCATCTCCAAAATTCTCGACGATGATTCCGCTGACTCCTCCGTCGATCAGGGCCTGGGCATCGGTGAGCGCAGAGTCGAGAAGCTGCTGGCGAGAGCCACGGTAGCCGGGACTTCCCGGCAACGGTGCCAGGTGCACCACCCCGATGATCGAGTTCGATTGCAGAGCAAAGGGAAAACTCATCGCGCTCCTTCCGGATCAAATGGAAGTGTACCTCGAAGCGGAAGGTGGGTCAGTGGAGATCGAGGAGGAGAGCCATCAACGGTGCGTCCGGTCGAGGGATCGGACCAAATGGGTGATCTCCGCTCTGGAGAAGGTCCCGCTGACGATGAACTTGGTGGAGAAGGCATCGTTGACCACTGCCAGGACGACGATCTGATCATCGATGATTATCGCCATACTCTGGCCGATCATCCGTCGCGAATATTCTCTCATCTGGTCTCCCGCCGCCTTCGTCAGCGTCACCGAGAGAGCGGGGGATCCGGTTTGATCGACGGTCGACTTGGCCGCCTCGATGTCGGAGGTTCCCAGCTGCCACCGATCGATCACCAACACCTCACTCTCCTTGGCGGGGTAGGGAAGTTGTGAGGTACCCGCCTCGACCCAGGAATCGGCCACTCTGGCGAAGGAAAGGCGCGACAGCGACTGAGGATTCGCGGGGATCTGTGGATCCACGGTCGATCCTGGCCCGGAGATCTCTGAGAACAGCAGCATGACTAGCCACCCGAAGCCGAGAAGGACCAGCAGAAGGATCGCCAGTTCGACTCCAATCCTAGTATTTGTCATGGGTTACGACCCTTCCGCAGGGCTCGATGCTAGGCGAGGGGGGGTCTCATATCCAGGCTGCTCTTGCGGCCCCAGCAGGCGCCTCTCGAAGCCCGCAGCGAGACCTCTGTTGAGACCGATCACAATTGACCCAACTCCAGTAGATGCAATAGGTTGACGCTTTCGAGGCGGTTCGCTAGCCTGACCCTTTGCGGCCCGGATCGCCGGATCGGATCCGGTGGTTCATGAGGCTCTCTTCGACGCTGCCTGGCGGCGTGGAGGCTGGAGAATCGTGGATAGACCGACCATCATCGCGGGGAACTGGAAACACAATCCGGATCGAATTCGAGGGGAATCTCTCTGGCAGCAGATCTCCGAGGGTACGATATCGAGGATTCCCGCCGATGGTGGTGAGTCCTCGGTCCGGGTGGTGGTGTTCGTACCGTCGCCCTGGCTCGGTTGGCTGGCAGCGGCAACCAGCAGTGCCACTCCTTCACCGATCGAGGTCGGTGTTCAGGAGGTCTCCGATCGCCCTCTTGGTGCCTTCACCGGAGAGGTCGGTGCACAGCTTGCGAAGGAGTTTGGAGCCGGGTGGGCACTGGTTGGCCACTCGGAGCGAAGGTCGATCTTTGCAGAGACCGATCAGCAGACGGCGAGCAGAGTAGCGGCGGCAGCCGCAGCGGGGCTTCGCCCGATGTTGTGCATCGGTGAAACGCTGCAGCAAAGGGAAGAGGGGCAAACCTTCGAGGTGGTTTCGAGCCAGCTCAAGAAGGGGCTCTCGCTTCTCGAAGATGGAAACGAATTCGCGCTGGCCTACGAGCCAGTGTGGGCGATAGGAACCGGGCGTACTGCGACGGTGGATCAGGTCGAAGAGGTGCATCAGTTCCTTCGAGACCAGTTGCGCCAGCGCAATGAATCCTCGGCGGATCAGGTTCCGATCCTCTACGGGGGAAGTGTCAAGCCGGACAACGCAGAGGCGTTGCTGGGAATCGATGCAGTGGATGGCGCCCTTGTGGGTGGAGCAAGTCTCGAGGCCGAGAGTTTTCTCGGGATACTGGACGCGGGAATAGCGACGGCGTGAGGTTGGACAGCGCCAATCAGCTGATTTCCGCCCTGCAGATGAGGTACAGAGATGCTGGTTACCAGTTTGATGATTACGCTGGGGCTCGTCACCTTGCTGCTTGGGTTCGTGATCCTGATCCAGGAGCCGAAACAGGCAGGACTCTCCGGAGCCTTCGGGCTAGGGGGTTCAGAGCAGATGATGGGAACAAAGGCGAGCAGTGGTATCGGCCGCTTCACCGCGTATCTGTCGGTGGTCTTCCTGATGCTGTGTATCACCGTCGGGGTCATGGCACGTGGTGAAAAAGATACCAGTCGACTCAAGGACCCCCCGCCAGAGCCAGGTTTCGGCGCGGTGGATCCAGGGACCGGTGGCACTGATGTTGGACTCGGAGACGCCATCGGAGATGGTTCGCCAATTATCATCAACACGGTTCCGATTGTGGGCGATGGCGATGGTGATGCCGTTGTACCGAATGAAACGGATGGCGAAGCTGCAGGGGATGCTCCGACAACGGATACTCCCGCGACCGATCCTCCAGTTGTTGAGCCGACACCAGAAGAAACTCCAGCGGTGACACCGACCGATGCTGCAGCAGAGACTCCTGTTGAGGAACCTGCCGTCGCGCCTGCCGAGACGGAATCGGGCGGGGGTAGCGGCAATTGAAGGCAACTCTGCGTAGCATGACGGGTTTCGGATCGGGATCCCGTGAGGCGACGGGGTTGCGGGTGAAGTCAGAGGTGAGGTCGGTCAATCACCGGCACCTCAAGATCTCCAGTCACCTTCCAGAAGGCTACATCGGTCTGCAGGTAGAGATCGATTCGATGCTGAGAGAAAAGCTGGAACGAGGTTCCATCTCGCTGTCTCTGATGATCGAAGAGAGTCAGAAAGCGGTTGAGTTGTCCGAGGTTGAATCAGTCAGGCACACATACGAAAAACTGTGCGCACTGAGAGATGAAATCGCTCCTGGTCAGGAAGTGACCCTGTCAGAAGCGATCCAGTTGCGATCGGAGCAACCGGGCATCGTCAGTGATCCTGACCAGGAAACGACCCAGCTTGTGCTCGATACGATCGGGGATTCGCTGGCGAATCTCCGTCAGATGCAGGCCAATGAAGGCGAGCATCTGCTCAAGGAGTTCCATCGCATCCTGGGCCGGATTGACTCCGGTCTTGACGAGGTCGAATCAGTGCTGCCTGAAGCGATGAACTGGCTCCAGGAGCGGTTCCATGAACGGGTGCGACAGCTGGTGGCACCCGGCGGCGTGGAGCTGGAGTCGAAGGACCTCGCCAGGGAGATTGGCGTTCAGGTCGAGAGATCGGATATCACCGAGGAAATGACCCGCATGCGTGGTCACCTCGCGGAGTACAGGAAGGTTGTCTCCGGGGGGGGACGAGTTGGCCGCAGGCTCGACTTTCTGACCCAGGAGATGTTTCGCGAGGCCAATACGATGACGTCGAAAGTGGCTCGATATGATCTCGCCCACAAGGTGGTCGACATCAAGGTCGAGGTGGATCGTCTGAGAGAACAGACGCAGAACATCGAATGATGAAAACCTGCAACCCTTGTCGGGGTTGAGAAAGGGGTGACGGTGACCGCTCGCGGGATCCTGGTCGTGCTTTCAGGACCGTCCGGAGTCGGCAAGACCGCCGTCAGCGAGAGACTCGTGCGGGAGGATGGAATCGTCCGCGCCGTCACGAGCACAACGAGACCTCCCCGCGAAGGGGAGATGAATGGAGTGGATTACCACTTCCTTGATCGTGCCGACTTCGAACGGCAAGTGAAGGAAGGTGGATTTCTGGAACACGCAGAGGTGCACGGAAATCTGTACGGAAGCCCGCGCGATGGGATCGAGCGACAGTTGATCTCTGCCAGGGCAGTGCTGCTGCTGATCGATGTCCAGGGTGCGCAGTTGCTGCGCCAGGGACAAGTCGATGCACTGGAGATCTTCCTCGAACCTCCGGGTGAGGAAGAACTGAAGCGTCGGATCGTCAGCCGTGGCGAAGAAGATGATGATTCGATCGAACTCCGTCTCAGGAATGCCCTGACCGAGATCGCCGAGAAGGACAAATACGACCACTGCGTGGTCAATGACGACCTCGAACAGGCTGTCGAGCAGATTCGCTCGATCATCGAGGGCGATTGGCAGAGCAGGGGTGGAATCATAGATGAAACCGAGGAGACGTCGCCCTGAGAGGTGTCGGCTCCGGAATGGAGGAACCGTGCTCGATGTAGATATCGAGGACCAGCTCGTCGAAAAGGCGGGCGGAAAGTTACAACTGACCTCGCTGATGCAAAAGCGTCTGGTGGAACTCAAGCGAGGTGCCAGACCCCTGGTTGTGACCGATTCTTTAGATCTCCTGGAGATCGTTGTACAGGAGATTCTTCAGGGCAAGGTCGAACTGGGTGAACTGGAAGTCACCGAGGCAAACTTCCTCGAAGATGCTCGGAAACTCAAAGGTGGTGATTCCGATGACGAGAAAGGTGTCTACGGTTCCGATCTCAAGAAGGTCAAGGAAGAGCGGATCAAGGAACTGTCCGAGTTCCTCAACCCGACCAAGGAGTGATGGAACCGATTCAGAGTACGCGGAGTACATCATGCATGCTCCGCGTCGCACCCATCACCTGAGATGCGCTTCCTGAAGAGGGATGGATCATGAGCTGGGAATCCCGCAACATCATCCTCGGAGTCACCGGAGGAGTCGCTGCCTACAAGGCGGTCGAACTCGCTTCTCGATGGACCCAGCGTGGTGCGACTGTGCGTGTTCGCATGACTCCATCTGCCTGTCGATTCATCCAACCTCTTACCTTTGAAGCCGTGACCCGATGCGAAGTGGTGTCAGAGATCTGGCATCCCATCGGCACCGGAGATCGACCCGAGCACATCGGTGCCGGCGATGATGCGGCGGTACTGGTGATCGCTCCCGCCAGCGCAGATCACCTGGCACGGCTTGCAAATGGATTTGGTGACGATGTGGTGTGTCTGACCGCGCTCGCCTGGGATGGACCCACGGTGGTGTGTCCGGCGATGAATGATCGGATGTGGAACCACCCGGCGGTACAGGCCAACATTGCCACCCTCCAGCAGCGCGGAGTGGTCGTGGTCGCCCCTGCCGAGGGCCATCTGGCCTGTGGTTCGGTGGGTCCTGGTCGTCTCGCTGATCTCGATCAGATCGATGAGGTGGTTTCAGGTTTCGTGCTGCCGAAAGAACTGTCTTGAATCCCCCGGTCCTGTTGGTCACTGCAGGGCCGACGCGTGAGCCGATCGATGATGTCCGCTTTCTCAGCAACGGTGCCAGCGGAACCCTCGGCATCGAAACGGCTCTCGCCGCAAGAGATGCCGGCTGGCAGGTTCACCTGGCACTGGGACCGGTGGCCAGCCATCCTCCCCTCGAGGGGATTCACCTGCATCCTTTCACCACTGCCAGAGATCTGGAAGAAATTGCGGTCGAACTGTGGTCCGAGGTCGACTCCCTGGTCGCCACCGCTGCTGTTTGCGACTACCGACCCGCCGAAAAAATCGACGGAAAACGCAAGAAGTCCGCTGGAGACTGGCACCTGCGACTCGTGCGAAACCCCGATGTACTGGCGGCAAGAGGAGCCGAAAAGGGCGATCGGGTGCTGGTCGGTTTTGCCCTGGAAGCGACCCTGGATGTGGAAGAAGCGCTACGAAAGGCCGTGAACAAACGGCTGGATCTGGTACTTTGCAACACACCGGGGAACCTGGGCGCAGCCATGGGGGACTACGTCTGGATTGAACCGGGGGGGCACACTGATTCCTTGCCAGCGATCTCGAAGCGAGAACTGGCGCAGAAGTTGGTGGAGTTCATCGGCACAAGGGTCGCTTCTCGCCGCAGGGACCGTGCCTTCAACGGGGAATGATGACATCAAATCGCACCAAGCGAAGACGTCGTGAAAGCACTCGCAAGGAGCCGCAACGTCTTGGTCAGGAAGCTCTCGCACTCGCCTTGCTGGCGCTGAGTGCCTTCTTCTTCATCGCACTCTACAGCGAGTACCTTGTTGCTCAGGGTCGCAGCACATCCAACGCCTGCGGTTCATTTGGGCACTTCATCGCCATGACCCAATTCAACATTTTCGGCCCACTCGCCGGCTTCCTGCTCGCGGGGATGTTTGCCGTGTGGGCAGGAATGCTGCTGTTTCAGGTGCGGATCCAGTCGTGGTGGCCACGGCTGGGCGGGCTGGCACTCTTCTGCCTTGCGGTCTGCTTGCTCGAGTTTCGATTCACCGACCAGTCGATGCTGGGATCGGCGTACGAATACAAGGGCGGACTTGTCGGCATGTACATCGGCCAGGCGACCTTCGACTTCTTTGGACTCACCGGCACCACCATCTTCGCCTTCCTTGCGGTGGCGCTTGGATTGATGTTCACGACCGGCATGCCGGTGGCCAAGTTCCTTCGAGTGGGACTGGCGATGATCGGCACGGCTGCTAGCGGTGTTTCCAGAAAGACACCGGGTGTCGCACGCCGGGTCGCCGGCAGCGTCTCTCAGGCTGCCAGCGATACCATCGCGAAGGTGGCTCGTTCAACGAGCAAGGCAGATGCTGCTGAAGTCAGCGATGAGGAAAAAAATCTGCTGCTGGGCGACGAGGAAGAAGAGGAATACGAGTACGAGGACGAGGAAGAGGAAGAAGGTCTCGAGGAGTACGACGAGGACGAAGAGGAAGAAGAAGAGGACGAGGAGTACGAAGAGGAAGACGAGGAGGACGAGGAAGACGAGGAGGAAGAGGAAGAGGATCTCGACGAGTACGCAGAGGATGCTGTCGCACCATCTCGAACCATCCGCCTCGGTCCTGAAATAGATGACGAGGCGATCGTCACCTTCGAGGAGGAGCAGCTCACCTTTGATGGGGTCTATTCACCTCCTTCCATCTCCTTCCTTGCGGAGCCTCCCGTTGTCGATCATGAGGAGGGGATGGAAGAACTCGATCAGGTCGCCACTCGCATCGAGGAAACGTTGCGCTCCTTCAAGATCGAGGCCGCTGTCACCAATGTTCAGCGTGGACCCGTCATCACCCAGTACGAGCTGAGTCTCGCTGCTGGAACCAAGGTTCAAAAGATAGTCGCTCTCTCCGATGACCTGGCGATGGCGCTCTCTGCCCAGAGCGTCCGGGTCGTGGCACCGATTCCTGGAAAGCCGACCGTCGGCATCGAGGTTCCCAACAAGCAGCGAGAGACGGTGGTCATTCGCGAACTGCTGCAGAGCCGCGTCTATCACGATTCGGAGATGAAGATTCCGCTACTTCTCGGAAAGGACGCTGCAGGAGAACCGATCGTCGAGGATCTCACCCTGATGCCGCACCTGCTCATCGCGGGTTCCACCGGATCGGGAAAGTCGGTCTGTATCAATGCGATCATCACATCGATCCTGATGACTCGTACCCCCGATGAACTGAAGTTGATCCTGGTCGATCCGAAGATGGTCGAACTCTCGATGTTCGAGGACATCCCTCACCTTCTGACACCGGTGATCACCGACATGAAGAAGGCGCCGGCGGCACTGGAGTGGTTGGTTCGCAAGATGGACCAGCGCTACGAGTTACTGTCAAAGGCGGGGGTCAAGAACCTCAAGGACTACAACGATCTGGAAGAAGAGGATCGCTACAACCGCATCGCTGAAAAAACCAGTCATGAAGAGGCGGAGCAGACTCCCAAGCAGTTGCCCTATCTCGTCATCATCATCGACGAACTCGCCGATCTGATGATGACGAGCGCCAAGGAGGTGGAAACGACCATCATCCGCCTCGCTCAGAAATCGAGAGCGGTGGGGATCCATGTGATCCTCGCCACCCAGAGGCCATCGGTCGATGTCGTCACGGGCCTGATCAAGTCCAACATGCCCGCGCGGCTCTGTTTCAAGGTGGCCAGTCGCATCGATTCCCGTACGATTCTCGATCGGATGGGCGGCGAACGGCTACTCGGCATGGGAGATATGCTCTACCTCGCGCCCGATACAGATATCCTCAAGCGAGCCCAGTGCACCTACATCTCCGACAAGGAACTGCGCAAGGTGGTCAAGCACCTGCGCAAGGAGGCGAAGCCGCAGTTCTCCCAGGAGATGGATACGTTTCTCGACGGCCGACAGAATGGAGCCGGTGGAGCCACCGGGGTCCCGGCGGACGCTCTCCATGAAGAAGCGGTGCGGGTGGTACTGGAAACAGGCCGCGGTTCGACAACGCTATTGCAGCGCAGACTCGGTATCGGCTACACCCGTGCGTCGAGACTGATGGATGCGATGACGGACCAGGCGATTCTCGGTCCCTTCCGCGGTGCCAAGCCTCGCGAAATCTTGCTCACGATGGAAGAGTGGGAAGAGAGCCAGTCACAGACGTGAGCAGGCCGTAGCCACCGTCAGTTTCGGTCCATTACTGGTCGATGACATGACCATCATCGGTGGTCAGAGTTGTGCCAGATCTGGCAACAAGCGAAGGGCTGTGGATTCCGCTCTGACGATTCCCTACCTGCACATGTGCCTGTTGCCAGTTGTCATCCGAGGGACCTATTCTGGGTTGGGCATGGTAAAGGACTTGAGCGATGAATCGTGCGACAATGGAGCGGGAGGTCTCGTGAGCATTCGATACAAACTTCTCGCCGTGCTGATGGCGGCACTATTCCCCGCAACTGGCCATCCCCAGCAAGCCCCCATCGAATTCGCCGCTCCGGTGTCGGTGGTGATGGCGGACAAGATCAATGCCGTCCGGATGGTGGACGTCGATTCCGATGGCCACCTCGACATCATCGCCTTGCAAGGGGAGCCGTCACTCACTTCGGGGATGTTCGTCGCTCTCGGCGATGGCAGCGGTAACTTCGATGCCCCCATCTTCAACCAGATCTCCATCAACTGGCCCTGGTCGGTCGATGTCGGGGACATCAACGAGGATGGAGTCGTCGATGCGGTCGTTACCGATTTCCTGAGCGGGCAATTCGCCTACCTGGAAGGAAACGGCGACGGAACTTTCAGTGAACAACCGAGGTTGGTGCCCGGCTGGGGAGGTGGAAATCCGCAGGTACAGGTCGTCGATATCGATGACGATGGACACCTCGACGTGATTGCCGCCGATTTCTTCGGTTCGCGGCTGCAGGTGGCATGGGGTACAGGAATCGATGATCCGCTGGCAGCGTTCGACGGCCTGTCGTTGGTCCCGCTGACGGGATTTCCACTCAGCTTCGATATCGCCGATCTCGACGGAGATGGCGACCTCGACCTGTGCTGCGGTTTCAACAGCGGCAGCGGCGGTGGGGTTGCGACCAGCCTCTATCAGGGGAACAGGAACTTCTCCGCCGAGGAACGCGAGATCGGCGGGCTGACCGATTCTCACTGGTCGACGATGGCCATCGATCTCGATGGCGGACTTCCCGAGATCGTGTCCGTTGAGGAGGGTCTGGGTAACCTTGGAATCTTCACCCTGGCTGCAGGGATTCCCCAGGCCGCGATCCCGATCTTCACCGGGTCGAATCAGCGCCACGCTGCCGGTGGGGATCTCGACCTCGATGGCATCACCGACCTGGTGATCAGGAACTACGCCTCCGGCGGGTTTCTCATCCTGCAGGGTATCGGGGCCCTGGAATTCCTGGAAGTGTCGACCCTCGACGGACCGGTTGCGTTCTCGGGCCTGGAACTGGTGGACGTGGACGAGGATGGAAGTCTCGACATCGTCGCCGGCAACTACGACCAATCGACCGTCTCCTACTACCTGAACCTGACGGTCAGCGGAGCCTTCAGGCGCGGCGAACTCAATGGCGATGGCAACACCAACATCGCCGATGCCGTGTTCCTGCTCGCCTACCTCTTCAGCGATGGGCTCAC
>Ga0310120_10000453_pt1 | contig 32718 bp, 27 predicted proteins | sample CB27_AW_983_MG_FD_203506 | JGI IMG/M metagenome (GOLD analysis project Ga0310120, IMG submission 203506) | Marine microbial communities from Western Arctic Ocean, Canada - CB27_AW_983 | ecosystem: Environmental > Aquatic > Marine > Oceanic | place: Canada: Western Arctic Ocean | collected...
GGGCCGCGAGCATCATCGTTGTCATGACACCGATCCCGGAGCTCCGGCCCGCAGTGCGAGCCACGTTTCCGAGCACGATGGCCAGTGCGGCGTTGAATGTCGCCCAGGCGCCGAGAACCGCAAGCACTATGGGCACCGACGGTCCCCAATCCATACCAAACAGTACGGTTCCTGCCGTCATGGCAAAGCCGATTTAGACCATTCCTAGCGCGACCCGTGCGCCGAGCTTCCCGAGGACGACCGAGCCCCGAGAGATCGGCGTCGAGGCCAGCCGGCGGAGCATTTCTCCGCCCGGCGGACCGTATGTCAAGTGTCACACCCCGCGGCATCGCTCGGGACGAGACCGTCGGCGGTCTCGGACACAACGACGAGGTCCGCCAACACCGTATAGACGGCCTGTGCCACCCGGAGCTGGTCGAATGTTGCGTTTGGACCGTCGAGACCGTTTTCAAAGGTAAAGGACAGTGGCTCTCCGGCCAGGGCACGCTCTGTCAGGGACTGGCCATCGGCGTCCGCAGATGGATGGGTCGGCTGGCGAAGCCGTCACAGTGAGCTGACGGGGAAAGCGTTCCCAGTCTTTGTCGGTGTCGGGGCGCTCGACTCGGAAGTTCTGACCCTCGAGGCGCCTCACCAACTCGTCCACGAGAAAGCCGGCCTGTTCGGGCGTGCGGACCGCCAAGGCGTCTGGACGTTCAGCGGAACCGGTCGGATTCCAGACACCCCCGGTCGTTGTGCCGACGAAATCAAAAAACAAAATCGGCATGACAAATGTCCACAGGAGCGTTTCCCGCCGGCGCAGCATGACGGCGAGGTCCTGCCGGGCGATAAACACAGCCGCGCGAAGAGTCATGCGGTCACGAATCCACCGCGTAGCCGACGGAAGCAGAGAAAGAGGGCCATGCCGGCGGTGGCGGCGATCCCAGCGGTTGCCGACGCGAACGCTGCGAGTTCAGGAACATCAAACAGCATGGTCCGCAGCTGAACGACCGCGAGTCCGTTTGGGGTCCAGCGTCCCAGGGTGCGCCCGACGGTTCAGGGTGACTCGGACGCTGCCGGACGGTCCTTCGCCCGAGCGCCTATCCATAGGTCCTACGATCTCATTACACTTGCTACCCGTCCATTAGGCTATCAGCAGGCTACTCGGTAGAGCTATGCGCATCCCTGGTGCCCAGCCTTCAGCGAGGCCACAATAGTCGCTGTGGGCGACGCCGGTTGTCGCCGGGAGGACGGGATCCTCTTGAGCGGTAGCGGAGGCTAACCTTTCTTGCTGCCGTCGGGCGTTTGGAAGAATCGCACGAGACCCAACACGGAGAATACGCTGTGAGTCGTAACAAGATCGCAGGGATTGTCGCCGGAGTGATGTTCCTCGCTGCAGTGATGAGCTGGATGTTCACAGCTCCGTATCTTGGAAATCAGGGACTTTCACGTACGCCCGGAGTGATCATTGGAGGTACGGAGACTCCGGCCCCACGCGACTTCACGCCGCTTAACGATGTCCCTGGCCCAATGCTCATGAAGCAGAGTGGCTTCCCGCCGTTGGTCATCTATCTCTCGTTTGTGGGAACGCCAGAGGGTGTAATCACCGCTACCCGTCCGGACGGGGGATACTGGGCACAGCGGGTGAGAGACGGTGGCGCTGATGGATGGCTGCGTATCGGTGACGCGACGTATGCGATGCAGGCCACCGAGGTCCTGGGTGACGCACGCCTACCATTGCTCGAGATGTACTCGGCCCAGACGGGCCTCCCGATGGACCAGGCCGTAGGCGGGCCCGACCCGTTGCGCGAATGGGAGGTCTTCGTCTGGACGCCCAGGTAGAGCGCCTTTCACGAGAGCTGCGTCGCGCCTGACGAGTCAGCGACACTCCCTTAGTTCGGTTCCGCCGATTCCACCCGCAAGCTCCACGAGATACTGTATGGTTCGCCAGGCGCGGGCGCGTGCTGGTGCAACGCGACGCGGAGATTCGCAACGTCACGCTCGTGTTCGGGGCCGGGGTCGGCTAGGACTCGTCGGCGCTCATCGAGTCAGTCGCTGGCCTGGTGGGCTTGCGCTAGGACTCTCAGCGGACCCGAGAACTAGTCACGGCCGGTCTGCGGCGGTCTTCTCACCCCGTGGGTCGTCAGCAGACGACACGAGTGTCCACGCGCGACCGTCCGCTAGTTGGTGAGCTGGAGCGTGCTCTCCGAGGGGCCATCGCCGCCGCGTCCGCCACTTCCCCCTCTGCCACCGGCGCCCTGGAACGCGCCGCCCGAACCGCCGCTCCCGCCCGAGCCGTCGGATGAGCCGCCGCCGCCGGTACCGCCGAGCGCGCCACCGGAGCCGGCGTTGCCCGAGTCGCCACTTTCCTCGGTGGCCACCACGCCGAATGCGCCCTGGCCCCCGTCGCCGCCTCGGCGTGAGGTATTGGTGCTGCCACCCCCGCCGCCGGTGCCTCCCCGTCCGGCATTGCTCCCGGCGTTGCTACCCCTTCCGCCACCGGAGCCGTTGCCACCGCCGTTTGCCGCAGCGGCCGAGAAACCGGGACCTGCGTTCCCAGCCACGATCTCGTTGTCTACGATTTCGACGCCATTGGACGCCACGAGCGCGACCGCCACTGAGCTACCCCCCTGGCTGGTGTTGTCATCGCTCTGGATGGTGAGATCCCGGAGTGTCACGTTCATGACGCCGTTGCCCACGACAGTGTTGAAGTTTGCCGGGTCGCGCATCCAGGTGTTGGGATTGAACGCGCCGGCGATCTCGATGTTCGACTCGAGGGTCAGCGCTTCGGCGTAGCGACCGCCGGTGACCATAATCGCGCCCCCGCCGGAGGAGTTGGCACTGTCGATGGCGCGTTGGATGGTCCTGAACGGCGCCACCTGCGTGCCGGCGTTGGTGTCATCGCCCGACTGCGAGCTCACGTAGAACGCGTTGCCCAGGGTCGGCGACGGCGTTGGATTTGGTTGGGGCGTTGGCTGAGGCGACGGTTGCGTGGGCGAGGCGCTTTTCACACCCGACGGCCGCGAGCGTCGCCACGCAGAGAACGACCAAGAGCTTTCTCGAGCGAAGTATCAACAGGAACGACCTTTGAGAATGGCTGATTGACGCCAGCGGACGGCAACTGGGAGCTCGTGTCCCATACGATCAATTTGGTTCCTTCACAGGATCAATCGCACGGGACACGAGTCAGTCGACAAATTCCGAGCCACCCGCAAGCAGGTGCCTGGCAGCCGCCAACTATTTACTTTTCGTGTAAGGACACTTCGATTTGTGAAGCGGTGCACAGGCGTCGATCGCGGCGGACAACTAACGAACAATGCGGTCAGACGGGATGCCCCGTCCGGGACTTACGTATGGAACCTGACGCCGACCAGGCGTACGGTCACGAAACCGTCACCCGTCACCCATGGCCGCGCTCGGTGGGCGTTACTGCTCTTGCGCATCGAGGAACCGCGCGTTTCGCAGCGCGTGCTCGATCGAGTAGTTCCCCTCGTGACACGCGAACTCGTAGAGCACGCCGGTGCCCGGTGTCGGACGCATGAAAACGCGCGCAGTCCATGACTGCGTCCAGGTGGAAGGGTCGTCCAAGGTGTACTCGTACTGCAACAACTCCGGACCTACCCGTGTGAACCGTTCGGTGACACGAACGTCGCGTGTCGAGCCACCCGTGCCTCGGGTCAGATTCGAGGTTTCCACCACCAACGTATCACCGTCCCAGTGGCCACGCGAGCTGCCGGTCGCGCTCCTGGGGCCAGCTCGGCCCGGCGTCGCGTTGTCGATCGGGATCAGACGCGTTTCGTGGTGCATCTCGATCTGGATGGCGACATAGTCGCTGGTCTGGAAGATCTGGTAGTTGCTGTTGTAGCCCCGACCGCTTAACACGGCCCCGCCCCCGCGGCACCGGATCGCAGGGTCGACGCGGGCAATTTCCTGCGCCAACGTCATCCGGCCCGTCGAGGGCGGCGCGTTGCGAGCCGCCCGCTGCTTCTGGGCCCGCTCTTCGCCCTCAGGGGTCCGCGCCGGCAAGCGCCCATTCGGCGGATCGACGATTAGCGACGTGCGGTTGTCGAACCAGCGGTCGATGATCCAGAACTGGTTGTAGCTTCCCGTGCCGCGCCTCGCTGTTCCAGCCTCATCCGGCTCCGCCACAGAAGCGAGCGCCCGTAGGAAGATGGTGTCGCCGAACACTGCGTCACCACCTGCGCTGTCATATTCGGCCGCGTAGGCCTGGAAGGTGGCGACCTCTTCCTCGCTGAGTTCCGTCCTCTCGCCCAGAGCTTCGGGCCGCTGCAGCGGTGTCGCGGAGTCGTTGGCCCAGATGCCTTGGAGATCGGGCCGGCCGTCGGCAAGACGTGGAACGGTCCATCCGCCGGGCGACTGTCCTTTCATAACCACCGACGAGGTGATCAGGGCCGCCGCCGCCACTGCCATTGCAACCGCAATACTATGTCTGCTCATTCCACAGCTCCCGGAAGGAATCCTGACACTCCCGCATCAAAGTCACTGTCGAGGTTGGACATCACGGGTCATGCCTGCGACACCGTTTTCAATGTCCTCCCGCAACGAACGTACCGCGCTAGCGAGGTCGTCATCGGCCATTTCTTCTACGGCATCGTCCCCAACGGTCGCGCCGACTCGACCGCTCAGCTCTCCCAACTCAGAGAACACGGGCTGCCACTTTTCCGCGTGGGTGGTGGCTTCCTGCAGCCTCCGTCGGACCCGGGCCCGCGCCTCTTCGTGCGCGGCGCCATCTGCTGCCTGTGTCCCACCGTCTGCGCCAGGCTCGGACTCTTCCATTGCATCCGCCGCAGCGTCGAGAGCGAAAGCCTGACGCCGCAAGAACGCTCTTACGCCGTTCTCAAGCGCGCGGTCGTCTTGCTGTGCCCCAGATGCCGTGGGTTGCCCAGCGTCGTTCTGCCCATCAAGCAGCGCCCGAACCTCGGTCAATTCGCCCTGCAATCGCTCGGCTCGACTTTCGGCGCCGCGGCAAGAATCTACCGCCGAGAATGCCACGATGACAGAAATAAGCGTCGCCACGATTTCCACAAGTCGACGCATGAGTCTTTAGTCTCTTCCTTTGGCACTGACCGAATTCGTGTGACTGACCGAATTCGCTCGCGCGCCTTGGGTACACCGGTTGGTCACAGCGCACCCTTCTGCTGGTTCCTTTGTCTCACTCGTCGAAGCACGAACTCCGACCAGTCGTTCTTGCCGTCGTCCGGCCGTTCGTAGCCGCGCCCACCCAGTTCTTCCAAGAGACCGTCTAGCGCATTTTTCTGCGCGACGTGGTCGCGCTTCAAGTTGCGCGACAAGAGAAACCTTTCCGACTGACCGGCGACATACCCTCCGGTCTCGTACGCCTCGAAGCGGAAGTAGACTCTATCCAGCACCTTATCAATGTACGACGAGTCGGTCACTCCTCGTATTCTCAGCGCCTCGTCGTCGTCCGCACTCGGTTCCTTGTCGAAGTCATCGGGGAGAATAGGTGTCACGGGTCGACGTGGCCGCCCCGAGCGACCTGTCGTGCGCGGCGGAGAGTCATTTCCCAGTCTAATCCCACTCTTGGATCGCGCGGAGTCCTTTGCCGAACGGACTCGCCTCGAGTCCGCTTTTTCCTTCCTACGGGGTGCTGTCTTTGCCTCGCTCCCTGCGCTCTGAACGCTACTCGAACCGCCCGCGTGACCACGCGCCTTCACCGGCCCGCTGGGTAGCGTTCCGACGGCTCCCACCGACAATCCAATGTCACCTGCCACTACATCGAAAGTACCCATCCTCCGGGCGAGCTGCGCGGGTGCCGCGAACGCGAAGTCTATCCAGGGTATGAGTGGAGAACCGAGCACCCGTAGCAAGTAATGCAGCCCGTCGTCGCCGGACCGCAAGCCCTGGGGCTTTTTCCACTGCATATGGGGCATCCGGAGCCATTCCTGCGCGGTCGCTGGGAGCTTCGCGCGCAACTCGTCAAGGACCACGGATTCGGTCGCTATTTCATTCTTGATCTGGTCCGTTTCCGGGGCTCCTAGTTCCACCGATACATCCAAACACTCGTCTCCAAGCGCGACGAGGTAGGGAAGGGCCGCCGCAAACTCTTTCTTTTCCTCCTGTCTCGCCAATAGTCCGTTCAAAGCAAAGATTCTCCGGCCGAGTGCGTCCTCATGCCTCGTAGGGCCACACCGGCACAACACGCCGTAGGCACCGACACTCTTGCCGAAGAGCAAGGTCCCCTCGCCGTCCGGAGTCAACCCTTTGCTACGGTCATACAGGTCATACTCGTCATTGAGTTGACGGAGCAGTTCTGTGATGCCGTCCTGGTCCTCTGGTGATTGCTCAGCCGGAACCAGGATCCATCGGTAGTCCTTCGAAAACGAGCGCGAATAGAGCAATCGATTCAAGATCATACGTCTCGAACGACCGACCGCGTATGAACGAACATTGGGTCGATATGGGACGCAATACTTTCTAGTGCAGCTTGTTCATCCGCCTTCTTCGTGGCCATTTCCTCCGCGATGTCGTGGATGCCTTCCTTGCCGGACGCCCAGGCCCAGAATTCTTTCAATCGTCCCGATCCCTTCAAAATGGTGTTGATCTCCATTTCGGAGTAGCGGACCTTGCGGGCTTGCGCCGCGCGTGCGGTGTCCAGCTCTTGACCGAGGGCGTAGAACAGCGGGTGATACGCGTTGACCGGTTCGGGAAAACCTACGATGTCGGTCTTCACGGTCGGCGGGTTCGCGAAATGATCCGCTGGCGTAAGTTCGCTCCGGACCGCGCCTTCACCAACCGAGCCAACGGCCACGATACCGCCGGCCCACCCCTGGTTCTTACCGGCACGAACGACAGCCGCCACCTCGTTGAAAGCGTCCAGACCCACTTCGGTGAGCTTCGCGAAGTTGTCCTCTTTCCATTCAGGGTCGATAAGATCAGAGTCCGCTTTTGTCAGTACGATCACCACCGTCAAAGGTCGATCGGAGTAGTGCAGTGCGTATTGCCTGAGAAGATTGTTGATGGCACGCGCTCCCGATTGAATCCGACGTTGTCGGGAGTTCGTATAGTGCGTCAGCGTAATAGAGTCAGCAAAAAGGAGTACAGCGGAACTCAATCTGATGTGGCCGAGTAGCTCCTGACGATCCTCCGCTGATCGCTGGTCATCGTCTTGATTGAAGAGCTCGTTGACGATCCCGCCGCGATAGTCGATCCATTCGAAGCCACACACCAGGCGCTCTTTGTGAAAAAAGTCGAACGTCCAGAGCGTCGTCTGCTGAGTCCCGTTTGGGAACTGGAAGTTTCTCTTGCCGAACGACACATCGTCGAAGCGACCTTCCTCGGCGATGCCTTCCTCGAAGCTTGACGAACGCGGCGTGATATAGAATGAGTCGGCTACCCGATTGGCCCCCAGCATTTCGTGAAGCGCGGCCATATAGGTAGTCTTCCCGGATCCGGACTGTCCGACCATCGTGACTTTCATAGACCCATGTTCTCCTGTCTCGCGTGGAGGCTACGCGCTCCCGTCTCGGGAAATTCTCCTACCCATTTTCTATCCCGCATGACTCAGGGTCTGGCGCGAAGACTGGTCTCCCAAACCCCGTGAACAACGCCGCGTGCTGGCCGTCTGGTGTTGGTTCGCTGGTGTGGCTGCGTTGCCGTCTCTTGGGAGGGCTGGGGTTTTCGTAGCACATCGTCGCCCGGGTGGCCGGTGCGTAACGTTCAGGCGATACGAGTGCGGTGCATCCGAAAGATGGTGGGCCCACCAGGATTCGAACCTGGGACAAACCGGTTATGAGCCGGTGGCTCTGACCGCTGAGCTATAGGCCCCTCTTTTAGTGCCCGCCGTCGAGAAACGCGCGAAGCTTTCGGCTTCGGGACGGATGACGGAGTTTTCGCAGCGCCTTGGCTTCAATCTGTCGGATCCGCTCGCGTGTCACGGCGAAATCTTGACCGACCTCCTCCAAAGTATGCTCGTTCCCTTCGCCCACACCAAATCGCATCTTGATAACTTTTTCCTCGCGCGGAGTCAACGTTTTGAGGACAGAGGTCGTTTGCTCTTTGAGGTTGAGGCTGATCACGGCCTCGGCGGGGGACGTCACCCCACGGTCTTCGATGAAGTCGCCGAGGTGACTGTCCTCTTCTTCCCCAATCGGGGTTTCGAGTGAGATGGGCTCCTGGGCGATCTTGAGCACCTTTCGTACCTTGGTGACCGGAATATCCATCCGTGTCGCGATCTCTTCCGACGTCGGCTCGCGTCCGAGCTCTTGCACCAACGCCCGTGAGGTCCGGATCAATTTGTTGATTGTCTCGATCATGTGGACCGGGATCCGGATCGTGCGGGCTTGGTCTGCGATGGCCCGGGTAATGGCTTGCCGGATCCACCACGTCGCATACGTCGAGAATTTGTAGCCGCGCCGATACTCGAACTTGTCGACCGCTTTCATCAACCCGATGTTGCCTTCCTGAATCAGGTCGAGAAATTGCAATCCCCGGTTCGTATATTTCTTGGCGATGGAGACCACGAGACGGAGGTTCGCCTCCACGAGCTCGGTCTTGGCTTGTTCGGCCAGAAACTCGCCCTGAGAGATCGTATTGAGGGCGCGGGCCAATGCGTTCGGTGGTTCTTCCAGGTCGTCGACCTGGGCCCTGAGTTCGGCGCGAAGCTCTCGTAGTCGACCCATCGTCCGGCGTCGCGCCTCGGCCGTGACTTTGCGCGGGCCAGCCGTCCGCGCCGTGCCTTTCGTTTTGGGGGCGAGACGCTCGATCTCGCGTTGGGTTCGTTGGACCCGCTCGACGGCATCTTTGGTCGTCTCGACGAGGTGACGCTTGACGGGCTCGGTGAATTCGATCCGGCGGACAAGCAGCGACAACTCTATCCGTGTCCGCGCAGCACGCCACCAGTAGCGCCGATACCGGCGGCGCTCCCGTTTCGGAATCGTGGCCAGGGTGCGTTCTCGGGCCTGGCTCTCCTCCTGCTTTTGTCGCACGGAGGCGATCTGACGCAAGATTTGACGGCCCCGGTCGGCGATGCGGTTGTCACTGATGTCCTCGTCCTTGAACACGACGAGCTCTCGAATCGTCCGATCCCCGTTTCGCAGTTGCTCTCCAAGGTGCACGATGCGGCGGGCAATGCTAGGTGTCCGCGAAACGACCTTCATCGCGGTAAGCTTGCCGCGTTCAATCCGCTTCGCGATCACGACCTCGCCTTCCTTGGTCAGGAGAGGGACGGTGCCCATTTCGCGCAGATACATGCGCACTGGGTCGCTAGTCTTGTCGATGGCGCCCAATGTGGGGGGCGCGGTCTCGTTTGCACTGTCGTCCGCACTCTCGCTGCGCCGAATGGTGGGCTTGTCCGTGCGAGCTTTTTGGTGCGTATCGACGACCTCGATACCGGCGTTGCCAAATACGTTGAACAGATTGTCGAGCTCTTCAGCCGATGTCAGCTCTGGCGGGAGGACCTCGTTGACTTCGTCATAGAGGAGATAGCCCTTCTCCTTGCCGACCACGATGAGCTGACGGATCTCTTCGTACTTCTCTTCGATCGATACGACCCTTGCTCCCGACGTAGTCATAGCTTCGGCTCGCCTCCGACGTGCATCGTGACAGCGCGATATTACTCCTTGAGTGCCTCGATGCGTTGCAGTAACTCGTGCTTGCGCAAAAAGAGTGTATCGATCTCATTCGATTCTGACACGAGGTGCTCCGGCGCGGTCGATTGGTATCGCGCGATCTCGTCTTGTATCGTGGCGCGCTCTCGCTCGTAGCGCAGCAAGCGTAGCTTCACCGCGGAGTCTTCGACATCCGCCGGCGCAGCGGGTTCGTTGGCGATACGACGGACGAGTGCGGCATCGAGTTCGTCGACTCGTTCGAGAAGCGTCGCGGCGACGGTGTCGGCCGGCCACTCCGCCAAGGTTCGAGCAACCCGGAGAATTCCTGTGGTGGTGAGACCTTCAAAGTCCTCGGGCTCCATCCCCACCAAGACCGATTGAGCAAGCGCGGGCTCACGCATCGTGGCCCAGATAAGTCCGCGTTCTGCAGGCGTGACCCGGGCGTTGTCGTGTCCCCCCGGCGTTTGAATCGTGGTCTGTCGCGACACGGCGGCGCGGCGGATTTCGGTGCGGACCACGTCTTCCAGGATACGGGCCTTGTGGGCGAGCCGGTCAGCGAACTGATCACGCGTTGCCGCTTCGGGAATTTTCGCCGCCACCGAGAGCATCTCGTTGAGCAGGAGACGCCGCTCAGCCGGTCGGTTGAGATCGTGTCGGGCGGCGGCGCGGTCGAGCACGTAGTCGAGATACGACTGCGAGTGCTTAAGTTGCGCGACGTAGTGCTCGCCGCCGTGACGACGTATCGAAGTGTCCGGGTCCTCCTCCTCGGCCAGCACGGCCACGTTCACCTGAAACCCCGCGGCGAGGAGAAGCTCGCCGGACCGGGCCGAGGCACCCGCTCCGGCGTCGTCTGGGTCAAAGCTCAGAATGACTTTTGTTGTGAAACGACGGAGACCACGCACGTGCGGGTCGGTGACCGCGGTGCCGCAGGTGGCCACCACCGGCTCGACCCCGGCCTGCAATGCTTGAGCGAAATCGAAGTAACCCTCGACCATCACCGCGTAGCCGAGCCGGCGGATCGCGGTCTTTGTCAGATGCAAGCCGTAGAGGGTCCGTCCCTTGGTGTAGAGCGGTGTCTCGGGCGAATTGACATATTTCGGTTGCTGACCACGCTCGAGTGCACGTCCGCCGAAAGCGATGACCGAGCCTCCATCGCGATAGATCGGAATCATCAAACGATTGCGAAAACGATCAACAACGTGACCGCCATCCCGCGGCACGATGAGACCGCTTGTCACCAGCAGCTCGAGCGGGTGCCCTCGCTCAAGCAAGTGGTGTTTCAACCGTTCTCTTTCCGGGGGCGCGTAACCCAATGCGAGCCGGTCTATGGTCTCTGGCCACACATCGCGCTCCGCCAACGCGGCGCGAGCGCGGGCGCCAGGGGGTGAACGTAGCTGGTCCTGAAAAAACGCGGTCGCAGCCTCGTGAATGGTGAGGAGGGCTTCGTTACGGGCCCGCGCGCTGGCGTCGGCTTCGGAGTCGTCCGATTCGGGGACCTGGAGACCAAACCGCTGCGCGAGCTGACGTACCGCCTCTGGAAAACTCAGCTTGTCCTGGAGCTCGACAAACTTGACGACGTCGCCACCGGTGCCACAGCCAAAGCAATGAAAGAAGCCTTTGTCGGGGCTGACATGAAACGATGGGGTTTTCTCCGTGTGAAAGGGGCACAAGCCCTTGTAGCTTGTTCCAGCCTTTCTGAGCGGCACATAGTCCTGCACGACCTGCAGGATGTCAGCCTGTGTCTTGACGTCGTCGACAAAGCCCTCCGGAAAGCGCTCCACTAGTGTCTCAAGACAACCTGCGTCGCGCCCTCGCCCCCCTGTGCCACCGGGGCGGCCGCGAATTGGTCGACTTCAGGATGTTCTTCGAGGAGTCCGGCAATCGACCGGCGCAGTCGGCCCGTCCCGTGGCCGTGAATGATGAGCACTTCGCGTTGAGATTGCAGCAGCGCGCGGTCAAGATGTTTTTCTACGCGGTCGCATGCCTCGTCCACCGTACAACCGATGACGTTGAGCTCGGTCACCGGTCCGTCGTCAGTGGCCATGTGAACCGTAACGTGGTTTGGTTCGGGCGGGGCCTGGTGGCCGGGTGTGGCGGCCTGGGTAGACTGGGCCGTAACGCTCCCCCGAGCGGCGTGGTCGTCTTCGAGGCCGTTGAGGTCGGCGAGCGTTGTGCGCAGGCGTTTTCCGCGCACTTCGACCTCGGCGTGAGAGCCTTGTATCGACCGTAGGCGCCCTTCCAGACGAAGCGATCTCACGAGCACCCGGCCGCCTACTCGCGGGCGCCGGGTGGGCCCGGTCACAAGTCGTGCGAGGCTGTCGTTTGGACGGTCGGCCGGCGCTGATACGCGGCCTTCGGTGCCGGACGTGGTGGTCGTCGTTTTGGCAATCCGTTTCAGAGCGGCGTTGGCGTCGGCCTTGAGGGCGCCGGTGTCGCCGGTCGATAGACCGACCCTCCCTGTGGCGGTTCGCGCCGAGATACGCTTTTCGAGGCGCGCGGCGTTCTCGCGCAGCGTGCGGACGACCTCGTCGATCTCCAGCCTGGCGGCTTTTACGTGTCGGTCAACCCCTCCCTGGAGGCGCTCTTCGCTTTGGGCTTCTTTTTTCTCCAGAGTCAGCCGATCGGCCGCAAGCCGGCCTTGTTCGGTGCGCAGGCGCTCTCGCGAATCGGCGAGGTCACGGGTGTCGTGTTCGATACGCTGTAGGTCAGCTTCGACTTTTGCGAGATGTTCCGCCAACTGGGTCTCACGGGCGCTTCGGCGCTGCTCGGCGGCGTCGATAATCGTCGACGCCATGCCGAGTCGAGCGGCGATCTCGAGCGCCAGGCTCCGGCCGGGCGAGCCGTAGTTGAGGCGATACGTTGGCGCATAAGTCGTAGCATCAAATCCGAAACCTGCGCACATGACGCCGTCGGTGGTGGCGGCATACGACTTCAGCGTGTCGTCGTGGGTTGTCACGACCAGCAGGGCGCCTCGCTGGCGAAAATGTTCGGTCACCGCCGCCGCCAGCGCACCGCCTTCTATTGGGTCGGTGCCAGCTCCGAGTTCGTCGAGCAAGACCAATGCCGGCAGACGAAGGTGCTGGTCGATCGCGACCAGGCTGGCGATGTGACCGGAAAATGTCGAAAGACTTGCGGTAATCGACTGCTCGTCACCGATGTCGGCGAAGACCGACTGAAATACCGTCGTCCGTGACCCCGGCGCGGCAGGAACATGGAGGCCGGCCTGGGCCATTTGGCTCAGAAGTCCAACCGTCTTGAGCGCGACGGTCTTGCCCCCCGTGTTGGGGCCGCTGATGACCAGCGCCGTCGTGGGGGGTGTCAAGGCCAGATCGACGGCGACGGGGTCGGACGAGTTTGACGGGTCGTGGCGGTCTGGGTCGGCGGCCGGTCGAGTAGAGAGACGTCGTCGGACGGCAGGCAGCAACAGTGGGTGTCGGGCCTGGCGCCACTCGACGAGGGCGGGGGCCTGACCGCCCTCCATCACGTCGGGTTCGACACCGTCCACGAGTCGAGAAAACGTCGCCCGGGCTTGGACCACGTCAACCGTGGTGGCCGCCGCCATAGTGCCATGCAGGTCGGCGGCTCGTGTCCGAAACGCATCGGACAGGTGTCGCAAGATACGCATGACCTCAGCGTGCTCCTGCTGTTCGAGGCCCACGATCTCATTGTTGATTTCGACGGTGCTCAGCGGCTCGAGGAAGAGGCTCGCGCCGGTTCCCGAGCTGCCGTGCACAATCCCCGGAATTGAACTCCGGTGCTCGGCTTTGACGACCAACACGAATCGACCGTTACGCTCGGTGATGACCTGTTCCTGCAGATATTTCGCCGTGCTTCGGCCACGCAGATACGAATCGAGGGTGCCTCGCAGGCGTTTCCGTTGGCGACGCGTGTGTTCACGAATCGACTTGAGCCCGGGGGACGCGTCGTCAACCACACCGTGGGTCCGGTCTATGGCGGAGCGAATTTCCGCAATCTCGCGGTCAAACGGACGATAGTCCGCGAGAATCTCGTGCAGAGCGGGAAACGGGCCGTCTGCCGCGCTGCTCACCGCCAGGTGGACCCTCGCGATAGAAGACAGATAGTCCGCCAGACCGAGCAGCTGGTCGGGGTCGAGTGGCTGGGCCTCAGCCGTGAGCGCACTCAGAGCGGACTCGAGGTCCGACGGCGCCTCAAGCGCAAACGGCGCGTTCGCGTCGAGATATCGCACGCACTCGGTGGTTGTCGCCAGCGCGGTCCGGACCGCATCGACATCGATCAGCGGACAGAGCTCATCGAGTCGACGGGCCCCCAACGGTGTGAGCGCCAAGCCGCGCACGACCTCGACGATTCGGTCGAATTCGAGCGCCCTGTACGTTCCGGTCTGCATGGTCATCCGTTACAGGCCACTAGTGCGGAGGGTGATTGATCAGGCTCGCCGTGGCGGCGGCCCCAAAACCATTGTCGATATTGACCACCGAGATGCCAGCCGCGCAGCTGGTCAACATACCCAACAGGGCCGTGACGCCCCCGAAATTCGCGCCGTAGCCCACGCTGGTCGGAACAGCGATGACGGGGACGCGGACCAGGCCGCCGATGACGCTGGCGAGCGCACCCTCCATCCCCGCTACGGCAATGATGACACGCGCCGCATCGAGACGTTCCCGGTCCGCTAGCAACCGATGCAGTCCAGCGACTCCGGCGTCGTAGAGCGTCTCCGTCCGATTGCCAAGCGTCTCGGCTGTTACCCGCGCTTCCTCGGCGACCGGTTGGTCCGAAGTGCCCGCGGATACCACGAGCACCGTCCCCCGACCTGTCACACGGGTGTCAGCGCGATACGTAATCGCGCGTGCGTCCGTGTGAAAGACGGCCCCGGGCACTTTCGCCTGGACCGCGTCGTACGCCGTCGTATCCGTTCGAGTCACTAAGAGGGGATGCCCCGCCGCAACAATTGCCCGCGCGATCTCGGCAACCTGGCCTGGCGTTTTTCCGGCGCCGAAGACGACCTCCGCCGAGCCTTGGCGCAGCGAACGATGATGGTCGACTCGGGCAAAGCCAAGGTCTTCGAACGGGATGCGCCGGAGCATGTCGACCAACTGTTCTTCTGCCTGGTCGAGACTGACGGTTCCCCGATTGACGTCCTCGAGAATGCCGCGGACCTGTTGGTGATTCATCCGACAGATTCGCCCGTTGGGATACTAGTGGCCTGTCGCAGAGAGATGGTGACCACTCGCTGACGGGGGCTCTCAGCCTGCGGGCGTTGTTCTTCGGTCACAATACCAATTCGCTCCCGCATCGCGTCTTCCGCGGTCGGCGTCGCGACGCCGGCTATGCTAACCACCTCTCTGCGACAGGCCCCGAGCCGCGCGCTTGCGCGGTGCGACGACACGCGTCATCATCGAGCACTGATCAGTGCTCACTGATCACTGAGTCGTGACCTTTGGCGATTCGTGGTGTTTAGCCGATGACGGTATCCGAAACGCTCGTGCTCGGGCTCTATTTCAGCGTGCTGGCCACGCTGAGCGTTTACGGGCTGCACCGCTCCTACCTTGTGTATCTTTACACAAAATATCGACCGCCGGATTCACCCGACGCGCCCAGCACGATCCCGGATGCGAGCCTCCGGTCGGCGTCGTCCGACAGCCTTCCGATTGTCACGATTCAGCTGCCGATTTACAACGAGATGTATGTAGTCGATCGGCTGGTCGAGGCGGTCGCGGCGCTGGAGTATCCGCGCGACCGGTTCGAGATTCAAGTGTTGGACGACTCGACGGACGAGACAGTTCAGGTCGCGAGTCACGCGGTGCGTCTCGCCGCAGCGCGCGGCGTCGCTATCAGTCACGTTCGTCGCGGCCATCGCGATGGGTTCAAGGCAGGCGCGCTGGCCGCCGGGCTGTGCCACGCCCGTGGCGAGCTGATCGCGGTGTTTGACGCTGACTTTGTACCGCCGCGAGATTTCCTGCGACGAGCCGTCCAGCCCTTTGTCGAACCCCGCGTCGGCATGGTGCAAGCACGCTGGTCCCACCTTAACCGCACATATTCATGGCTCACGCGCGTGCAGGCGCTGCTCCTTGACGCGCATTTTGTGCTCGAGCATGGTGCGCGGTATCGCGCGGGGTTGTTTTTTAACTTCAACGGGACGGCCGGAGTGTGGAGACGGACGGCGATTACGACGGCGGGGGGCTGGCAGCATGACACGCTCACCGAGGACCTCGACCTTAGCTATCGAGCGCAGCTCGCCGGGTGGCGATTCGTATTTCTGGACGATCTGGCCGCCCCCGCCGAGCTGCCGGTTGAGATGAATGGGTTCAAGACGCAACAACATCGATGGGCACGAGGGTCGATGCAAACCGCGTTGAAGATTCTGCCGGACGTCTTTCGCGCAAAGATTCCGTTTCGCACGAAAACCGAGGCGTTTTTTCACTTGACGGCGAATTGCAACTATCCGCTCCTGCTGGTGCTGGCCGTCGTCATGGTGCCAGCCATCTTCGTTCGTGCGTCGGCGGGGGAGGGAGCGACGTGGAGCCAAACCGCCGTGCTGTTCCTGGACGCGCCGTTGTTTGGCGCGGCGATGTTGTCGGTGATCAACTTTTATGGTGTCAGTCAGTGGGCGTTGCGGCGCGATTGGTGGAAACAGCTGTGGGTAGTGCCGTTGGTCCTGGCGGCAGGTGTCGGTCTCTCGGTGAACAACACCCGGGCGGTGCTGGGGGCTACTCGTCGGGGAGGCTCTCCGTTCGTGCGAACGGCAAAATACGCCGTCGTTCGGCGGGGGGACCCCTGGCTCCGGAAACGTTACCGACAGTGGTCCGCCCTGCAACCGGTCGTTGAGCTCGCGCTCGGGCTCTATTTAACCGCGGCGATCGGGTACGCGCTGGCCACCGGTCTCTTTGCGGCGGTCCCTTTTCTCCTGCTCTTCCAGAGCGGGTTTCTCTTGGTCGCCCTGTCATCTCTCATGCAGCAGCACGGCGGGCCGGGAATGATCCTTAGCGCCGAGCCCGCTAGTGCAGCGCCGTCGAGATGAAGACAATCCTCGGCCCGGCGAACCCGAGGCTTTGACCTCATCTCGACGGCCGCGCACTGTGATCCCGGCCGGTAACGTCAAGGTCTAACGTTCGGGTTCACACCGGTGTTCCGGGGAGAAAGGCCCGTCGGTGGGTGAGATAGACTGAGCGGTCATGAAAGCGGTTGCTGGTGCCGGTCTGGAAGGCGTCGTTGCGACGTCGTCGGCAATCTGCTATCTCGATGGCGCGAACGGAGTGCTCGCCTATGTCGGGCACGACATCCACGAGCTCGCCAGCCACGCGACGTTCGAGGAGGTCTGCTATCTCCTGTGGCACCGTCGACTGCCGACGCGCACCGAGTTGGGCGATCTCCAAACCCAGCTCGCGTCGGCACGGGCGTTGCCGGACGGGGTGGTCCGGCTGCTACGCTCATTGCCGTCCTCGGCGGGTCCAGTGGCGGCCATGGATACCCTCCGGACGTTGACCTCGGCGCTGTCGGCCTTCGACCCTGAGGTGGGTGACACGTCAGATTCAGCCAGGTATCGGCAGGCGGTGCGTCTCACCGCCCGGATGGGAAGTCTGGTTGCGACCTATGGGCGTGTCGTAGCCGGGGGAGGACCCGTCGACCCCGACCCGGTGCTTGGTCATGCCGCGAACTTTCTGTTGATGCTCAACGGCGAGCGTCCCAGCGCCATCGAGGCCAAAGCGCTCGATATCGCGTTGACGCTGCACGCCGACCACGAGTTGAACGCCTCCACGTTTGCGGCCCGAGTGACCGCGGCCACCCTGAGTGATATCTATTCGGCCGTGGTGGCCGGAGTCGGGGCGCTGAAGGGACCACTGCATGGCGGCGCGAATGCCGAGGTGATGAAGCTGCTCGTCGCCATCGGTGAAGAGGCGCTGATGGATGGTCAGCGGGTCGAGACGTTCATCCGCGAGAAGCTTCGCCGGAAGGAGAAAGTGCCCGGCTTTGGGCATCGCGTCTACAAGACGGAGGATCCTCGGGCGACTCACCTGCGGCGGATGTCCCGGGAAGTCGGCGTCCGTACTGGCAACACCCGCTGGTTCGAGATGTCCGAGCGCATCGAGGCGGTGATGCGAGAGGAAACCAAAATTGACGCCAATGTCGACTTCTACTCGGCGTCGACGTACTATCAGCTGGGGATTCCCGTAGAGCTGTTTACCCCGGTCTTCGCCGTGAGCCGGGTCTCGGGATGGACGGCGCATGTGCTGGAGCAGTACTCCAACAACCGTCTGATCCGACCACGAGCGCAATACATTGGCCCCGAATACCCCCAGCCGTTCGTGCCGCTCGACCGCAGGTGAGCCGGGCTGCCCGTGGCTATTCAACTTTCAAGTAAACGGTGAGTTGTCGCTGGCTCTCCTGGCGTCCCGCGGCATCGGTCGTCGCTTTGGGGCGGCTCATATTGCGCGCTCCTCTCACCGGGTGGAGCACAACGATCGCTCACCGACACCCTACTGTTTGAACGTCGAAGAGCCACCAGGGTTGTATATCGGATGAATCACCACCTCACTCGTAACTTCTCCATCATTGCCCACATCGATCACGGCAAGTCAACGCTGGCCGACCGCTTTCTCGAGATCACGGGCGCCTTGCGTCCGCGCGAGATGGCGTCGCAAGTGCTCGACAGTATGGACCTCGAACGCGAGCGAGGCATCACCATCAAGGCCCAAACCGTTCGATTGCCTTATACGGCCGCGGACGGTGTCACCTACACCCTCAATCTCATCGACACTCCTGGTCATGTGGACTTCTCCTACGAGGTGACCCGGTCCCTGACCGCCTGCGAAGGCGCGTTGTTGCTTGTCGACGCGTCGCAGGGGGTCGAGGCCCAAACCGTGGCCAACGCCTATCTCGCGGTTGACAACAATCTCGAGATCATCCCGCTTATTAACAAGATCGATCTGCCCGGCGCGCAGATCGATGAGGTTACCGCCCAGATCGAAGATCTGGTGGGGCTGGATTCGTCGGCGGTTCTCCAGGCGAGTGCGAAAGCGGGTATCGGGATCCGAGAGATTCTCGAAGCCGTCGTCAGCCGAGTGCCGCCACCATCGGGACGTCCTGACGCACCACTAAAGGCGCTGATCTTCGACTCGTGGTATGACCCGTATCGTGGTGTGATCGCGTTGATCCGGGTGGTTGACGGCGAGATCCGGCCACGCATGCAGGTGCGGCTCATGGCGCTGGGCAGAGATCACGAGGTCGAAGAGGTCGGCGTGTTTGCGCCAAAAGCCGAGACCGTCGACAGTCTCGGCGTCGGGGACGTTGGGTTTGCCATCGTGGGCCTCAAGAATGTGGCCGAGGCAAAGATCGGCGACACCATCACCGAAGCGTCGAATCCGACCAGCGCGGCGTTGCCCGGCTTTATTGAGCTCAAGCCGATGGTCTTTGCCGGACTCTACCCGGTCGAGAACCATCAATATACGGAGCTCCGGGAGGCCATGGAGAAACTGAGGCTGAACGACTCCGCATTCTTTTTTGAGCCCGAGACGTCCGTCGCCTTGGGGTTTGGCTTTCGGTGCGGGTTTCTTGGGCTTCTCCACATGGAGGTCGTGCAAGAACGCCTCGAGCGCGAGTTCAACATGAATCTGGTGACCACTGCGCCGGGTGTCCTCTATCGGCTGACGACAACCGATGGTGTGACCACCGAGATCGATAGTCCAGCGAAGCTGCCGGATGCCGGCCGGATTGCCAAGCTCGAAGAGCCCGTCATCACCGCGACGATTCTCACCCCAGCCGACACGGTGGGCGCCATCCTGACACTCTGCCAGGAAAAGCGCGGCGTGCAGAACACGCTGGAGTATCACGCCGCGAACCGCGTGCTGATTTCCTACGAGCTCCCATTCAACGAGGTAGTGCTCGACTTCTACGATCGGCTCAAGACGGTTTCCCGTGGATACGCGTCACTCGACTATCATGTCAGTGGGTACTGGGAATCGCCGCTCGTGCGACTCGACCTGCTGGTCAACGCCGAACCGGTGGACGCGTTGTCCGTCATCGTGCACCGGGACGTGGCGTATCAGCGCGGTCGTGCCCTGGCGACGAAAATGCGTCAGCTCATTCCGCGCCAAATGTTTGAAGTGTCCATTCAGGCCGCGATTGGCACGCGGGTCGTCGCCCGCGAATCGGTGAAAGCGATTCGAAAAAACGTCCTTGCGAAATGCTACGGTGGAGACATCTCGCGAAAGCGCAAGTTGCTCGAGAAGCAGAAGGAAGGGAAGCGTCGGATGAAACGAGTGGGCCAGGTCGAGATTCCCCAGGAGGCGTTTCTGGCCGTGCTCAAGATCGGATCCGACTAGCTCATGACAACGCCAACCAGCACATTTCGAAAATCGACGGTACGCGAGTATTTCGAATCGATCGTCATCGCCGTGATCCTGGCGCTCTTTGTTCGGACGTGGGTCGTGCAAGCGTTCAAGATTCCAACAGGCTCGATGGAACAGAACCTGTTGATTGGCGACCATCTGCTGGTCAACAAATTCGTGTATAGCCCGTTGTCAAACGCGAGCCGGATGTTGCTTCCGACAGGCACGGTGGAGCGGGGCGATATCCTGGTGTTCAAGTTTCCCGAAGACCCCGGACGAGACTTCATCAAACGGGTCATCGGTCTCCCCGGAGAGACCCTCGAAGTGCGAGGGAAGCAGGTGTATATAAATGGCGAAAAGCTCGACGAGCCGTATCTCGAGGGCCAGCGGACATCTCAGCCTGGTCGGGCGGCCCGCGGAATCGTCGTAGATCGGCGTGACGCCTATGGGCCGATTTCGGTGCCGCCGGAACACTACTTCATGATGGGGGACAACCGCGACAACTCGCAGGACAGCCGTTTCTGGGGACCACTGTCTCGCGCGTATGTGAAGGGAAAAGCGATCGTCATCTATTGGTCGTTCGATGGCGCGCCTGAGCTGATTCCTCAGACCGGTTTTGGCGCGACGCTTCGCCGGATTACTGCCGTTGCCACAAACTTCTTCACGGGCACCCGCTGGGACCGTATGCTCAAACAGGTCAGCTAGCCGCTTTGTCCCGCTAGACCAATCCCTGCCTGAACCTGACTAGAAGCGGACGACGAACGACAGCACACCCTCCTTGGTGTTCTCCGCGAGGTTGATGCCTCCATCGATCTGAAAATTTTCCATCACGACCACGCCACCGCCGAACGTGAAATGGACCTGGTCCGAATCGATATCGGCCCATCCGTCCGCACGGTCGGTCGATTCACGCATCCGCACATCGTCATGGTCCGGTGGCGAGAAGACCGTGGAAGTCGCTGCCCCGACTGGTTGCCAGTGGACCTCGGTCTCGGACGCCAGCTGGATGTCCATCAGAGAAGGGGCAAGCGGCGAGGGGGCGGGCAGGGTCACGATTGATGTGGATGAGAACACCGGTACGGCCTCCCGTAAAGGATTGCTCACGGTCTCAGGACAAACAGTCGAAGTGACGCAAGCGGGGGTCGATACCGCACGACTGGATGTGTCGAAAGCGGGGGCCGGGACAGGCCGAGTGACCAGCAGTCCGAACGGTATCGACTGCGGAACCGATTGCGACGAGGACTACTTGTTGGGGACGGATGTGACTCTGACGGCGATGCCTGATCAAGGTTCGGATTTCGCTGGGTGGAGCGGCGACGCCGATTGTGGAGATGGTCGGGTGACCATGGATGACGAGCGGCGTTGTACAGCAACCTTTGACTCCGCGCAGGTAAGCTCGCCGCCAGCCACACCTGCCAGGCTTGCTGCGCGCTCCCCGGTTCCGCGGCAGGTGGACCTCAGCTGGAACGACGTTGCGGACGAGACCGAGTGTCGGCTGCGCTGGGGACCCTCGGGACCGACCAATACGATTGTGTTGCCGGCGGACACGACCTCCCATCAATTGACCGGGCTCAGCCCCGGGGTGTCCCATCACTTTGACATCGAAGCGTGCAACGCCGCCGGCTGCAGCCCGCTCCATGGCGTCGTCGGCAAGACCCCGGACGGGTCGGACGGCAGCGTCGTGACTCAGGTAACGGTGCCCGCCCAACCACAATGGACTGAGACGCCTGTCTCGTTGGCCATAGGAAATAGCTTTTCAATTACTGCCAACGGTTCCTGGCGTCATGACACGTGTTGCGGAGAGTTTTGTGGTCCGAACGGAGATCTCGCGGGCGGATCCTACAATAGCGCCTTCATGACCACTGTGCTTCACGGCGCCTTGATCGGAGTGATCGCTTCTCCTGGCCCGGATGACGAGGACATCAAAGCTTTTGGGCTAGACAACCCAAATCTCTTCTTCGTGGGGTCCGATTTCGTAACAACGACAGCCAATGCCAACGGGAAGTTGTATTTTGGATTTAACGACTACGGACTGCCTGGTAACCCAGCTGCTACCTCCGACAACGCGGGGTCGGTGACGGCTACGGTCATAGTCATTCCCTGACGCCCGCGAAGAGGTGCGGCGCGGGATTGGTGGCGTGCTGGTCAACCTGTGTCGCCAACTGTTCGCTGCCGGATAGGACTAAGACTGGCGGTCGGCGCTAGCGCAACGCATCGGAAATTCCTGCTTTAGCGGTCTGGCGGGGCGGTGACCCTCGTGCTGTGCGACGATACGCATTGCCATCGACCGTCGCGGATGATCCATACGTCGGTATAGCGCAGCGTCAGTTCGGTCCGCTGCCCTTGCCTGAATCCGACCAGATTGAGAGTAAACGACACGACGGCCGTGTCGCGATAGACGCGAACCGTGAACTCGTCCTGAATGGCCGACTCCACCGCCTGGTCGAACTCGGCAGTTAGAGCCAGTTCCTTCGCCTTGTCGCCTCGGCTTCCATCCTGGTAGGTCGCCATGAACTCGTCAGCGAGGATGCGCTCGATGACCTCGAGGTCTTTGCGATACAACGCCTCGTTCCACTGGCGCTCGAGCTCGACAAGGACCTCTTGATCCGATTCGACCTCTTGGGGCCGAGACCCGGACGCGGTGCTGACCCAGGCCGCCCCGATGGCGACGGTGCACACTGCAACTGAAAGCACTTTCATCATTTGGATCTGTGCTCCAAGTGATCGGACATTCCGTGCCGCTCACAGAGTGGAGTCTATATGGCAGCTGGGCATCACCTCATCGGGATCCCAGACGAACAGCCACGTGGTCGTCTTCGTATCGAGGCGAAACGCACGTTGGTCGACAGGCCGAGTATCATCGCGCGGTGTCCGCGAGCGCTCCGCCGGTATCACGGTACGTGTCGGCGTGGCTCGTTCATGCCGTCACCGCCAGCGGCGCGCTGTGGGGCCTGCTGGCGGTGATTGCTGCGGCGGACGGCGACTGGCGCGGAGCGTTCATATGGATGTTTGTGGCCTGCGTAGTCGATGCGTTCGACGGCGTGCTGGCGCGTGCCGCGCGGGTCGCCACCGTCACGCCTTTCTTTGACGGGGCTCTGCTTGACCATACCCTCGACTATCTGAACTACGTCTTTGTGCCGGCATTCGTGATGTATCGAGCCGACCTTTTCCCCGCGGACGCCGCTCTCGTCGGCGCCGCCGTCGTATGTCTGTCTTCGGCCTATCAGTGCTGCCACACCAGCGCTAAGACTGACGACCACTTTTTTCAGGGATTTCCGTCCTACTGGAACATCTTGGCGTTGTATCTCTTCGTGGGAAAGCTCGCGCCCGTCGTAAACCTCATGCTGGTCATGGGTCTCGCCGCGCTGGCGCTTGTGCCCCTCACCTGGATCTATCCTTCTCGCATGACCCGATGGCGCGGTGTCACGATCGCGGTCACCATCGTCTGGGGGCTGATGGTTCTGGGGATCCTGGTCTACTTTCCCGACCCGCCGGCATGGTTGCTACTCGGTTCCCTGGGCTATGTCGGCTACTACATCGTCGTGAGTGTGTATCTATCTCGTGGCCGGGGCATGGTCGTCCGCGGCGGTAGTTGATGGTTAAGACTCAGGGGCACTGCCGTCAAACCCCTCGAGTGGCCGCGACGGGCAGCGCCGCGCGGTCGCTCTCGAGACGACGACGATGGTAAAGAGTCCGGCTAGCATTGCAGTCGTGCGGAACGGGAAGAGCACGGCGCCGGTGTGTGGATCGACCATCGGGTAGGGCAGGAGCGGGGGTATACCGAGCACTGGCTCTCCGCCGCCGAGTCGAAGCGCGGACGAGACGACAAGTCCCGCGATCGCCCCATAACGATTTGCCCGACGGTCAAAGAGCGCGACGACGAGCTGGGGAAACAGCACGCAGTAGACGAGGTCGCTACAGAGGAACCAGAGCGCGTAGACGCTCTGAATTCGCAGCGCGACGAGCGTGGACGTCGTTCCCACGATCACGACAAGGCGCCGGATGACCCGGGCCAGGGTCTGAGAACTCGCCGACGGACGACACAGTGGACGGTAGACGTTCCACGTCCCGAGCGAAGAGGCGGACAGCACCGATGAGTCGACCGACGACATGACGGCGGCGGCGAGTGCGCCCAGACCGAGACTGGCGACCCACGGGTCGGTCAGATAGCGGAGGACGGCTGGGAGTACGATGGCCGCGTCTGGGGGAGGCACCCCGTGGCTCTCCCAATCGGCAGCGGCGCCGATCACCCCGATCAACGCCGCCGGCACCGCGGCCACGATGCAGACGGCTGCCGCGAACAGCGACATCCCAACCGCGGCCCGCTCGCTCTTCGAGGCCAGTACTCGCTGAAAATAGACTTGCCACGGGACGCCTCCGAATACCAGCAGTAACGCCGAGTCCCACCATGACCAATAGAGATCGCCCCATTCGGTGTACTGCCAGCCGTTCCAAGGTGGCAGAAGAGAAACCGCGCCGGGCGTTGCCTGGTATTGCGACCACACTTGGTCGAGCCCGCCAACGCTGGCTGCCGCGACCGGGACTACCAGCCAAAGACCGCCGACAAGAAATACCAGCTGGACAACGTCGGTGAGGGCAACTGCCCACAGTCCCCCGACCAGGGTGTAGCCGACCGCAACCGCAGCAGAGACCACGATGGCCAGGGTCGAGTCGATGCCAAGCACCGTGCCGACCGTCGTGCCCAGCGCCGTCAGAACAGCCCCGGTCCAGAAGACTTCCCCGGACAGTGCTGGCACCGCGAGTGCCGCCGCGACACGCGGGCCATATCTGGCCTCGAACGGGTCGAGCATGGTCGTGAAGCGGAGTCGCCGCATCGGACGGGCGAAGAAGAGCCCGCCCACTACGAGACTGAGGGCGTATCCCCACGGGGCTTGCGCCCAGACGAGACCGCTTCCGTAGGCGGCTTCGGCAGTGCCGTTCACATACCCGCCGCCGACCCATGTCGCCGACATCGTGAAGACGCCGATCCAGAGGGGGATCCCGCGCCGCGCCACCATGAGGTCCGACGCGGTACCGTTGGCGTAGCGCCGGGTCGCGTGGCGCGCCACCACGAGGATCAGGCCGTAGAAGACAAGAAGGGACAGCAACCCGCCCCAGTGAATGTCACCCACATCCGTCATCGGCTGATGATATGGCGCGGGGGTGCTTGGCCCGCACGGCGACTTGTTCTACGGCGCTCTTCTTGCGTTTTCTCGTTGTGGGCAACTCACTCGGGACGAGCGGTTCAACAGCAGTCACGCCGCAGTATTACCCCCTGCCCGATATCAGGGTTCCGAATACGTTTGCGCCTGCGAAACCACAACGCGAAATCCGACGTAGGCGGCACGATACCGTCCTCTCTGCCCCCGGCTCGACTTCGGCTAGGGAAGAAAAGTCACGTTGATTGTCATCCGCGTTTCCACCGGCACGCCGTGGAGGAGCGTCGGTTCGTAGCGCCAGCCGTCGACGGCTTCCACCGCTGATCGTGCCAGCTCCGGATGGGTTGTCGTCATTGTCGCCGGATCGACTCCTGCCAGAATTTGGAGCACCCCGACGGTGCCGTCGACCGCGATCAACGCTTCCAGCACGACCTTCCCCCCATCGAAGTCGTCGTTTCGTATCGACTCGGGGAATTGTGGCTGTTGGTCGCGGATCTTGACCGGCGGGGCGATGGTTCCGCCCCGTGCTCGATTCTGTCGATACCGTTCTCGCGCCGCGGGTGTGATCGTCGTGACCGCCGGAGCAGGTTCAGCGGTATACGCAACGTTGATGGTCTCCTCTAGGGAGCCGAGTTGCAGCACGAGGCCTTCCTGGATGTCCCCTCCGGCCTCCACCGAGAAGCGCCGAAAGATTCGTTCGAAACCCAGAGAGCTAGCCCCGAGACTGTACACCGCTGGTTCCAGGGCGATGAACTCGAACGCACCCTGGCCATCTCCCGTCGTGCGAACTTGCTCCCCACTTGTCCGATTGGTCAGGCTGACGTTGACGTTCTCTACGACGTGCCCCAGGTCACGACCAACGCCGGATGCTGGCCAGACAGCAGGGCGACAGGACGCGATACTCCGCTGGCCCGCGCGAGCCCCCGGCACAGTTGAGGCCCCGGCCCAGACGCGACATGCGGCGATGAAGCCGAAAGAGATCGGAGTCTTGCCAGCCCCAGGAGCAACGGGATACCGCTGATGACGACTCCGCTGACCCAGATCATGACGACCGCGTCTCCCAGGCTGACGCCGTCCCGGTCCCCGGGTTGGGCTGTCTGAGGAGGTTGGATTGTCCGGCTGTAGGTAGACCGCGTCTCCCGACCCGACGGCGCTGCTCCAGACGTGTCAATCACCGTAAGAGCGAGTGATTCGGTCGGGCCGTTCGACGCCGTCTCGTGGATGGAGGCAAGTTCCCAGAGTCGGGGAATGACATGCGCCGCTGGTCCACCCGGTAGTGTATGGATGAGCGGCACGAGGCACGCTGCGGCGACGCCCGCCGACAAGATCCAGTGCCGTACTCCAGCGGACCGGCCCTGAAGAACTCGGGCGGCCCACAGCGCCAGCGAGAGAACTGCCGATCCCTTGACGGTGAGCGTGAGGAGCAGACTCATTGCCCGCTGTCCTTTCGCTTTCTGCGACCACGTGTGTCTTGCGGCGCACGGTCGGTTGGCTGGCCGGGCGTCGCCTTCGCTTCGGCCACCATGCGAGCGATCCGATCCAGCTCTTCGTCGGTCACGCGTGTGGCCTCTCCCCCCAGCAGTGCCGCCACGGCTTTCTCGGCCGACCCGTCGAAGAACGTCTCGAGCATATGGCGAAGCGCTGACCGCCGGGCCGATCGCTGAGGCACGACCGGTTGATACACAAAACGAAGCCCCGCCTCTTCGTGGCGCACGTGCCCTTTCTTCTCGAGCACTCGCAGTTGGGTCCGCACGGTCGATGAGGTGAGCTGCCCCGGGAGCTCGGCCTGAACGACGCTTGCCGTCGCGCGGCCAAGACGAAAGAGCACGTCCATAATCTGGCGCTCACGGCGCGACAACGTCGTGTGTAGCGGCGGGTCATCGTGATTCTTCATCGTGTTGGAGTCTGTGCAGTGTTATTTATATAACCATATGAGATAAAAATAACATCATTGAATTTGCGAGTCAATCGAAGCGTTGTCGACGGAAAGCCCGACGGTTGCGACCTTGAAGATGGCAAGTGGGTAGGGCGCTATGCCTGCCTTCTTGAGACGATTCAAGCGACAATGGAGCAACACAGTGCGTGAGTTCAATAACCAGCCTGTCGGACCTTCCGCGCTCACGAGATGGTTCCCGGAACACGTGTTGTCTCCAGAAACTGGCGGATCTGTCCGGTCGTCACGAGGGTGATCCCTGCGTCGTAAACCAATGCTGAGACGATTTTTTCTTTCTAGAAGCCGAAGCACATCAGCGCTTATCGTGTTTTGCGGTGTCGCGACGATCATGGGTGCGTGGCAGCCAGCGGCGCTATCCGCGCAGGCCTCGTTCGCGGTGGACTATGAGAAGTACACACTCGAGAATGGTCTCGACGTCGTGCTACACGTTGACCGTTCCGACCCGATGGTCGCGGTCGCGGTGACATACCACGTCGGCTCGGCGCGTGAACGTCCCGGGAAGACTGGTTTCGCGCACCTATTTGAACACCTGCTGTTTTTGGATTCGGAGCATCTCGGTCCGGGCGGTATCGACGTCCTGAGCAATAAGGTCGGGGGCAGCCTGAACGGCTCGACCAACCGGGACCGGACGAATTACTACCACGTCATCCCGCGCGATGCTCTGGAAAAGGTTCTCTGGGCTGAGTCGGATCGGATGGGCTTTTTCATCAATACCGTGACCCAGGAAGTCGTCGAGAAAGAAAAACAGGTTGTCAAGAACGAGAAACGACAGAGCTATGACAATAGACCTGGCGGACATACCTATTTCGTCATCGATCGCAATCTCTATCCGCCTTCGCATCCCTATCATGGGCAGGTTATCGGGTCGCTCGCGGACCTCGACACGGCCACGCTGGCCGACGTGCACGAGTTCTACGACGCCTGGTATGGACCGAACAACGCCACCCTGGTCGTAGCGGGCGACTTTGAGACGAACCAGGCACGCCGGTGGATTGAGCAATACTTTGGAGGCATTCCCTCTGGCCCTGCGCCTCCGCCAACGCCTGACATTCCTCCCGTCGACCTGCCGGAGACGGTCCGGCGCCTCCACGAAGACAAGCTCGTACGTGTCCCTACTCTCACGATGTCCTGGCCTACAGTGCGGACATACGACCAAGATGCGTATCCTCTAGAACTCTTGGCGGCATTGTTGGCGGAAGGCAAGCGTTCACCCCTTCACGCTGTGATCGTGGAAGAGGAGGCCCTTGCGCCATCTGTCGACGCCTACACCGAAGGCGGCGAGTTGGCCGGCAAGCTCAACATCTGGATTGAGGGGTTCGAGGGGGTAGATCTCGACCGCATCGACCGCGCCGTTCAGGCCGCCTTCGACCGTTTTGAGCACAGCGGCTTTACCGAGGCCGACCTGGAACGGGTGAAAGCCGTAAGAGAGACGGCCTTCTACGACGGATACAGAAGCATTGCGAGTGTTCTCGGCAAAGCGTTCGCCTTGGCCGAGTACAACATCTTTGCTGGCTCCCCGGGCTTTGTCATCGAAGACATTCGCCGCGTGCTGTCTGTCACGACTGCTGACGTCGCTCGCGTGTATGACCAATACATTCGGGACCAGCCCTTTGTTGCCACCAGCTTCGTTCCGACGGGCCACGCGCACCTTGCCCTAGACAACTCCGTGCGGGCCGAGGTCGTCGAAGAACCAATCATCCAAGGCCGAGAGGCCGAACTCGCGACTCGGCCAGAGAGGACGTTCGCGAAGACATCAAGCGCGTTCGATCGGTCGGTGGAGCCTCCCTTCGGTGTGGCACCCTCTCTGTCGGTGCCGGACATCTGGACGGATACGCTCGAGAACGGCGTCGAGGTGTATGGCATCCAACAGCCCGAGGTGCCTGTCGTTCGCTTCACTATTCGTCTGCGGGGCGGGCTACTGCTGGACCCGCTGTCGAAGGTCGGGGTCTCGAATCTTGTGGCCCAGATGATGACAGAGGGAACGGTGCGCCGCACTCCCGAAGAGCTCGAACAAGCCATCAATGCCTTGGGCTCCTCGATCGATGTCTCTGCCGGCCGCGAAAGCCTGACAGTGTCAGGGAGCACGCTGAGTCGAAACTACGAGCGTACGATGATCTTGGTGGAGGAGATCCTCCTGGAACCGCGGTGGGACGACGACGAGTTCGTACGGGTCAAGCAACGGACGATCAATCGGTTGCGGCGACAGGAGACCGCCCCTGCTGCCGTCGCTTCCGACGCGTTCAATCATCTGGTCTACGGGCAGGGTCACATCCTTTCGAACAACGTCCAAGGCACGACCGAGTCGGTCGAGTCAATCACCGTCGAGGACCTGAAGGATTACAGCGAGCGCTATCTCTCCCCGGTGCTCGCGAGCATCCATGTTGTCGGAGACGTCACGAAAGACCGCGCGATGGCCTCAGTGAAGGGTTTGGGCGAGCGCTGGGAAAGGGTCGAGGTGGTTATTCCGCGCTACGAAATGCCGGATCGTGACGAGGGTGGACGGATCTATTTTGTCGACATCCCACAGGCCACCCAGTCCGTCATCCGGGTTGGGGCGATGGCGCTGGCTGAAACCGATCCAGACTTTTTCCCGGCGCAGGTGATGAACGTGCGGCTGGGTGGTGTGTTCGTGTCTCGCTTGAACCAAGTCCTTCGCGAGCAAAAGGGGTTTACCTATGGGGCGTCGTCCCGCTTCTCCGGTAGCGATCTCCGGGGACCGTTCACCGTGGGCACCATTGTCCGCGCGAACGTCACGCTCGAATCGGTCGCGCTGATTCGCGACATTCTGGCCAGCTATGCCGATGGCTTTACCCCGGATGACCTGGCCGCAACCCAGAGTTATCTCATCAGAAGTAACGCCCGAGCGCTCGAGACGCTCCGCTCCAAGATCGGCATGCTCGAAAAGATCAGCACTCTGAGTTTGCCCCTCGATTACGTCGTGAAGCGCGAGCGCGTGATCGAGGGCATGACGATGGAGCGGGTGCGGGAGCTCGCGCGCCGATACGTCGACCCTTTGCGTATGGTCGTTCTCGTGGTTGGTGACGCCGAGACCCAGCTCTCCCGTCTGGCGGACGTTGGTCTCGGTCAACCAATCCTGATCGACCGTAGTGCTCGGCCGACGGAACGCTCTGGGGCGGTACCGTGATCGTTCCGCCGTCCGCCCCTCTCGTCGGGAGGTACGGCCACGGTGGTCATATGGTTGCCCCGTGGTGCGCACGGCCGCACGCCGACGGTGTCAAGGTGAAGCCCGGTGACATGGTCACGGACTGCTCGCGGCCGCCGCATAGTTCACCGTTTTCCGCAACACTCCACTCGCGGCAGTGCCAACACTCACCCTCAATATGGGACGACCCCGCACCAGAACATCGTTTCGCCGCCGGTATCGACATTAAGCTTGGACTTGAAGGTGAGGCGCCCGTCATCTTCAATTTCGTACAGAGTCAGAGCGGCCGGCACGGTCTCCAAGCGCCCTTGGGTGCGGATGTAACCAGGTGCGGTGTTCGCCGCGATCAGTGTTCGTCCGTCCGGGAGCAGGGCCATCGTCCTGACCGCAATGACATGCGTGTCGATGGTCTGGACCAGTGTCGGTTCGCCAGTCTGCGAGTCGATCGAGAACACCGAGATCGTGTTCTCGGTCCCATTCGCCACGGTCTCGCCCTGAAACACTTCGGTGCCTCGGCCCCGGTTCGCGACGTATAAGGTCCGGCCATTTGTCGGATGCATCCGAATCGACGATGTTGTCTGCCCCCCTCTCGACGTTGATGGCGAGGCGAGGGTCGTGCTCACAAAGAGGGGTGCCTCCGACAACATATCGTCGGGTCGAATGGCGTAGGTATGAAGCAGGTTTTGCGTTTCCAGATCTATGTACACCCAGCGTCCAGAGGGGTGGAAGTCGGCGTGTCGAGCACGGTATGCCACGCCTTGATTTGGCGCTACGGACTGCTTGTTGGTCAGTTGGCCGTCCACGAAGTCGTAGAGATAGAGGGCTCCTGGATCCTCGGTGCGGACGCCGCGGACGGGTTCGTTGCCCCGGGTGACCAGCAGGACCGCACGATTCGAAGGCGTGACTCGTACAGCGTGGGCATAGAATCCGACGTCGAGACTCGCTTCCTGTTCGATTTCGTTGCCGATCGACCCATCCGTATTGAGACGATGAACCGAAATGCCACTCGGCGCGCTGTAGGCCGCGATCAGGTATTGGCCGTCATGGTCGACGGTGATGTAGATCGGCCGTCGTGCCAGGGGGACCGCCCCGCCGAACGGCGCGAGTGTTCCTGAGGAGTCCACCTGGAAGGCGTTGAGATAGTGATGCCGTACCGAGCGGATTGACGTGCGTTCATCGCTACTTGCGACGTAGAAATGTCGGCCCGACGGGTGGAGCCAGGCCTCTTGCACTTGCGCAGGAAGGACTACGGGGCGGGGCTCTCGAATCAGGACGTCGCCGTCGCGACGAATCCGGTACAGCCGGGCGTTCACACTGGCATACACGGCGCCGCGCGACGGCCGCTGAGCAGCACGTGTCCCGGCGGCCCCGAGCGTGACCCAACCGATCGTGCCGGCCAGCAGGGCATTGAACTCACGTCGATCCAACATACGTGCACCTCCAACCAACAGATCGGTGGCAGAAGAGGAGTGGAGAAAAAGGGGTTAGCGCCGAGAGAAGGGATTCGCTTGTCGTGCCGTTTACGGCATTGGCAGCACATCCGTTTTGACGTAGCTGTGCCACGGCTCGAGATCCTCCGGAGCAACGCCGTCGCCTTCGACTTTGATGTGATGGCGCTTGCCGTGGAGCAGTTTCCGTGATCCTCGTTGGCTGTCGTAGTCGAACTCCTCGCGCCCGGGGTCGTCGCCGACGGTGATCCCGCGGTTGTAGCCTTCGGTTGAATCCTGGCTAAAGGCGGCCACTAGCCTGAACCCGGAATACGCGATCTGGTTGAAGGCGAAATCCGAAATGGTCACTTCGATTTCGGCGCCGTCGTCCCGACGGAATGTATTGGAGGCAATGCTTACCAAAAAATCGCCAAGCTGGTTGGTCTCACCGCGCGGCTCGCCAGCGGTCCACTCGTTGCCGGGCGTCTCCGGGAGGGCGTCGAGCAGCACGGAGTAGTGCACCGTGTCGACGGGCTCCATCGTGGCCAGCTCCGTTTGCAGAGACTCGGCGTTGTTGGCTAGGTCCGCCAGCGCCCCGAGGGCACCCAGTGGGTTCGTGAGGTTGGGACTCTCGCTCGGGCTCGACGTCGGTGTATCTTCGGAGAGCGTGTCGGTCTCACCCTCGCTTGTGTCGTTTGTTACGAGATTCCCGATGCACCCGCTTGCACTAATGACCGCGCCGAGCGCTATCGCGATTGTGTAAGGGAGCCTCCTTCGTGGCATCCCATCTCTCATTCGATTGGCTCCTCACCCGCGTAAACCAGGGCTAAACTGCTAGTCTAAAAAGACACCCATCAGTATAGCGTGCCCAGTGAGCTCGGCTGGGAAGTCTTATTGGCTCGGGCGCCGTGCCGATGTGGGCCGCCCACTAGTCGATAGGTCTTTCGGTGGCGGACCCAGAACCTCGCCAGGATGCTTTTCAACTCAGTCTCGTTCCTTCTCTTCTGCCCCGTCGTGCTCAGATCTCTTCGGCCTGCTGGCGCGTATAGTTGATGACGGCACGTCCGGATGATGTCTCGAGGGTGTCGAGGGGCTTGGTGATCGGGGGTGCTCTAGAATTGCCTATCGTCTGACACTCCCACGACCGG
>Ga0310120_10000457_pt1 | contig 32550 bp, 14 predicted proteins | sample CB27_AW_983_MG_FD_203506 | JGI IMG/M metagenome (GOLD analysis project Ga0310120, IMG submission 203506) | Marine microbial communities from Western Arctic Ocean, Canada - CB27_AW_983 | ecosystem: Environmental > Aquatic > Marine > Oceanic | place: Canada: Western Arctic Ocean | collected...
TGAGCGGCCACCGGCAAGTCTTCCGGGATTTGAAGGGAGGATTCCGCTACGAGATCACGGAACCGAAGAGCCCGCCCCCCGCACGGAAGGTGCCGCGAAGCGAGCCCGTTCTCTTCGCTGCCAACAAAGGACTGAAGGGAGTGAGGCACAAGGAACGTCCCTTCGACGACTTCTCGGTCCAGCCCCTGCTGCCCAACAAGCTCTCCCAGCTCGGTCCCGGTCTGGCCACCGGCGATCTGGACGGAGATGGAGACCAGGATTTTGTGCTGGGAGGTGCGGCTGGCGAAAATACCAAGGTCGTCCTGAACGAGGGGAACGGGAAATTCGGTGCTCCCCGGGAGATCGCCGGAACGGAGGGATTCGAGGACATGGGTCTCCTGCTCTTCGATGCCGACGCCGACGGCGACCGCGATCTCTTTACCGTGAGTGGTGGAGTTGAAGGGAAGGGAGCCGATCTGCAGGACCGGCTCTACTGGAACGATGGCAAGGGAGGCTTTTCGGCCGCCTCGAACGATGCGATTCCGGCTACCGACACCAGCGGCGGCCCGGTGGCGGCCGCCGATATCGATCGCGACGGCGACCTCGATATCTTCGTGGGCGGCCGGGTGGTGCCCGGCCAGTACCCGATCCCCGCGGCCAGCCGGATTCTCCTCAACGAGGCCGGGAAGTTTTCGGATGCCACCTCCACCATCACACCGGGCCTGGCCGAGCTTGGCCTGGTCACCGGAGCGACCTTTGCCGACATCGATGGGGATGGTTGGCAAGATCTGCTCGTCACCCGCGAGTGGGGATCGATCGCCGCCTTCCGCAACGAGGGCGGGAAGCTGGTGGACCACACCCACGCCGCCAAGCTCAGTCCCTATTCGGGATGGTGGAACGGGATTGCCATCGGAGATCTCGATCGCGATGGGGACCTCGACTTCGTGGCCACCAACTTTGGCCTCAACACCAAGTATCACGCCTCCCCCAAGCACCCGGCCCTGCTCTACTACGGGACCTTCGGCACGGACACCATGCGCCTGGTGGCGGCGGAATTCGAAGGAGACACTCTCTTTCCGGTTCGAGGCAAGAGTTGCTCCACGCGGGCCATTCCCCATCTGGCCGAAAAGTTCAAAACCTTCCACACCTTCGCCCTGGCCGAGCTGAGCGCGATCTACACGCCCCCGGTGATCGAAGACGCCACCGAGTACGCGGTTACCACCCTGACCTCGGGGGTGTTCCTCAACGACGGAAAGGGGGCCTTCGCCTACCATCCTCTTCCCCGCATCGCGCAGATTGCTCCGGGATTTGGGGTGACCATCAGTGAGCTGGACGGCGATGGTATTCCGGACCTCTACCTCGTTCAGAACTTCTTCCAGGCCCAACCCGAGACCGGGCGCATGTCGGGCGGAATGAGCCTGATGCTGCGGGGCCGGGGAGACGGGAGCTTCGAGCCGGTAGGACCGGAGATCAGCGGGCTCATCGTGGCCGAGGACGCTGCCTCGGTCGCGCTCAACGATCTCAACGGGGACGGTTGGCCCGATCTCCTGATCGGGAGCAATGACGGTCCAGTCCGCAGTTTCATCAATCAAGGCAGGAAAAGATCGAAAGGCTCGATGATCCGGATCCAGCTCCACGGCAAAGCCGGAAACCGGGATGCGATCGGAGCCCGGGTGACCGTTCACCTGGCCGACGGGTCGCGTCTGACCGGGGAGATCCAGGCCGGAGGCAGCTACCTGGCACAGTCGGAGCCCGCCCTCTTCTTCGGAACCGGCCAAGATTCGGCCACCCGGTTCGAAGTGCGCTGGCCCGATGGCTCCACCTCGAGCCATCCCGCCGCGGACGGGGAGGCCCTGTTCGAGCTCCAGCAGCCGGACAGCGCTGCCACCTGCATCCCCAAGAAGGAGGCGAGGCAGCTTGTTGAGGCGCCAGTCTCACCGTAGAGTGAGGCACCACTTGCCGGGGAGGGCGGACTGATCTGGCTGCCGCCCTTGCCCTTCCTGCCCCCATGAATTCGTTTTCGCTTCGGATGCTACGCGCGGCCCTGGCGCTCGCGGGAACCGGAGCGGCCGCTGCGGAAAAACTGATCGAGGGTGAGCCGCTCCAACCACAACCCAAGGGGAGCTTTGCGACTCTCTTCACTGCCCTCAAGCCCGCCGATACCGGGGTGGACATTGTGAACGCCCTGGTGGCCGGTCACGAGAACGAATACCTCTACCGCAGCGAAAAAGCGGTGGGGGGAGTGGCGATCTCGATGGAGACGGAATGCCGGATCCCTTCTTCACCAACGGTCCGCGGGCCAATCGCCTCTACCGTCAGACTGCGAAGTTCAAGTTCGAGAACGTCACGAAGCGAGCGGGAGTCGAGAGCGGGGAAGCCTGGAGCGCCGGTGCGGCCATGGCGGACGTCGACAACGACGGCGATCTCGACCTCTACGTAGCCAACTACGACAGCCCCTGGACGAGGCCTACGAGCGCGGAGTCAATGTAATCGACACCTGCGTGCAACCCTCCTTCTGCGACTATGATTTGGACGGCGATCTCGACTTCTACCTGATCACCAATGAGTACATCTGGCTGCACCCCCACCAACCCCGGCCCGGAATAGGCTGGAAAAACAGGCCTGAAAAAGGAATTTCTTAGCAGTAAGCCATCGTTGTACACGATACATTCCGAAGAAAATAAGTATCATGCGTTTCTCCCACTATCTCGACCGTCGAACAAACATCGAAATTCCCGTATCGGTCGGACCCGAACCCGATGTGCTTTCCGTCGGGCGACCATACGGGGCGATAGTCGTGGGCGGCGTGTTGTGTGAGGTGGGTGGCGGTTCCTCCGGAGGAAGGGACGCGGTAGAGGTCGCCGCCGTAGGAAAAGGCGATGTGATCTGCGGAGGGCGAGATGGCGGGGTAGCGGAGCCAGAGCGGCGAGGTGGCGGCATCGTCGGCCTGTCCGTGGCAGGTAACCGCCCACATGAGTAGGCCGACAACTACGAAACGTTCTTCTTTTCTCATGTTGATCGGCATAGCACGGCGAAAGCGGCGGTTCACCCCGCGTTCTTCACGAAGTCTAGGGCAAGACGACGACTGCCCCCTGACCTTCTTTGACGGGATGTCGCGTGGTCGACCCGTCCGGCCAGCGGACGTTGAGGTTGGTCACCCGCGCTCCGCCTCCGCCGAAAAACAGCGCCGGTGCTGATTGGGACAGATAGCCACTTCCGGCGGAGATTTCCATCATCTGACGCTGGCCGTCGGAGGTCTCGGCAGTCACACGGGCGCCCGCCGCAGCAAGATTCCCGGGCTGCCCCCGTATCCTGACGCTGATCATCTGGCTGCCGGGTTTCCCGCCACGACCGCGGTTCATGAAACATCGGACCGGCCCATCGTTAATCGCCACCAAGAGATCGGGCCAAGCGTCCCCATCGAGATCCGCCACGCACGCAGCGGTCGCGTCGTCGGGGACGATCAGGCCGCTCTCGTGCGGCCAGAGCGGCTCAAACTCGCCATCGCCGAGACCGCGCAGCATCATGCCCATGCCGCCAGACATCCTGCCTGTCTCTGGCTGCGGGCCATGGAAGTTCTGCGCCAGATAAAGATCGGGAATCCCGTCGCCATCCAACTCGCCGACCACGATGCCGAAACCGGGAGCGATCTGCGCGAGGCGCGGCAAGGCTTTGAACTCAAATTTGCCCGCGCCGTCGTTGAGAAAGACACCCGAGTCCAGGGTCGTCGCGGAAAACTCGGTCGTTCCATCGATCACCGGTGGCGTGTAGATTTCTAGCAAGTCGGCGATCGCGAACGAATGGAAGGTGAGGAACTTTTCGGCGAGGTGCGGGATCGCCTGGGTCGAACAGCTCTTGCCCCGGACCGGGTAGAGGCGACCATCCTCGAACTCGCCCTCGACCAAGCGCATCGTGTCCGTGGCAAATTTCCCATAGTAGAGCAGCGCGGGATGCCTTGCCGAGGCGTGGTACTTGGTGTTCCTGCCGAAGTTCGTCGCGACAAGATCGATGTCGCCGTCGCCGTCGAGGTCGCCAGCTGAGATCCCGTTCCACCAGCCTCTCAAGTTGGCCAGCCCGCCAGCGTGGGTGCGGTCGGCGAATTTGCCATCGATGTTGTGCATGTAGCTCACCGGGCCCCACTCGAGCGCGATCAACAGGTCTTGCCAGCCATCGCCATCGACATCTGCGAAGGTCGCCCCCGTGACGAGCCCAAGAGAGCGAAGGGTTGGCGCGAGCGAATCGCTTGCGTCGATGAAACGGCCGCCCTCGTTGGTCAGCAACCGGCTCCGCGCGGCGATCGGGTATTGGCCGGGCACGACGCGCCCGCCGACGAATAGGTCGAGGTCGCCATCGCGGTCCACATCGGCGGCCGCCACCGGCCCCCCGCTGACTTCGTCCGGCGGCAGTGCGCCGTCGGGGGCGGGCGAAAAATTCCCCGCACCATCGTTCAGATAGAGCCGGTCGCGGAGATGTTCACCGGCCGACTCGACGCCTCCGCTCACCGCGAACAAATCCCGGTCGCCGTCGGAGTCGGCATCGAACAGAAGCACTCCCATGTCCTCGTAAACCTCCGTGCCCGCGACCGGCACGGGTGCGCTGTACTTTCCGCCGCCCGCGTTCACGACGACTTGGGTCGGCGCGCCGGCGGCCCCGCCGAGCACGAAATCCTCATCGCCGTCGCCGTCGATGTCGCCGGCGGCGATGCCCGGACCGAGCTGGGACAACTTGTTCGGCAGCAGGGGCTGGAGGGCGAAGTCGTCAAATTCGCGCTCGCGGTGACGGACGTCTGACAGGGCGCGGTTTTCCGCAAACAAGGGCTCCGGGGTCGGCTCGCCCGGCCGGGGTGCCGGGGATGGATCTCCTTCCGGTTCGGTGATCCGGTAGAGGTGTCCGACAGGTAGATCGGCGAACTCCTGCCGGTGTCCGCTCGGCCACTCGACCACCAGTTTCCGGACTGTCGTATCCCGGCCGAGCCCGAAGTGGGCGAGGGCTTCGTCGGAGGATAGGTATCCGGATGTCAACGAGACCCGCCGCACCTGGGTCCCGGCCGAGGTCTCGGCAGATAGCTTCGCCCCGACGCCATGGCGATTGCTCGACCGGCCGCGGAGCTTGACGACAAGGCGCCCCATGTCGGAGGTGTTTTCGTAAAGTACGGGCGGCTCGCCGCGATTGACGACGAACATATCGAGATCCCCGTCGCGGTCGAAGTCGCAGTTTGCGGCCGCGAGGCTAAAGCCAAAGTGGTCGAGCCCCCACTCGGCTCCCTTCTCGGCGAACCGGAGGTCGCCCATGTTGCGGAAGGCCAAGTTATTCTCCTTGCGCAATTCTTCCGCATCTTCGGTCGGATCGCCCTCCTTCTCGCGGATGTTCCGCTCCATCCCGTTGGTGACAAACACATCGACGCGGCCGTCGTTATCGAGGTCGGCGATCTTGACCGCCCACGACCAGTCGGAATTGGCCAGGCCCATGAGATAGGCTGCCTCCATCAGCCGGCCGGTCCCGGTGTTCAGGTAGACCGCGTTGCGCATGTTCTGCGGCGGCCGGGCGGCGGCCATGAAGGCGGTGGTCTCCGCCTCCATCGCGCCCATGCTGATCTTGCGCTTGTAGTGGGTGGTGCCGGACATGTCCGCGACAAACAGGTCGAGCCTGCCGTCGTTGTTGAGGTCGCCGACGTCGGACCCCATGGTGAACATGCTGGTGTAGGGGACGGCCTCTTCGATGGCGTCCCTGAAAGTCCCGTCGCCGTTGTTGTGATAGAGGAAGTCACGGTCCCCCCAATCGTTGCCGACGTAGAGATCCGGGTGGCCGTCTTCGTTATAGTCCCACCATGTCGCCGAGAGCCCGCGGCCGTGTCCGTGTTGCATCCCGGCCTGTGTCGTGACCTCCGTAAAGGTGATCTGCCCGCCCGGCCCGGGTCCATTGTTGCGGAAGAGGTAGTCGGGCCTTCCCGTGTGGTCATACTTCACCTCAAAACCTTCGCCCGACGGGTGTTTCCGGTAGTCGGTGATGCGGAAGTATTGGTGGTAGGGCGAGTTGACGACCGGCTTGCCGTCTTTCTGCCCAATCATCTTCTTCAGATCGGGGAGCTCCGGTTTGAGCGGCCAGTGGAAATGGTTCGAGATGACGTACAGGTCGAGGTCGCCGTCCCGGTCGTAGTCGCAGAAAGCGGGCATCAGGCTGGCATCGGTGAGGTCGAGGCCGAACGCCGCCCCGCGTTCCTCGAAGCGCACCGGACCGCCGTCGTAAGCCCCGATGTTGATGTAGAGGTGGTTGGGCTCGCCGTAGTTGGCGACGTACAGATCGAGGTCCCCGTCGTTGTCGATGTCCGCCATGCTGGCGCCGCGGCTCCAGGATTTGTCCCCTTCGAGCCCAGAGCCCGGCGTGATGTCCTCAAACTTCAGCGGGCTCACTTGGCGATAAAGGCGGTTGTTGCCCGGCGAGCTGGCGAGAAAGATGTCGGGCAGCCCGTCGCCATCGACGTCGCCGACCGCGACGCCGCCCGCCTCCATCCCGGATTTGCGGAGGTGGGCGAAGCGGTGGTCGGGATCATCTTTGTATTCGGGGGCGACGATGCCCGATTGTTCGGGGGCCATCGCCACGAACAGGGTCTCGGCCGAAGTCTCTCCCCCGGCTTGAGCGGCGAGCGGCTCCCGGACAATCTCCGCCTCCGCGGGCTCTTCACCGGGCGCGGGCAATTTGTCCCGCTTCTTCTCCCCCACGTCGCCGCAGCCGACAAGGTTGATGGCACCGATGGCCCACGAGGCCGCGAATGTGGCGCGCCACACACGGTGTCGTGTCCCGGTTGCTTTGATTCTGGACACCGTCGTGCCCCGGTTCGGTATTGGCGCACTCATTTCTTCCGCAAAACCAAAACTTTGTTGTCGCCCGACTGCGGCGGCTGAAAATCGCTCACGGTGCCGTCCGGCCAGCGCACCGTGACAGATTCGAGTATCTCACTATCCCCGCGGCCAAAGTAGAGCGTCGGCGGGGACTGCGACAAGTAGCCAGCGCCGGCGCGCACCTCAGCGTGCTGTCGGCCGTTGAGCGTCACCCTCGCCCCGACGGCAGTCGGGTTTGCCGGCGAGCCTTGCAGGCGGACGGCGATGTGGCGCCCGCCCGCCCCAGCCGGATCGACCTTCTGGAGGAAGCCGTCCATCGGGGAATCGTTGTTGCCGAAGCTGAGGTCGGGGGACCTGTCGCCGTTGAGGTCGGGGGCGGCGAGGCTCTTGGCGTCGCCCGGGACGTTGATGCCGGAACGGCCCGGCCAGACTGGCTGGAACGACCGCCGGCCGTCCTCTCCGACTTTGCCGAGCAGGAGGAGCGAGAGTCCGCCGGCCATGCGCCCCGTCTCGCGCTGGGGCGTAAAGAAGTTCTGCGCGAGGACGATGTCCTCGTTGCCGTCGCCGTCGATGTCGCGCACGACCACCCCAAAGGACGGCGAGAGCTGCGCTTCCCACGGCAGCGGTGAGGGCGTGAAGTTTCCGGAGCCGTCATTCCAAAACACGGAGGTGTTGAGATTCTCGGCTTCGTAGCGGCGCAATGTGTCGAGTTTTTTCCGGGGGTAGATCTCAAACAGGGATGCCAGGGCAAACTCCCGGAACGTTCCGTACTTGTCCGCCAAGGACGGGATCGCCGCGGTCGAGCAGCTCTTGCCCCGGATGGGGACGATCCGGTTCCCCTCGTACTCCGCTTCGAGGAGGTTGGACTTTCCGCTGTCGTCGACATCACCGTAGAAGAGGAGCGCCGGTTTGCCCGGCTTCAGGTGGTATTTGGTGTTGCGCCCGAAGTTGGTGGCCACCAGGTCGAAGTCGCCGTCGCCGTCGAGGTCGCCGGCGGTGATCCCGTTCCACCACCCGGTCGCGGCGGCGGATGGGCCGCCTTGATGTAGCGGGACGAGCGTGCCGCCCTGGTTGCGGAAGATGGCGATCGTCCCCCAGTCGCGGGAGAGCGCGAGGTCGATCCAGCCGTCGCCGTCGAGGTCAGACCAGACGGCGCCGGTGACGATGCCGGCGCGTGCGCCGGCGAGAGCCGGGGCAAGTTCTCCGGTGACGTCGGAGAACTTGCCGCCGCCCTCGTTGCGAAGCAGCAGGCTGACCGCGGCGAGCGGGTATTTGCCGGGGATGCTGCGCCCGCCGACGAACAGGTCGAGGTCGCCGTCGCGGTCGAAGTCCGCGGCGCTGATCGAGCTGCCGCTGACCTTGTTGTTGGGCAGGTAGCCGGGCGGCGCCTTGATGAAGTTGCCGGAGCCATCGTTAAAGTAGAGCCGGTCCTGTAAGCAGGCGGCACCCTCGTCGCATTCGACGCCGCCGCTGACCACGTAGAGGTCCTGGTCGCCATCGGCGTCGGCGTCGAACAGCAGCGCGCCCATGTCTTCGGCTTGCCGGTCGGTGTCGTCCTGCGGGATCGGGCGCGGCTTGAAGCTGCCGTCGCTCTGGCGCAGGTAGGCATATCGCGGCGAACCCTTGGCGCCGCCCAGATAGAGGTCGTCGAGGCCGTCGCCGTCGATGTCGCCCCATGCCTGGCCGGGGCCGAGTTGGGAGAGCTTGTTCGGCAGTAGCGGCTCGCGGTTGAAGTCGTCGAAGGGAACTTCGCTGTGCTTGATCTGTGCCAATGCTTTCTCGCGGACGAACAGCCCTTCTTTGGGAGCCGGCGTCGGGCGATTTCCGGTCTCGCCGTGCTCGCTGACGATATAATGAAAGCCTGCGTCGAGGTTCTCCAGAACCTGACTGGCGCCGCTCGGCCAGAACAGCTCGACGCGCGCCACGGTCTCTGCCTCGCCGAGCCCGAAGTGCAGCATCGGCTGGTCGCTGCCGAGGTAGCCGCGCGCGGTGATCAGGGTGCGCACCTGCGGCACCTCGTCCTTCGCGCCGGCGAACAGCCGGGCTTGCACGCCGATGCCCTGCGAGTTCGACTCCGTCCCGCGGAAGGCCATGGTGATGCTATTGCCGGCATCGGCGCCGGTGTTGTGTTTGACGACCACCGGGCCGTCAAGGCGCACGCTGACGATGTCGAGCGCGCCATCTCCGTCGAGGTCGCCGACGGCACAACCGTAGCTCATGCCGAAGTGGTCGAGCCCCCAGTCCTCGGAGGCATCCGCGAATTTCATGCCGCCCAGATTGCGGAATACGCGGTTCTTTTCTTTGAGAGGGGGCAGGTGGCGGAAGCGCTCCCACTGGGTGAGCTTGCGGTCTTTGCTCTTCAGCTCCTCGTCGTCCCGTTCGTTGAAATTGCGGGACATGCCGCACTGGAAGAAGGCGTCGTTGCGGCCGTCGTGATCGAAATCGCAAAGCCGCACCGCCCAAGTCCAGTCGGTGCTGGCGAGGCCGGCGAGATAGGCGCCCTCGAGGAATCGGCCGTTGCCGGCGTTGAGGTAAAGCGCATTGCGCATCAGCTGGGCCGGCCGGGCGTTGTCCATGAACCACTTGAAGGCCTCCATGCTGCCCATGGCGGTCTTCTGCTTGAAGTGAGTGCTGCCGGCCATGTCGGCAATGAGGAAGTCGGCCAGCCCGTCGCCGTTGAGGTCACCGAAATCCGCGCCCATGGAGTACCACGTCAGGTGTCCGACGACATATCGGGTGACGTCGAGGAAGGTCACCTGCCCGTCGGGGTCTGAGGGGCCGCGGTTGAGGTAGATGCGGTCCTCGTCTTGGAAATCGTTGCCGACCCACAGATCGGTCCAGCCGTCGCCGTTCCAGTCCCACCAGGTGGCCGACAGGCCGTGGCCGCGGTGGCGGATGCCGGCCGATTCGTTGACGACTTCGAACTTGCCCGAGCCGTCGTTGCGGCAGAGCAGGTCCGGGCGCCCGACCACGTGCGACTCCCACTTGTCGTCGCCCGTCTGTCTGGCGGCGTAGTAGCGCTCGTATTTCTTGCGCACGCGTGGACCGTTTGGCCCGATCTCGATAGTCTGCTCTTGCGGGAAGCCTTCCTCGCGGTACCAGCGGTTGGTCATCACGTAGAGGTCGAGGTCGCCATCGCGGTCGTAGTCGCAAAACGAGGGTGTGTGGCTGGCGTCGGTGAAGTCGACGCCGTGCGCTTTCGCCGCTTCGGTGAAGCTGCCGTCGCCGTTGTTGAGGAAGAGTTGGTTGGGCGAGACGTAATTACAGACGTAGAGGTCGCTGTCGCCGTCGCCGTCGATGTCGCCGAAGGCGCAACCGACTGCCCAGGCACTGCCGCCGCCGACACCAGCCTTCGCGGTGACGTCCTCGAACTTCATCCGCGCGGTCTGACGGAAGAGTTTGTTGGCGACCGCCCCACCGGCGAGGAAGACGTCTTGCTTGCCGTCGCCATCGAAATCTGCAATGGCCGCACCGCCGGTGGACATTGCGGAGGAGTAGAGGTAGCGCAGCGGGTGGTTCTCGTCGATCGGGTTGACGAAGTCGATGCCGGTCTCGGCGGCGCCGAGTTCGGCGAAGCGGGTCTCGGCGGGCGCGGGCCGGGAGGCAAAAGGCACTGTCTCTACGCGCCCGGACTGGAATCGGCCAGCATCATTGTTGGACGTTGAATCTCCGGGATCGGAACGCTTGCCGCAGGCCGCCAGCAAGAGCGCCGCCAATAAGAGGGGAAGGAAGTTAGGGGATCGTGGCTGCGGCGTCTCGCCGCAGGTTGTTGCGGCAGCTGCATGCTCTGGCACCAGAGGCGTCAGCCTCGGTTTTGCCTTGCCCGATATAATCATTTCAAACTTGATGGTTTGCTCCGTGGGGGTTGGGGCCAACACAACTTCTGGATACAAAAACGGTCGGCACCGCAGCGCCGACCGTCAAGGTCACAATACTGTGAATAATTGAATCCGTTAACGCCTGCGGCGGAACATCAGCGCGAAGCCGGCGAGGCCGAGCAGCGCCGCGCCCGAGGGCTCGGGAACCGACCAGGCCAAGATCTGCGCGTCACTGAGCACCTCGTCGTAGACGCGGACGTCGTCCATCAGACCGCGGTAGGAACCTGAGTTGCCCGAGGTGCCGATGAGCAGATTGACGGCCGCGTTGGCGGTGTAACCGCCCGAGGCGCCGGCACCAGCGGGACCCCCGTTCAGGAGGCCGTCGACGTAGATTCTCTGCTCATTGGTTCCTGCCGTGTTGGTAAAGACGACGTGGTGCCAGTTGCCGAGATCGATCGGGTCGCTACTATCGATGTCGTCACCCCAGTGACCGTGTTTGTAAAAGTCACCACGCCCGCCAAGGTGCAGGACCTGGCCGGTGCCCGATTGCCTGCTCTGGCCGAAGGCCATGTTGTCTTGGGCGTTGGTTTGAATATTGAAGAAACCGCCCATCGTGTAGTTCTGGTCGCCGGCGATATTCAGATCCCCGATGGTGCCATTGGTGTTGATGTGGGGAGCATCGACATCTCCAGCAGCGTCAGATGAAGGCTGGAAGCTGAGGTGGTTGCCCGATCTGGCCCAGGCCGCATTGCCCGAGACCACGGTCAACGTCCCGCCGCCGATACCGCCGACCGTGCCGTTGTTACCGCTGGAGCCCAGATTGGTGATGGTGGCGCCGTCGGCAAGGGCACCCGCAGATAGGGAATCGAAATCGTAGTGAACCAGCAATGCCGCACTAGCGGAGCCAGCGGCGAGCATGCTTGCGGCGGTGAGGAGAGTCAGCTTTTTAAACATTGGATTCGTGGATTTGATGGCAATGAATGAGATGTTGTACCGACCTCAATCGTCCGTTTTTAGTAACTCGGCAAGTCTGGGCCAAGCTTTTTCTGCCTTTTTTTGAGATTTCCGAAACCCTTCAGAATGCCCGTTTTTCGGGGGCTTTCGGGGGCTGGGGCGGTGTCAATGCGCGTCTGAGAGGCCGCGTCCTACCGCTAATATCGTTATTTTTCGGGGAGGGCAGGGCGGGTTTGACCCAAGCTGAGTTGGCGGCGCCAAGTCTGGGCTGCGTCAAGCGACCATCAGTTCTCTGGAGAATGGGCGCAGCAAGGCGCATCGGATGCCATGATCGGCAGGAGCAGCGCCCTCCCTCTAATGCATTCACCATCGCGCGCCAGCTCCCGCTGCCACCGGCAGGTCGTTGGGGGCGCACGCCATAAGGTCGAATTCGCTCACATTTGATCAAGCCAAAATCGAGGGAAACGTCCCTGTGCTGTCGGCGAAACGCTTCTCTTTAACACCGAGCACGTTTAACTGCGTCAGCCACAGGTTCGCTAGGGGCGTGCCGCTCTTGCAGTGAATGTGGTTGCCAAGTTTCAACGCGCCTCCGCCGCTTCCGGCGACCACCACCGGGAGGTCGTTGTATTGGTGGGTCGCGCCGTCGCCGAGGCCGGCACCGAGAGTGAAGATGGTATTGTCGAGAAGCGTCGTGCCATTGGCTTCCTCGATGCTGTCCATCTTTTCGAGCATCCGAGCATAGACGCTCACGTGGAACTCGTCGAGTTTCAAGAGGTCGTCAACGAACTTCTTCTGGTTGTGCGACATGCCGTGATGGCTGCGCGGGTGCTCCAGGATACCCTCGTATTTGATGGTGGTGCCCCAACGCTCGGCGCCGACCATGAGGGTGCTGACGTTGGTCAAGCCCGTCTGCAGGGCGGCGACCATCAGGTCGCAGATGAGGTGGATGTACTCCTTGCGGGGAAGGAGGCCTTCACCGGGACGATCGATTCTGACCGGCTTCAGGTCGGCGCGCATAGCGTCGACGCGGTCGAGGCGCTTCTCGATCGAGCGCACGGACTCGAAGTACTCGTCGAATTTGTCGCGGTCAGCGGTGCCGAGTTTCCGCTGGAGGTTTTTCGCGTTGCCGAGCACGAGGTCGGTGATGTTGCGGTAGCGGGTGTTGGAGTTGGTACCGAACAGGCGGTCGTAAAGCTGTCGCGGGTCGCGCATCGACGGTGCCACATGGCCGGGGCCGTACCAGGACATGTTGTCGAAGTAGATCGACTCGATGTTGTCCTTCGAGTCGTTGCAGCTCAGCTCCAGCGTGGGAAGCGGCGTGTTGTCGCCGATGGTATCGGCGGCGACGTGGTCCATCGTGCGCGCGATCGGATAGGCCGAGCCCTCGAGCTCGAACGGCGCGGCCTGGGAAAGGAAACACGAACCGGCCTGGGCGTGCAAGTCGGTGCCGTGCTGGAAGGTGCGATCCATGCCGGTGATCAGTGACAGCTTCTCCCGGAACGGATGCAGCGACTTCAGGGTGGGCGTGAAGGTCATCTGGTGAGTGCCGACTGGCGCCTCTTTGCCCCCGAACCGCCACACGTTGTTCTGGTTGGCGAAATTCGGCAGCTTGCGATCGGACTCACCCGGAAAGAATCCCCTGCGCGTCAGACCGTTTGGCAAATAGAAGAACGCCAAGCGAGTGGCAGGCTTGCCGGCAGCATTAGCGGGCGCCGCCGCGACACTCTCCAGGTAAGGCAAACTCAGGGCGGCCCCGCCGATTCCAGCCAGGAACTTGCGCCGCGATACTCGATTTCTATCTGCGTTACTCTTCATGATTGATCTTCTCAACGGCTTCGTGCCGCGTGTTTTTGTAATGGAACGGTCCGTTCATGGCGACCATCTTCATGATTTTCCGGAGGGAATCCTCTCCCTTCATGGCCCGATCGGCAATCTCGTCCAGAGCGGGCGAATCGGCCGGGCCGAGTTCGCGGCCGAGGGCGAACGACAAGAGGTGCGCCGTGAAGCCGCGCGTGAACCGGCGGCGTTCCTTCAAGACGATCTGTTTGAAATCGACCACCGTCTTGAACTCATACTTGTTGAAGATACTGCCGCTGGCATCGATCTCGTGGCCATTCTCGTACTTGTCGCGCCACGCGCCGGTCGGCCCGTAGTTCTCCAGGGCGAAGCCCAGTGGGTCGATCTGTTTGTGGCAACTCGCACAATCCTCGCGCGTGCGGTGTTCGGCGAAACGTTCGCGGATGGTCTGCTTGCTCAACTTTTCCTCGTCCGCTTCCGGCAGCGGCGGCACATCGGCAGGCGGCGGGTCCGGCGGATCGTTGAAGATCACGGTATTGACCCAGGCGCCACGCGTGATGGGCAGGGTGCGGTTCGGGTTGGACGTCATCGTCATCACCGCCGCGTTGGTGATCACGCCACCCCACCGCGGGTCTTTCACGGACACACGCATGAAGCTAATCGTTTGCGGCACGAGCCCCCGCTGCTTGGCGCCTTCGTACACGCTTTTCAGAAGCTCACTGTGCCAGCTGAATTTGGGATCGAGCAGGTCGACGATGGGGCGATCCTCGATGTAGACCGTTTCGAAGAGCAACAATGGTTCCATCATCATGTGCATACTGGCATGGTAGCCATGGAAATAGAAATGGGGGTACTTTTTCGGGTCCGGGATGGACGACACCAAGCGATCGAGCTGAAGCCACTGCCCGGGGAAGACATCGCAGAAGCGCGACGAGCGACGGTCAACGAGCATGCGATCGATCTGGGCGCCTAGCACTTCCGGATCGCTCAGCTTGCCCGCTGCGGCGAGGTCGAGCAGTTCGTCGTCGGGGATGCTCACCCAGAGGAAAAAGGAGAGGCGCGAGGCAAGTTCGAAATCGTCGATCTTCTGGCGTCCCGTCGCCTCCGCAGAGTTCCGTTCGTTGTCGTCGACATTGTAGAGATAAAGAAACTCGGGGGACGCGATGGTCGCACCGGCCACTGTCTTCATCGTGTCGGTGAAACTCGCACCGCCCTGCAATTCCTTGGCCGCGAACGCGACGAAGCGATCGAGCGTCTCCGCCTCCGGCGGGCGTCGAAACGCACGGCGCAGGAACTTCGCCAGACGCTCGCGAACGACCTCGACCTGATCCCCCTCTTCCGGTGGCGCGAAGAAGTCCTGCCAGCTGCCGCACTCGCGAGGGTTCAGGTCCTTGCTATCGACGATCGACTGGCTCAGCTTCAGGAACTCCTCCATCAACAAGGGCGATAGCGTTAGGTGATCCGCGCGGTTGTCGAACCCGTGCTCGGCGCGCCGGTCCTGGGGAAACGCGGCAACGTCTTTGAAACCTTCGGGTCGCTCGCCGTCGTGGTCCTTGCCGAGTGGTCGATTTTGCACCCCAACGTTGTTCGGCATCTTACGCGCGCCCGGATTGAAGTAATCCGTACGTCGCCGCATCAAGCGCTCCGGCATCGAGAAGATGTCGCGCTGCAGTTCCAGCAGGTCTTTGACGGCATTGTTGTACTGGAACCGGTTCATCCGGCTAATTGGCGTCGGCTCGAAGGGTTGCTTCGCCAGCGATTTTCTGAGCATCCCCTCAAGGTGCGCGATCAACGTCGCGCGCGTCTCCTCGGCCAACGGTTTCTTCGCCTTTTCCGGCGGCATGTCGCCATCACGAAGCACGGTCAACATGTCTTCCATCCGCTCGGGGTGTCCCAGGAAATCCTCGGTGCGCTTCATGGCGACCAGATCGACCTTGCCCTTCGTCTTCTCGCCGCCGTGACACTGGTGGCAATGTTCCGCAAGGATCGATTGGAACTGCGTCGCGGAGAGGGTGGGAGCGGGCTTGGGGTTATCCGCCAGCGAGGCCCTCACCTCATCGCCGGAGGCAACGACCCCGGTGGTGAGGATGAACGCGATCGCGAAAATCGGCGCGAACCCGATCATAGTACGTGGGAGAGGAGACAGCTCGGTCACTTGCAACTAAATAGAATCAGCCAATCGCTCCAATAATTCGAGCAAAAACCTGATAAATCCTACCCGCCCCGCGGTTCGTCCATTGTGACGCGAGCGTAGCAACCTCTTTGAGTTTCTCAGCAACACCGACCCGCAGGACCCAGCGAGTTTCCTCGCGATCGATTCCCTGATCGTCGCCGAGAGCGGGCTCACCCTTCAGTTCACCGCCCAGCCCGGTGTGCGCTACACCGTGTAATTCAACGATGATCTCACCAACTGGGAACTCCTCACCATCGAGCTGGTAGATTCCGCCTCGTGGCTGAGCGCCCCTGAGGACCATCGCCACTTGCAGCGACTTTATCGCCCTGCCGGTCGAATTCTGCGCACAAATATGGCGACTTTCGGCCGATTTTGTGCGACCCGTAGGGGTTGATATGAGTCCCCCCTGTCTGCGGCGGTCTTTCCTGGCCGTCTCTCTCCTGTTCGCTCTCCTCGTCACCGGCCATGCCGCCACCCTCATCCCGCGCGGGGTCCCGTGGAACTATTTCAAGGGAACTACCGAACCGTCCAACCCGATTGGTGCCTGGCGCGCGGTCGCTTTCAATGACGCTTCGTGGTCGAACGGCCTTGCTCCCTTCCGCTACGGCGACGGCACCGGCGGGACGTTGCTCGCCGACATGCGCGGCAATTACACCACCCTCTACCTGCGCCGCGCTTTCAATGTCTCCGAGGCAGCACTGATCTCGCGGCTCAATCTGGTAGTGAACTACGACGACGGCTTCATGGTGTGGATCAATGGCAACCCGGTGCTCAGCGAGAATGCCCCCGGCACTCCCACGCACGACTCGACCGCGGACACCGAGCACGAATCGGGATCGTTTGAGACCATCGAACTCGCAGACCCGCAGAGTTTTTTGGTCGATGGCGAGAACACCATCGCGATCCAGGTCTTCAACGACGACCTCGAGAGCAGTGACTTCTTGATCAATCCGGAGTTGATCTCGACCGCTCCGGACGCCGAACCTCCCGTGGTCGCCGGATTCGATCCACCCCCGGGGAACGTGGTCGACCTTTCTCAGATCACGGTCACTTTCTCGGAACCTGTCACCGGAGTCGAGGCCTCCGACCTGACCATCAATGGGGTCGAAGCGGAATCCGTATCTGGTTCCGGCGACGAATACAATTTTGCCTTCTCGGAGGTGCCCGCTGGACAGGTAACCGTGGCGTGGAGCGTGGACCACGGTATCACCGACACCGCCACTCCTCCGAATCCATTTGATTCGACCAGCCCCGACGACGTGAAGATCTACGAGGTTGCGGATGAGATTGCGCCCAGCATCGCTGAGACGGTGCCTCTCCCGGACCTGACCCTCCGGGGGCTGCGGGAGATCTCGGTACGGTTCTCCGAACCGGTAGCCGGCCTCGAGGCCGGTGATCTCCTCTTCAACGGTTCCGCAGCCACCTCGGTAGTCGGCACCGCGGCCGGTCCCTATCTTTTCACTTATCCCGGCGCGGGCGTCGGCCCCCTCACTATCTCCTGGGCCGCGGATCACGGCATCACCGATCTGGCCCCGGAGCCGAATCCCTTCCTGCCCAACGAATGGGAGTATACCATCGATCCGACCGGCGAACTGGGCGACGTGCTCATCAACGAGTTCAATGCCGCTAATCGTTCCGGCTGGGTCGACGAGGACGATGAAGAGACTGATTGGATTGAACTTTGGAACTTCGGCGACACCCCCATCGAATTGGACGGCTGGTCCCTCTCCGATGATGCCGACAACCCCGGCAAGTTTGTCCTGCCCGCGCGCACCCTCGCCCCCGGCTCCTACCTCGTCATCGCCGCCTCCGGCAAGGACCGCGCTCCAGACGACTCAGGCGAGATCCATACCAACTTCAAGCTGGCCGCCTCGGGAGAATTCCTGGGTCTCTTCCCGCCTGAACTTCCCCGGGTGGCGGCAGACCAGCTCGAACCGGAGTTTCCCCAGCAGCGCAACGATTTTTCCTACGGACGCAACCCCAATGGGGAATGGCGCTACTACCGGAATCCAAGCCCTGGCGGACGCAATGGCAACAGCACCACCTCCGGACTCCTGGCACCACCCCACGTCAACGCCGAGCGCGGGTTCTACAGTCAGCCCTTCGAGCTGCAACTCACCACCGACATGGCTGGCGCCACCATCTACTACACCACTGATGGCAGCGAGCCCACCCTCCGGAACGGCGAAGCCTACCTTCGACCGATTCGAATCTCACGCACGGTCGTCTTCCGCGCCGCCACCTTCAAGGACGGCTACCTTCCCAGCGAGGTCATCACCCACACCTATCTCTACAACGTCTCCCCCGCCATCCAGTCCCTGCCGGTAGTTTCGCTGGTCACCGACGACAGCAACCTGTGGGGACCTACCGGCATCCAGGAATTCAATCCTCGCAACACCGTCCACCGGGGGATCGCCTGGGAACGCCCGGTCTCCGCGGAACTGATCCGGCCCGAGGACAACAGCGGACTGCAAGTCAACTGCGGACTGCGCGTGCAGGGAGGCGATTCCATCCGGAGACGCTACAATCCGAACGAAAGACTCCCCTACTCGAAGTACTCCTTCCGCCTCTATTTTCGCGGCGACTACGGACCCACCACTCTCAAGTTTCCGTGGTTCGAGGGCTCCGAGGTGCAGGAGTTCGACCGCATCGTCTTGCGCGCCGGAATGAACGACCACTCCAATCCGTTCATCGTCGATGAAATGGTGCGCCGCATGCAGATCGACACTGGACACGTGGGCTCTCGTGGAAACTACGTGAACCTCTTCGTCAACGGCCAGCACAAGGGATACTACAATTCCACCGAGCGCATCGACGACGATTTCCTGCGCTCCTGGCACGGTGGCGACAATGAGTGGGACGTAATCGCCCAGTTTGGCGAAGTGCGGGAGGGTGACACCGTGGCGTGGAACCTCATGCGCAGTATCGTGAAACGCGACTTGCGGATTCCCTCCAACTATCTCGCCGCTCTCGACGTCCTCGACGTCGAGAACTTCATCGATTACCTCCTCGTCAACGTTTACGCCAGCACCGACGACTGGCCCCACAATAACTGGCGCGCGGCGCGCGAACGGGTGCGGGGGCGCGACGCGAAATTCCGTTTCTACGTCTGGGACGCCGAGAGGGCTCTCGGCAACCTGAACCGTTCGCCCTTCAACAACACGCTCACCACCGAGTTGGCCATCGGGTCTGAAATCGCCCAGCTCTATCAATCCCTGGTCGAAAGCCCCGAGTTCCGCCTGCACTGGGCCGACCGCGTCCAGAAACACTTCTACAACGGCGGTGCTCTCGAGGACGACAACATCGAGCTCTCCTACCGGCTGATGAGGGGCGAACTCGCCCGCGTCCTGCCAAACATGTATACCACCATTACCTCCAGTTGGATCCCCAACCGCCGGCCCACCATTATGCAACACATGGAGCAAGCCGATCTGCATCGCTCCGATGCCGCTCCCCTCTTCACGCCGCAGCACGGCGGCCCCGTCGATGATGACTTCGAGCTGACTATCAGGGCGAGCGGAGGTCTAACCATCTATTACACCCTCGATGGATCCGATCCCCGCCGGGCTCTCACTCGTGAAAACCTCTCAGCAGTCCGGACCCTGGTGCCGGAAAACGCCGCCAAGCGCGTCCTCGTTCCCAGCCCCGAAAACGAAGGCGACTCCCTGGGACTCGCCTGGACCGGCCGGGACGAACCCTTCGATGACAGCCACTGGACCGCCGCAGAGGGTGGCGTCGGGTTTGACGATTCCAATGAGTTCGCCCCCTTCATCGACCTCGATCTCGGCGCTAGCATGAAGGATCAGAATTCTTCGTGCTACCTTCGGATCCCGTTCACCCTCACGGAGGCTGACCTCGAAGACGTCGGCCTCCTCACGCTGTCCTTGCGCTACGACGACGGGTTCGTGGCCTACCTCAATGGTGAGCGCGTAGCCCATGCCAACGCGGGAGCCACGATGCACTGGAATTCGGCCGCCACCGACAGCCATGCCGATAATGCGGCCGTGAACCTGCTGAGCTTCAACGTCACCGACCACCTCGATGAACTCGTTGTCGGCGACAACATCCTCTCCATCCATGCTCTCAATGAGGACCCAAACGGCGCCGACTTCCTCCTCTCGGCCAAACTGCAAACCAGGGGCGACCTAACCGGGAAGGCATCCGAGACGGCCCGGGAATACGAGCAGCCCATCCCACTGGCCGGCACCGTCACCGTGAAGGCACGCAGCCTCGACGAAGGCGAATGGAGCGCCCTCACCGAGGCCGAGTTTTTCGGCTCCCCCGACGCCCCAGCCATCCGCATCACGGAGATTATGTACAACCCGGACGGCAGCCGTGAACTCGAGTTTCTCGAGCTTCAAAACGTCGGCGATCGCCCCGTTGATCTCGGCCACATGCACTTCGACGGAATCAACTTCACCTTCCGTCCCGGAACGATGCTCGCTCCCGGCGAGCGCATCGTCCTGATCTCCAACGACGATCCCGACGCCTTCGCGTCCGAGTACCCGGACGTCGACATCTTCGGAACCTTCGGCGGCAACCTCTCCAACGGCGGTGAAAACCTGGCCCTGCTCGAGGGATTGGGCCGCACCATCATCTCGGTCGACTACGACGACTCCAATGGCTGGCCCACCGAGCCCTACGGCGACGGCAAGTCGCTGGTTCTGATCGACTCCGCAGGCGACTCCAACGATCCCACCAATTGGGCCGCCAGCGCGCAGGACGGCGGATCGCCAGGGGCCGACGAACCTCCCCTTTCCCAGCCGCCCGTGAGCATCAATGAAGTCCTCGCTGACAATCGCTCCGCGGTGCCCCATGCCGGCTCGTTCTCTGGCATGATTGAACTCTACAATCCCGGCGCGGCGGCCCGCAACCTGACCGGATGGGGATTAAGCAACGACGGAGCCGACCCGCACAAGTTCACCTTCCCGGCGGGAACTCAGGTCAGTGGACGCAGCTATCTCGTGGTATGGTGTGATAACTCTCAAGCCGCACCTGGACTGCACTCCGGCTTCGCGCTGAATCCCGCCGGCGAAACGCTCTTCCTCTCCGACCCGGACGGCGATCGCATCGATGCCTTTTCATTCGGATTGCAGGTGGCGGATCACTCGCTCAGCCGGACCGGCAACTTGACCGTCCCGACCCCCGGGGGGGCCAATGGCACGGCCGTCTCGCTTGCAGCTCAGGATCAACTCGCCATCAATGAGTGGCTTGCCAATCGAATTGCCGGGCAAAGCGACTGGCTAGAGCTCTACAATCAAGACCCGGACCATCCCGTCGCCTTGCGCGACCTGCACTTCGACAACAGTGCAACGATTTTCCGCTACGCGGCCCACTCGTTCCTCAGTCCCAAGGGCTTCGTACGGCTCTGGGCCGATGAGGAGCCGGGACCGTCCCATCTCGGCTTCCGGCTCCCGGCGGAGGGAACCACGATTTCACTGATCGACGCCGGGGGCGCCACCGTCGATACCGTCACCTACAGCACGCAGGGCGAAAACATTTCGCGGGGCCGGCTCCCGGACGGAACTGGTGAATTTCGCAGCTTCCCCAACGCGGCAAGCCCCGGTGCTCCAAATTACGAGTCCAGCAACCCGGGTCTCAAGTTCAACGAATTGCTCGCACGCGGTGCAGACCCAACTGCGGGTTGGGTTGAGTTGAGGAACGACAGCGACGCTCCCTTCGAGCTGAACGGATTCTCAATGGTCATTGGCGACCGCGATGGGGACCGCTGGACCTTTCCCGACGCGCTCACCATTCCGGTGGATGGACATCTCGTGGTCGCTTGCGACCCAGGTCGACCGGCTGCGGCGAACGCCGGCAACCTGAACACCTCCATGGCTCTTCCTCTCCAGGGCGGGGCGGTCTACCTCCTTGACAACGCTGGTCGCGAAATCGACCGCGTGGAGTTCGGGTCGCAGGTGGTGGGACTCAGCATCGGCCGGATTACGGATTCCGGCAACTGGACGCTTCTCGCCGCGCCCACTCCCGATGACCTCAATTTCGAGAGCTCACCCTTCGGATCCTTCAGCGCCCTGCGCATCAACGAGTGGTTGGCAAATTCCCCGTCGGATGCTGGTGACTTTGTCGAGCTGTATAATCCCTCCGATGATCCGGGGGACCTGACCGGTCTGCGCCTCACCGATGACCTCTCCACATCCGGCGTCGGCCGCTTCACCTTTCCGGCCCTCAGCTTCATTGCGGGCGGTGGTTTTGCAGTCCTAACTGCCGACGATTCGCCCGCCCCGGGCCACCTGCCCTTCAGGCTGCACGCTGATGGAGAGTCCCTGCGCCTCTACCGCGCTACCGGCACTCAAATCATCGACGAAGTCACCTGGGGGCGCGAGGAAGAAGGCGTCTCCTCCGGCCGTCTCCCGGATGGCGACGAAACTATCGAACCACTTTTCTTCCTCTCCCCAGGCACCTCTAACAGCGCCGATCCCAATGCCGATCAGGACGGCGATGGAATCGCGGATCATTGGGAGGACTCCAATGGACTCGATCCTTCCGATCCGGACGATGCCCTCCTCGATCCCGATCAAGATCGGCGCAACAACCTCTTCGAGTTCCTAAGCAACACCGACCCCAATGATCCTGCCAGTTTCCTCGCCATCGAGTCGCTCCTGCTCGATGTTACGGAGCTTACCCTGCACTTCACCGCTCAGCCCGGGGTCCGCTACACCGCGCAGTTCAGTGAGGACCTTATCGATTGGCAGTTTCTCGCTACCATCGAGGCGGCCCCTTCGGCCCGGCCCGCGACTGCCCGCGACCCCGCCGTCACTCCCGGCCGCTATTACCGCCTCGTCGCCCAACGCCCATGACTTCAGCCGGTACCAGTAATCAAAACTAACTTGCTTCTGGAAGCGACTGCGGGTTGACTGACCATAGTCATTCGCCGAATCCCGAAAAAAGAGTCCACCAAACAGACCTGTGAACACCCCATCGATGCCCGTGATTCGCGCTGCCCTCACCTCGTCCTGCGTCATCGGCCTCCTGGCGGTCTCCGCTCTGGATTCCCGGGCCCAGCTTCCCGTCCCAATCCTCTACCTCGACTTCGAGGACGAAGGCAACGAGCTAGTCGACAAGTCGCCCAGCGGTAACGACGCGGTGATTGATGGGTCGGTGAACCTGGTCGACGGAGCACCGGCGGGATGGACCCCGGACGGCGGAGTACTGTTCTCCGGCGGCCATCTGGACATTTCTGGGATCGATGTTCCCAGCCAACTCGCCCACCGCGATAGCAACCCGGACGGCAGCTACACCTTCACGGCTTGGATCAAACCGCAGGGCTCATCGCTCGGACAGGGATTTTACTGGGGACAAACCCAGCAAGGCCTTCACCTCGGCCTGCGCAACGGGGGTGTGCTTCATAGTGCCCACTGGGGAGCGGACTGGAATGCGGCCACCGTCCTGGCCGAGGGCGTGTGGGTTCACACCGCCTTCGTGTACGACGGACCCAACGACACCGGCACCATCTATCTCGACGGACAAGTTGACGGCAGCAGCGACCAAATCGCTCCCAACGGCGGGGGCACCCTCATGCTCGGGGCACGCAACAACGGAGAGAATCCCATTCCATTCGACGGATTCGTGGACGAGGCCGTGGTGTGGGACGAGGTCCTCACTGCCAACCAGATCATGGTCCTGGCAGAGGGCGGCAATCCCCTGGCCGGCCTGGGCGATACCGATGGCGACGGAATGCCGGACCTCTACGAGGACGCCAACGGCCTCGACAGGGATGTCGATGACCGCGACGGCGACCTCGACGGCGATAGGCTTACCAACTTTGAGGAGTTTACCCAGAGGACCGATCCGCAAAGTGACGACACCGACGGCGACGGCCTGAAGGACAATGTCGAAACCAATACGGGCAACTGGGTGAGCCGCGTTGATACCGGAACGGATCCCAGGAATCCGGACTCCGACGACGATGGCCTGCCCGACGAAGCCGAGACCAATACCGGAACGCTGGTGGACGAGAACGATACCGGAACCGATCCCAACAACCCGGACACCGACGGCGACAACCACCTCGACGGGGCCGAAATCGATGCGGGATTCGATCCCAATGATCCGGCAGACGGTCCCGGCATCCCGGAGCCCCTTCTCTACTACACCTTCGAAGAGAACGGTGGCTTGATCCTGGAGGACCAGACCGGCAATGACCTGAACGGCACCATCGAGCGAGGAATGACCTTCGTGGAAGGGGCGCCGGACGGTCCCACTCCCGCCGGCGGGGCCCGCTTTTTGGACGGACTGGTCCAGGTATCGGATCTTGACGTGCCGAGCGACTTGGCTCACCGCAATTCCAACCCGGACGGCAGCTACACCTTCGCGTGCTGGATGAAACCTGATACCGGGGCCATCGGCGGACGCCACTTCTTCTGGGGCCAGACGGTCCAGGGCATTCACCACGGCCTGCACGGCAACGGGAACTTGCGCACCGCTCACTGGGGAAGCGACTTCAGTGGCGGGGCAATCCTGACTGCAAACGAGTGGGTGCACGCGGTATGGACCTACGACGGGCGCACCGACACCGGCTCCATCTACCTCAACGGGGTACTTGATGGCGGCCCCTTCAACCAGATAGCCCCGAACGGATCCGGCAATCTGATCCTGGGCGCCCGCAGTGGAGGTTCCGAAAACTTCAACGGCTGCATCGACGAGGTCGCGGTCTGGCAAGACGTGCTCCCCGTTGACTTCATTGTCGCGCTCGCCGGGGGCGCTCCCGTCATCTCGCCCGAAGACACGGACGGCGACGGCATGTCCGACCGCTTCGAGGACAGGTTTGGGCTGAACAAGAACGATCCCAGCGATGCGGGACTAGATGGCGACCAGGACGGGCTCACAAACCTCGAAGAGTTCGAACAGGGAACGGATCCCACCGCGGAGGATACCGATGGCGATGGACTCCTGGACGGAGTCGAAACCAATACGGGCACCTTTGTGAGCGCCGATGACACCGGCACCAGCCCTATTATCGACGACGGCGACCGCGATGGGCTCCTGGACGGCCAGGAAGTCGTCCTGGGGACCGACCCGCTCGATCCCGATACCGACGGCGATGGGTTCTTGGATGGATCAGAGCTCGAATTGGGTAGCAACCCGCTCCGCCCGGATGCTCCATCTATTCCCCCACCCTATCTTTACTACAATTTCGAGGAGGGGGGCGGGGATACCCTGATCGACCTCAGCGGGAACGACTTCGATGGCACCATCGAGCGCGGAGTGACCTTCGTGGAGGGAGCGCCCGCCGGCCCTACCCCAGATGGCGGCGGCCGATTCCAGGGTGGGCTGGTACAGGTCTTCGGGATCGACGTCCCCACCCAGCTGGCTCACCGTGACAGCCTTCCCGATGGGAGCTACACGTTTGCGTGCTGGATGAAGCCGGACGCGGGTGCCATCGGTGGCCGCCACTTCTTCTGGGGCCAGACGAGCGAGGGCATTCACCACGGCCTGTACGGCAACGGCACATTGCGCACCGCTCACTGGGGCTCGGACTTCAGCGGCGCCACCATTCTCACTCCCGACGAATGGGTTCACGCCGCCTGGACCTACGACGGTCCCAGGGATACCGCCCGTCTCTACCTGAACGGGGTGCAGGACGGAGGCCCCTTTACCCAAGTAGGTCCCAACGGCTCCGGCAACCTCATTCTGGGCGGGCGCAGTGGCGGGGCTGAACACTTAAACGGCTGCATCGACGAGGTGACGGTCTGGCGGGAGGTTCTGAACCCAGGACATGTTGCGGCTCTGGCCGCCGGCGGAAGTCCCTTCAAGGCCCCCCGCTTCTTCCTCAACGTCGTCAACAACGGCCCCGACCAACTCGATTTGATTTGGGAGAGCCGGGACGGACTGACCTACACGGTCCGCAGCGAGACCGATCCTTCCAGCGGGCTTACTGAAGACTGGCCGATCTACGACGGGCACGAAAACCTCGCTGCCACTCCGCCCTTCAACACCCTCACCATCGACCGTCCGGTCGATCCGGTTCGGCTCTTCGCGGTCGAGTCCGGGCCCGCTCCTCCGGTGGTGATCTTCGGCGACGACTTCGAGAGCGGCCAGGGCGATTGGACCACGGGCTCGGACGGGGCCGACGGCACGGCCTGGGAGCTGGGCAATCCCACCACCGGACCGACCGTCGCCAATAGTCCCGCAAATTGCTTCGCGACCAATCTCAATGACGATTACGGCCTCAATGCGGATGTCTGGCTGCGCTCGCCGGCCATCGATCTCACCACCGCCGGGGCTGCCACCCTCTGGTTCTCCGAGTTCCGCGACATCGAAGCGGGCTTTGATACCGGCTCGATCCGCGTCCTCGACGCCAGCGACGACTCCGAGATCGCCATCATCGATGGGATCGACCGGATTACGGTCTTTTGGGAGCAGGTCAAGGAGTCCCTCCCGGCGGAGGCACTCGGCAACATCATCAAGATCGAGTTTCGCTTCCAGTCCGACGAGGTTCAGAACTTCGCGGGCTGGTATATCGACGACTTCCAGGTCACCGTACCTTGAACGCCATCACATATTGATGGTCGTAAATCGCCTTGATTTGCAGCGCGATTCGGCCGTGGATTGCGGTCGTTTGCACCCCCACCAACCCCGGCCCGGAATAGGCTGGAAAAACAGGGGTGAAAAAGGGAATTCCTAGCAGTAGCAGTCAGTCGATGCTGCGTAGGTTGGGTGGGCCAGATCGAAGGAACGCCACGTAGTGGGAGGCTGTTTCGCTATCGGGCAGTAACACGGCCGCCAGGCCCTTAAATATGCGTGCAGCACCGTGCATCTCCACCGGTTGGTCCGCCCGCTACCAGCGCGAATATTATAAAAACAATAAGAAAAAGATTAATAAAAAACGCCAGATCGACGAGGCGATCGACCCCGAAAAAAATGAACGAAGATTGAGTTACAATCAGAACTACTATCGAAAACACCGAAAAAGACTTTTAGGTATGCGGGCCGAGCGATACAGAAAACTTAAAAGCCTACAAAACAAGGGGACCAAAAAGAGCGGCTTGCAGAATCTAACTTAGAAACTTTTCTTGATAGAGTATACCATAAATATATATATTTATGGTATACGAATCTAGAGATACTTTTCAACTCAGCTATGAAGATCCCCAAAGGTTTTTTACTAATCCCCCGCACGGCACACTACGCCCTTTACCCCATCACGAACCTCGTGATGAACCTGGAAACCGAACGTGTGCTCACGCCCCGGTGACAGGGAGGCACGTTACGATAAAAGCCTGGCTTCGGCACCCTGAAGACCGGAAAGATCTCTTCTTGTTCGGGGTTCATGATTCCTCCCTGGTTCGGGTTTCGTCCTTCCCGGCACAGGGTCGGGGACCGACTTCCATGAGGCCTTTTTCGATCCACTCGTCGAGGGACAGGAGATCAACGAGGCGTCTCCCACGGCCCGCGTTAGGTCTCCTCAGGAGTGACGAGCGGATGTGGCCGTCACTGATGAGGGATTGGAGGTATCGTTCGGAAAGCCCGCTATACTCAGCCGCACGGCTGAGAGGGGCCCATCTTTGGGGATTGGTCCTAGTCAATTGTCAGTTAATCGTGAAGGCCTTCATCCGGCACTGACTGCTTAAGACCTTGGTCCACAGCCGCGATGGCCCACCAACGTGGTGTCGCCATTAAACCGGTTGGCTGTTGGCGGCGATTTGGACGGGACTTTCACCCCAGCTGGTCATGCTGCCTGCCTCGGCAGCAACTCTTCCTGGTCCCCGGAAAGGGGCTTGGGCCTTCAATATTTGGGCAATTCCCACACTCGCAGAATGAACGGCCAATTCCATTCGTCTAGAGCTTGTCAGTGCTTTGAGGGCACTGGACCGTGGGGCCGAGAGGAAGTTAAGATTCCCAAAACGATTGGTCAAGCAGGGGAGCGCATTTTAATCCATCAGCGGGCCCACATGTTGGGGTGATGCCACGCACTGCCTAGATCGCGGGGAGCTTGTCGACCGCGTCGGTGAGGGCAGAATCCAAGTGAGTGTATTTCTGGTGAATCCTACTGGAGGAGTGGCCCGTGAGGCGCTGCCGAACCTCGGAAGGGACCCCTGCGTCAGCGAGCCAAGAGGTGAATGTGTGGCGCAGGCTGTGGAAGCTGCGGGTCGCTTCAATTCCTCCCGCCAAACGGACCCGCTTTGGCACCCCCGCCTTGGTCATGATTGCCGTGAACTGGGCGGAGGTGGTGCCCTTGCGCTGGTGCCGGATTGTTGGGAACAAGGGCCCTTCGCGGCCCGCAACCCAGTCAAGACACGGCTGCGAGAGGGGTATCGTGATCACCTTTTTGCTGCGCGCAGTCTTCTCAGGCATGACTGTTGCGACCCCTCCTTTGATATCCTCGCTGGTAACACGAGCAACGTCTCCCATGCGAAGACCCGTGTGCACTGCCAGGAGGATCATCCCGCGCCATTCCTCGGAGGTTGATGCATGACCGACCAACTGGGCGATTTCCTCTTCAGTGAACGGGGCCCTAGTGACGCTGTCTGTCGTTTTGAGAGACCTCACTGCCTTCGCTGCGTTATGGGTCACGAGCCCTTTTGCAAGAGCTGACTCAAGTAGCCTGCGCAAGCTCGCCAGGGCCTTGTTTACGGTAGCGGCCTTTCGGCTTCCGGAGGACGCATCCATTAAAGCCTTGGAGATCCCTTTGCTCGTGAGATCACTAATGGGGCGGCTCATCACTTTTGGCCCCAGTGCGTCTGCGAGAAGGGCCTTGTCCTGCTGATACCCGTTGAGGGTTGAGCCGACCACGTGAGGCTCCTGCTCGGTGATCCATTGCTCCCAGAAGTCAGCCAGCGTGACCTCCCTGAAATCCGGATCCGCGAGTTTGTGGATTTCCCGGATATAGGTCTCTGCGTCGGCAAGCTTCAGGTCCCCAGCCTCTGCGTCTCGCACCACACGCTGCAGGACCTTCTCGTAAGCCGCCGAAAGGCGCCCCGCGCCGTTTTTATGACCATTCCTCCTCTGCTTCGAATCCCTCAGCGATCCGGCGCGCTTCGCGCTTTGACCGTGTTCCCGTTGTGCGGGACACGCGCTTGCCATTTCGATCGTGATACCGTGCCCGCCAGACCGGGGAATTCGCATTTCTAAACAGGGTGGACATGTCCTTGGTGTGAACAGTATGGACGCGAATTCACGCGAATAGTGTTCACACCAAGGCATTAATGCCTATATATAGGCATTTTAGACCGATACAGAACAGGTCCGGATCCTGCCCCCGTAACCAACGAAGGCCCTGAAGTTCAACGACTTCGGGGCCTTCTCCTTTCCAGGGGAACGCAGGTGTGAACACTTTTTCCTGCACCCCTTACCCCGTCCCCTGCACGGGGTTCACGGTAGGCGGTTCACTGCGCCCCGCACACCCCACCGGTGGGGGCGGCACTTTTCCCATGCGCTCGTGTATGTATGTATCACCCCGCATGAAAATTCTTGGAGGGTAGGGGGAGCCCGCATCAGGGTGCAGGAAACAGGGTGCGGGGTAGGATCAGGGTTTCTCCCTGACCAGTTTGACCGGGCGCTTGCCCCAAGTCTCACCCCACCCTGATTTTCTTCCGCTTCACGGGACGGGGTAGGTGGGTGCGCGGATCGCTGTTCCTCAGTCAATTGACCGAAGATGGAGTCCCGGTATACCGGGCCAATCCTCCCAAAAAAAAATGTTGGGCACGCAGCCACCGAACCGCATATCATACCCCAGTGCTGTGCAAGCTCACCAGTTTCTTCGCCTGCTCTATCTGTATCGGTGTCGCACAGGTAAAAGAAGAAACGCACTGGAGCCTGACGCCACTAGAGCGCGTGACCGTCCCCAGCAGCGACTTCCCCTCCGCCATCGACGCCTTCATCGCCGCGCGCTTACAAGCTTCCGGCCTGTCGATGTCACCACCATCCGAGAAACGCACCTGGATGCGACGCGTCTACTTCAATCTCATCGGGTTGCCACCTTCCCCGCAGGAGCTCAATGCCTACCTCAACGACACCCAACCCGATGCAGAACAGCGCATCGTCGACCACCTCCTCGCCAGCCCGCGCCACGGAGAACGCTGGGCACGCCACTGGATGGACACCGTGCGCTACGCCGAAACACATGGCCACGACGAGGACGCCATCCGTGACAACGCCTGGCCTTACCGGGACTGGATCATCAACGCTCTCAACAACGACAAACCCTACGCAGATTTCGTCCGCGAACAGATCGCTGGCGATGTCATCGCTGCCAACGATCCGTGGGCCACTGCGGCCACCGGATTCCTCGCCTGTGGCCCATGGGATTCGAGTTCGCAGATGGGCATCCAGGACGGCACGATCGACAAGAAGATCGCCCAATACCTCGACCGCGATGACATGCTCAGCGCGACCATGTCGACCTTCACCAGCACCACAGTCCATTGCGCGCGCTGTCACGATCATAAATTCGACCCGATCTCGCTCGAAGACTACTACGCACTGCAAGCCGTGTTCGCGGGCATCGACAAAGTCGAGCGCCCCTTCGATCTCGACCCAGTCGTCGCGCGTAAGCGCGTCAAGTTGCTCGCCGACCAGCGAGATCTCGAATCACAGATCGATGACCCAGCGCGGCGGGAAGAGTTTTCCACATGGGTGAAGGCCCTCGAGAACAACGCTCGGAAGTGGACGACCCTCGCGCCCAAAAAGGTGATCTCCACCAGCGGTACGCCGCATCGGATCCAGTCAGACGGATCGATCCTGTTCTCCGGCACAGCTCCAGGAAAAGATACCTACAAGGTCACCGGGACGTCTGAGATCAAACGCCTCACTGCCATACAAGTCGAGGTCCTCACTGACGATTCGTTCCCCGCAAAAGGCCCAGGTCGCGCTCCCAACGGCAATCTTCACCTTTCAGAAATCAGCGTGAACATCGGGGGGAAACCGATCCCAATTGCCCGCGCCACCGCCGATTTTAATCAGGCCGAATGGGAGGTGCACAAGGCGATCGACCGGGACAAAGCAAGTGCTTGGGGAATCCACCCACAAGAGGGAAAACCACACCGTGCGATTTTCATTTTCAAAGAGGCGGCACCCGTGACGCCAGACACGAACATCGAGATCGTCCTCGAACAACTCCACGGCGGCAGCCACCTCATCGGGCGGCCAAGAATTTCGCTTACTAGCGAAGAAGAACCCGCCCTGGGAATCACTCTCCCCGCCGAGATCGAAGCGATTCTTGCCACACCTAAAATCAAACGGACTACCGAGCAGCGGCGCAGTCTTGTGCGTCGCTATTTGAAAGAAAAGTACGCCCGCGAACTCGCTGCCTTGCCGGAGCCAGGCAAGATTTTCGCCGTCGCCAGCCAGTTCAACGCCATCGGAAACTTCAAGCCCGCTGGCCAAGCACGCGAAGTCCACGTCCTCCGCGGCGGCGACATCCACTCGCCTAAGGAAGTCGCAAGCCCCGGTGCACTGGCCTGCATGCCCGGTTTACCTGACCGCTTCGAACTCGCGGATGCAAAAGACGAGGGCGCACGCCGCGCGGCACTGGCCGACTGGCTAGTCGACCGCGACAACGTTCTCACCTGGCGATCGATCGTGAACCGCGTGTGGCACTACCATTTCGGTCGCGGCATCGTCTCGACCCCGAACGACTTCGGCAAGATGGGGGCGCAACCGACACACCCAGAACTGCTGGATTGGCTCGCCTTCGAATTCCGCGAACACGGCGGCAGCCTCAAGTGGCTGCACAAAGCCATCGTTCTCAGTGACGCCTACCGACAGTCGGCCGCCGACCGGCAGGAATGCCTCACAGCAGATGCCGATAACCGACTGCTGTGGCGAATGAACCGTCAGCGCCTCGATGCCGAATCGATCCACGACGCCGTGCTCAGCCTGTCCGGCAGGATCGACCTAAAGATGGGCGGCCCATCCGCACGCCAGTTCCATTCCAGCAAAGGAGTGCACATCACGCCAAATGTGGATTACCTCGGATTCGATCCAGACGCCCCAGCCAACCTGCGCCGCAGCGTCTACCGTTTTGTATTCCGCACCGTGCCCGATCCGCTGATGCAGGCGCTCGATTGCCCCGACGCCTCGCAGCTCGCCCCGCGCCGCGAGACCTCAGCGACAGCCCTCCAGGCGCTAGCGATGTTGAACAATCGTTTCCTCGTGCGCCAATCAGAGCACATCGCCACCAATCTAAAGACGAGCCACCTCGATCTAGCCGCACAGATCAACGAGCTATTCCTGCGCGCCTACGGACGGCCGGCTAGCCCCGAAGAAACCGAACAGATCGCCAGTTACACCACCGGACACGGGCTCGCAAACGCCTGCCGGATCATCCTCAACAGCAGCGAATTCCTCTTCGTCCACTAAACACCAAGATGGGCCCGGCGATCAACAGACGTGATTTTCTACTCCGGACCGGCGGCGGTTTTGGTGGGCTCGCGCTTTCGCAGGTGCTCGGCTCCACTTGTCACCATGCGCCAAAAGCGAAACGGGTGATCCAGCTGTTCATGAACGGCGGCGTCAGCCAGATGGACACCTTCGATCCCAAGCCCCGACTGAAAGAACTCGAAGGCAAACCCTTCGATCCCGGCGCGGGCCAGCTGGTCGAGTCGGTCACCAATTCCCCCGGCTTCAAAGTGCTCGCCAGCCCCTTCGAATTCCGCCAACACGGTCAGTGCGGCCGTTGGGTCAGCAGCGTATTCCCGCACATGGCAGGGATCGTCGACGAGCTGGCATTCCTCACCTCGATGACGTCGAAGACCAACGTGCACGGCCTCGGCAGCTACATGCAGAACACCGGATTCACCCTGCCCGGGTTCCCGTGCATGGGCGCGTGGATCAGCTACGGGCTCGGCGGGGTCAACAAGAACCTCCCAGAGTTCGTCGTGCTCCCCGACCCCAATGGCCTGCCCTACAACAACCTCGGCAATTTCACCGCCGGCTTCCTTCCGGCGAAACACCAGGGCACCGTCATCAACGTCAAAGGCGATGCGCCGATCAATTTCCTGTTCCCGCCCAAGGAGGCGAAACACATCAC
>Ga0310120_10000458_pt1 | contig 32521 bp, 22 predicted proteins | sample CB27_AW_983_MG_FD_203506 | JGI IMG/M metagenome (GOLD analysis project Ga0310120, IMG submission 203506) | Marine microbial communities from Western Arctic Ocean, Canada - CB27_AW_983 | ecosystem: Environmental > Aquatic > Marine > Oceanic | place: Canada: Western Arctic Ocean | collected...
GTTCTGCTCGACCGTCAAGCCTCTGAAGATCGAGGGTTCCTGCGGCAGATAGCCGATTCCCTTCCTGGCTCGCACATACATCGGCGCATCTGTTACGTCGACGCCGTCCAGAATTACGGAGCCTGAGTCCGGAGTTGTCAGCCCCACGGTCATATAAAAGATCGTGGTCTTCCCGGCTCCGTTAGCCCCGAGAAGTCCCACCACTTCACCGGAGTGCACGTCGAGACTCACCTCACGGACGACGGTCCGTCCGCCATAGGACTTGATTAGCCTGTCAGTTCGAAGAATGGCCATTTACGGAACAAGGGCTGAACAGATACCCCGAAGAGTCTCCGTACGCTCTTCGGATTCCCCATCAACCGAGACGGCGTCATCGGTCAGGAAGAACGTCAACGTACGACCGGTGGTCTCTCGACACTGCTGGTCGATCTCTTCAATGATATGAACTGGTTCACCCTCCATCTCGTACCGTCCTTCGGCATCGTGGTACACCAGTGTTTCGCCGGTTATGGACCGCCCTGGCATGGCAAGCTCAACATGGCCAATCGCCTCGATGCGCTCGAGCGTTCGGCTGTCAGACATGAGGAACAGAGAAATTTTGTCAGCCGTCAGATCGCCACGAGGACCGAGAAGACTGGCATCCGTTGTGTAGATCGCCTGGTGAAGGGTGTCATCATACATGAACTCATTAGCCCTCCCGGTGTTGATCGATTCTTCTTGAAGTCCCGTTTCATCGTTGACTTGCTTGATCATCGAGCGAGTCCGGACATCACCGTCAGCAGTGATGTTTCCGTTGTCCTCGTCTAGCACAATCGTGTCGGCCACAAATTCGGTCGCGGCCTGCCACAGTCGTGCACCCTGCGAATAAACCGCTGTGTTCGTCATTCCGCCGTAGACAAGCCGACCAGCAGTGACATAGGTCGGTTCGCTTGGTTCGAGCAAGCCCGGTCGGCGTGCCAGGCCCTCCGTCTCCATTTTCGCCGGATCGGTCACTAGTACGCTCTCGACCTCCCCTTCGGCTGTGATCTCGCTTTGGTTTAAGCTGAGAGAAATCAGGTTAGCCTGCACCGAACCCCGACTATCATTGACTCGTGGCGTACGACCGGCTCGATCGCTGGTTATCAGCTCGACCCGACCCTCCTCGAGTGCATAGATCGCCTCGTCGGTTACCCCGACCAGGTCTCTGGTTTCGAACCTCACATTTCCAAGAAAGCGTGTCTCGCCAATTTTTGTCATCTCGTCTATCAGCGTGCAATCCAGACGGTCCGCATGGGTGACCATCTCGACCTGGAGGCCGTTGTCGTCTAACGAGACCTCTCGAAATGTTACGTCGCCCTCGAACCGCGCCTGTTCGGGTTCACCGTCGCTTTGCCTGCTCACGGTTAGGGAATCGGCACTGATCGTCTGTGCTACCTCGTCCAAAGGTGTCGAAAGTCTGAACACCACGCCAGCTCGAGCCACTAGCTCGACCACCTCAATACCGTCGCCGGCAAACAAGAGTCGTATCGAGCGGCCATGGATCGTGCTGCCGGCCGAGCCATCGGCACCGGCCATCTCGATCTGCGACCCGCCAGTCAACACCGCGGTCTCGAGGGCTACACCAGTATCGTCATAGACGAGCCCTATAGCGCGCGCAGTCATTTCCCGGAGGTTCCCTGCCTGGGGGGCGATGCCGACAATCCGTGCGTCGCGCATCAGGTTGAGCGACTCAACGGTTGTTCCCGCATTTTGAAGCGTAGCTCGAGCGCGCCCAGCCGTCATCCGCTCGTTATCGGTCTCGATATTAACGTCGTCACTGAACTCCATATATAGGTCGCTCTGCGCCAAGGTCGCGGCCCGAGACAGAATACGCGTGCTGGTTGTGTCAGTTGTCAAGTCGACCTGCGCGTTGCTCAACAGACGCAGGATGTCGCTCTCACGGTCGTACTTAGCGCTATCTCCGGCGGCATCCATGCCATTGCGTCGGAAGGTCGTCGGGCCGGGCATCTGTACTACCCCGTCATGCTCCGTATACGAGGCGTAATCGGTTGACGCCGAAAGTCCATCTGACGACTCCATTTTGACATCCCCGGTCAACTCGACGGCCGTCTTGCCGGCATCGAGCGTGGCTTCGTTGCCAGTGAGTGTGAACCCGGCCCGATCTCCTCGGTCCGCCATGGTCACCCGAACATTGTCAACGAGTCGAAGGCCACCGTCCCGGTAAGTGTCTTGGCGGTCGGCCACGACACGTAGACTCTCCCCCAGCGCGTCAGCCTGAACAACCCGACTTCCCCGAGTCTGAATGACCGCTGTGGGATCGATTCGCTCGATCACTACTGAGCGGGTGGGCTCCTCCCGCTCTCGCAGGCCCATCACCACGGCCACACCGACGCCGACGATGGCCAAGATGAGCACTCCGCGTAGGTTGCGCCGCCATACGACCATAGGAATCACTTTACATCAGCGACGCTCAACTCGATAAAGTTCTCGCCTCGGTAGGTATTCTCGGTCAGGGAAAAGGCGATATTCAAGGCCGAGCGATGCTTTCGATAGTATTCCTGGGATTCGGCCGCCCTCCAGGCGATCGCTCTGAATCGGCGCTTCTCCTGTCTTACCGTCATCCTAAGATGCCGGTCCTTTATAGTGTGAGGCCCGTCGACAATCTCAACCGAATCGGCCTCGAACACTGGTCGCTGGTTCCCTCGCCCAAACGGCTCAAGCGCCCCGAGTTCCTGTATAAACGATTCACTAATACTCGACAACGGTAGCGATGCATCAATTTTCAGTCGAGGAATCAGGTCTTCTGGTCCCAGTTGCTCATTTGCGAGGTCCGTCAATCGCCGTCGCAGCTCAGGTAGCCGGTCAGCATCAATCGTCACCCCCGCTGCCTGCTGATGCCCACCAAATCGTTCAAATAGGTCGTGGCAACGCTCCAGAGCCGCCAAGAGGTCGAATCCGGGTATGCTCCGCCCCGAGCCATAGGCCACATCGCCATCGACCGAGAGGATCAGAACTGGGCGGCAGAACTGATCGACCAACTTCGATGCCACGATCCCGATCACACCACGATGCCAGCCCTCTCCCCATACGACCAACAGATTTTGTACTCCGATCTTAGGGTCGGCGGCGATCGCCCACCGCGCCTGCTTTAAAATTTCCCCTTCCTCTTCGCGGCGTCGAGTATTCTCCGCGTCAAGTCGCTCGGCGAGCTGACGCGCTTCACCAGCTTGCGATTCGTCAACGGCGAGGAGCAACCGTGTAGCAAGCTCTGGGGTTGCCATTCGCCCCGCGGCATTGACCCGAGGAGCTAGCATGAAGCCAACTTCGTAGCTGCCTATTTTTTTCCCCCCAAGCCCGCAAGTTTCAATGAGAGCTTGCAGTCCGGCGGTGTGCCTTCCACGTGTGAGCTGGTCAAGACCCAACCGCGCCAAAACACGGTTCTCACCGCGCAGGGGGACCACATCGGCGACCGTTCCGAGGGCAGCTAGCTTCAGAAAGCTCGGAATCCATCGGGCATGACCGGTCCGCACACACAGAGCCTGCACAACCTTGAATGCTACGCCCGCCCCGGACAGGTCCTTGTCCGGGTAGGTGCAGTCTGAACGCCGTGGATTAATAACGGCCAGTGCAGGCGGGAGGGCCAAGTCTGGCTCGTGGTGGTCGGTGATCACAAGGTCGATCCCTATGTCACGGGCTCGCTCAGCGGCTGCGATACTCCGAATTCCACAATCGACTGACACGATAACCTCTATTCCCATTGCCTTGAGACGATTGATCCCCTCTGGCTGCAGACCGTAGCCATCGGTCAGTCTTTCAGGAATGTAGTGAATGACGTCACCGCCAAGAAGCGAGACAATTCGCCGGAGCATAACCGTCGAGGTTACGCCGTCGACGTCGTAGTCGCCATAAATGGCGATCCGTTCACCGCCTTCGATGGCGGTGAGCAGTCGGTTAACGCCAACCGAGAGATCGGTAACGAGGAACGGATCGTGTAACTGATCAAGGCTGGGATTAAGAAATCGAACCGCAGCCTCAGGGCTCGAGATGCCACGGAGGACTAGAAGACGCGCGATAACGCGGTTGAGTCCCAGTGGTGTCGTAAGGGCGCTCACCTGGGCTTCATCGACCGCTGGGTGCTCCCACACGGCGGGGATGGGCATCATTCGCCCTGGGGTTCCGCCTCCGCAGGGGACTTAGTCGCGCGGTCGAGCGCTGACGGTGACGGGGTCTGAGCGATCTCGAGACCAACGTCTCCCATATGACGGAACTTCTGATATCTCTGCTCTAGGCGGTCGCTCTGTGACAAATCTGAAGCCTGATTGAGATTGACCAGTAGGGCCTCTTTGACTAGCCGGGAAGCGGCCTTAAGGTCTGTATGCGCCCCACCAACCGGCTCGGGAACGATTTCATCGACCACCTTCAACGCAAGGAGATCCCGGGCGGTTATCTTAAGCGCCTCAGCGGCGGCTATCTTATGTTCGGCGTCCCGCCAGAGAATCGCCGCGCAGCCCTCCGGGGGAATCACGCTGTACACGGCGTGCTCCTGCATCAAGATGCGATCGCCGATCGCTAAACCTAAGGCGCCCCCGCTCCCACCTTCACCGCTGATAATGACTATCACCGGTACTTGAAGCATGGCCATATCGCGGAGATTGGTGGCGATCGCTTCAGCTACACCTCTTTCCTCCGAGTCAATGCCCGGGTAGGCCGCGGGCGTGTCGACAAAGGCAATAACCGGTCGGTTGAATTTTTCAGCGAGTCGCATCGCTCGCATCGCCTTTCGATATCCTTCGGGTCTTGCGTAACCAAAGTTGCGATGAATCTTTTCAGGTGTTCCTCGTCCTTTTTGATGCCCGACGACGAGTACCGCTTGCTCATCGAATCTGGCTAACCCGCACACGATGGCCGGGTCGTCGCCAAAGCGGCGGTCACCATGAAGCTCGGTGAAGTCGGTGAAGATTTCATCGACATAGTCCAGCGTATGCGGTCGACTTGGATGGCGAGCCACCAAGACCTGCTGCCACGGGCTAAGTGCAGAGTAAATTTCTCGCCTGAGGGTCTCTACACGCTGACGAAGTGTGTCAAGTTCCTGCTGACGCTCCGAGGTTCGAGAGCGTAGTTTCAGCGCTTCAATTTCTTTGAGTAAGACCCCGATTGGTTCTTCGAATTCTAGTGTCCCGATCGGCATGAGGGATTCGCGCGTGGTGGAGCTGTCCAGCTTTAGGACCACGTCACCGTTTCCTTCCCGCAGAGTCTTTCTATCTCCGCGACAAGGGCTTCTGAAGGCCCGATGCGTGTCTCGGACAAGTCGGCCCTGAGCCGTACTGGTACTTCGGCTCTGACGAGCTCGATTTCCAGTGCAACCCGACCGGTCCCTTGATAACGTTCAAAGAGCTTAGCCAGGGACTCCACGGTTTCCGGTGTATGAGGTGGTGTGGTCAACTTGATCACCATCGTGCGTTGGTTGGCTTTCACCATCGTTTCAATCGGTTGAATCTTTGCGGCGATAAGCCGCGCGCTCTCGTCGTCCTTCTCCAGCTTTCCGGTCACGATCACAATTCGGTCCACGTCAAGGATCGACCGATACTTGGCATACGTCTCTGGAAATACAACGGTCTCAATGCTGCCACCGCGGTCTTCAAGGGTGGCGACCGCCATTGGTGCTCCCTTTCGAGTCGTCAATGAGCGGACCTGCCCGATAATGCCAGCCACCGATACCGACGCCGCACTTGAGACAAGTTCTTCGATCCGTTTCACCTCGACACCGAGGGTGTCGCCAAACCTGTCGATCGGATGTCCGCTGAGATATAGTCCGAGCGCTTCTTTTTCGAACGCGAGCTGCTCAATCTCCGTCCAAGGTCTCGCGTCGGGGAGGTTGATTCCGCCGCCTGCGCCCTCGGCGTCTGACTCTCCAAAGAGTTCGGTTTGCCCGCGATCACGATCTCGCTGGCGCCGGTTTCCATGCTCCACGGCCTGATCCACCGCCGCCAGAAGCCGCGCCCTCCCCACGGCTACCGAGTCGATATTGGTATCGCTTAACATCGAGTCGAGCGCGCCGGCTTTGACTAGGCTCTCCAAAACCCGCTTATTGACCAGGCGAAGGTCGACCTCTTCGCATAGTCGATTGAGAGATGTTAGTCGCCCGTGGGTGGTTCGCGACTCGAGAATCGACACGATCGCTGCCTCTCCTACGTTCTTGATCGCAGCCAGCCCGAAACGCACACCCGACTCGGTGACCGTAAAATGAAGGTCACTGGTGTTAAGGTCCGGTGCCAGTATTGGCACACCCATATCGCGACACTCACCAAGATAAGTCGCGAGCTTGTCGCTATTTTGCCGCTCGATGGTAAGCAACGCCGCCATGAAATGCCAAGGATAGTGCGCCTTGAGATATCCGGTCTGGTAAGCCAGTAGCGCGTAGGCAGTTGAGTGACTTTTATTGAAACCATAACCTGCAAAATACTCAATTAAATTAAAGATTTTGGTGGCCTTCTTCTGAGAAATTTTTCGCGCGACCGCCCCTGTGACAAACCGCTCGCGTTGTGCTTCCATGACCGGGAGGTCCTTTTTGCCCATCGCCTTTCGAAGGACGTCTGCCTCTCCCATTGTGAAGCCAGCCAGATCGCTCGCGATCCGCATTACCTGCTCCTGATACGCGATAACCCCGTACGATTCCTGCAGGATCGGCTCGAGTTGCGGTACCTCATAAGTAATGTCGACCTTGCCATGTCGACGCTTCACGAAGTCATCGACGACGCCGCCCCGAAGAGGTCCTGGCCGATACAGCGCGTTAAGTGCGATGAGGTCGTCGAATCGCTGAGGCTTGGCCTTGCGCAGAGTGTCCCGCATGCCCGAGCTTTCAAACTGGAACACGCCAAGCGTCAGGCCGTCGCCGAACAGGCGGTACGTCTGTTCGTCATCGAGTGGAATATCGTCGAGAACGATCTCGGTGTCTGTGGTGGTCTTAATCTGGGCGACGGCGTCCTGAAGAAGCGTTAGGGTACTGAGACCGAGGAAGTCCACCTTCAGCAGACCGACCCGTTCGATCTCCTTCATCGCCCACTGGGTCGTTATTTCGTCTTTGTGACTCTTATATAACGGAGCAAACTCGGCAATCGGGCGGGGCGCGATCACGACCCCCGCCGCGTGCACCGAAGCGTGCCGTGTAACACCCTCCAGCCGTTTAGCAACGTCAACGAGCTCTTTGACGCGCTCATCCTGTTGCCACATACCCTTGAGCGTCGGGTTTTCCCCGAGTGCCTTGTCCAGAGTCATGTCGAGCGCCGCGGGAATTTGTTTCGCGACCCGATCGACGTCGACATACGACATTCCCAGCGTTCGACCCACGTCACGGACCACGGCTCGAGCTTTCATCGTGCCAAATGTGATGATCTGGGCAACATTTTCACGCCCGTACTTTCGGGTGACGTACTCGATAACCTCACCACGGCGTCGCTCGCAAAAATCGATGTCGATATCCGGCAGAGAGACGCGCTCTGGATTCAGGAACCGCTCGAAGATAAGACCAAATTCTAACGGGTCGACGTCGGTAATTTTGAGACAATACGCGACGAGACTGCCGGCCGCCGATCCCCGTCCCGGTCCTACAGGAATTCCTTGTTCGCGCGCGTAACGGATGAAATCCCACACAATCAAGAAGTACCCGGGGTACTTCATCCGCTTGATCACGTCAATCTCGTAGGCCAGCCTCGCTTCGTAGGCGTCCAGTGAGTTAGCCAGCACCCCTTGGGTCTCAAGCTCTCGTAGACGGATGCGACGTGTCTCGAATCCTTTCCGGACGACCTGATCGAAGTATTCGTCAACCGTATACGGTTCAGGAACTTCAAAATTTGGCAAATGCCTTTCTGTTCCACTGAGGTCTAGGTCACAACGTTCTGCGATCAGTAGTGTGTTCCGAAGAGCCTCGGGACACTCGCCGAAGACAGCTGCCATCTCTTCGGCCGTCTTGAGATAGAACTGATCGCCGTGGTATCTGAGCCGCTTCTCGTCCTGGACGTTCTTCCCGGTTCCGATACAGAGCAGAACATCATGGGGATGCGAGTCTGTTTGCCGCAGGTAGTGCACGTCATTCGTACAGACCAGTGGAATTCCGAGCTCTTTCGCGATTGGGCTCAGGCCTCGGTTAACGACCTTTTGTTCCGGAATGCCTTGGTACTGCATCTCGAGAAAAAAATTTCCCGGACCAAGAATGTCACGAAATGACGCAGCTGCGGCAAGTGCTTGGGTGTCCTGTTGCCGCATCAACTTTGTGGCAACTTCCCCCTTTAAACAACTACTGAGACCGACCAAACCGCTCGCGTGCTCGGCGAGTAAATCTTTGTCAATCCTGGGTTTGTAGTAGAACCCTTCAGTGTAGCCTGACGAGACCAGCTTGATGAGATTGTGATAGCCGTCGGCATTCGTCGCAAGTAGCACCAGATGATTGGCTGTCTCTCCTGGCACTCCGCTTTTAGTTAGGCGGCTTCCGTTGGCGACATAAACTTCGCAGCCAAGGATCGGTTTAATACCTCGAGCCCGTGCCTGATCGTGAAAGGTAATCGCCGAGAACATATTGCCGTGCTCTGTCACAGCCACGGCCGGCATCCCAAGCTGTTGCACCTGGTCGAGCACCTCTCCAATTCGGCATGCACCATCGAGCAGGGAAAATTCCGTGTGAAGATGCAAGTGAACGAAGCTTTGACTCATTCCCACTCGATCGTCGATGGCGGCTTCGAACTGATGTCGTAGACCACCCGATTGATTCCTTGAACTTCATTGACGATACGCGATGAAATCATCGCCAGTAACTCGTGCGGTAACCGAGCCCAGTCCGCCGTCATTCCGTCGCGACTTTCGACCGCCCGCACCACGGCGGTGCTCTCGTACGTACGTTCGTCCCCCATCACCCCAACACTTTGAACGGGGAGCAGTACGGCGAAAGACTGCCATACCTCTCGATAGAGTCCAGCTCGGCGAATCTCTTCAAGCACGATCGCATCGGCCTTCTGCAGCAGGGTGACTCGCTCCCGCGTAACCTCTCCGAGGATACGAACGGCTAAGCCAGGCCCAGGAAACGGCTGACGCCAGACAAACTCGTCCTCTAACCCAAGTTCGGTTCCGACCCCACGTACTTCATCTTTAAACAACTCTCGCAACGGTTCAATTAGGGCGAACGGAAGATTGTCCGGAAGCCCTCCCACATTGTGGTGGCTTTTAATCGCGGCCGATGGGCCGACCACTGAAACACTCTCGATCACGTCCGGATAAAGGGTCCCTTGCACGAGATAGTCGACCTGCCCGAGCGTGGCAGCGGATTTTTCGAATACCTCGATAAACGTCGCTCCTATTATCTTGCGTTTAAGCTCTGGGTCGATCACGCCGCTAAGGCGATCCAGAAACAGGTCGCTTGCATCCTTGAACACGACCTGTAACCGTAGTTTGTTGACATAACGCTGCTGGATTTGTTTGGCCTCATCCAATCGCAACAAGCCGTTGTCGACAAAGATGCACGTTAGTCGGTCACCGATGGCACGATGAACAAGAACAGCTGCCACGGTCGAATCGACTCCTCCGCTCAACCCGCAAATGACCTTTGCAGTGTCGCCGACCGTTTCACGGATTTGCGCGGTCGTGTCACTAATGAACGAAGCCATGGTCCAGTCGCCCGTACAGTCGCAAATCGTGGCAGCGAAATTCCTGAGAATTTCGGTGCCATGTTCGGTATGGGCTACTTCGGGATGAAACAGCACACCATAACAATTCCTCGTCGAATCTTCCATCGCCACCACCGGTGCGTTCGCGCTGGTCGCACAAACCTTGAATCCCTTGGGCGGACTTGCAACGAAATCACCATGGCTGGCCCAGACACGCAGGTCGGATGGAATATTAGCCAGTAAGAGTCCATCGCCGATCGCCGCCACGGTCGCGTAACCGTACTCCCGCTCGGGTGCTCGCGCGACGCGCCCACCCAACGCCGCGGTCATGACCTGCATGCCGTAACAGATCCCGAGTATCGGTACGCCGACCTCAAACAGTCCGGCGACGCACTGCGGCGCTCCATCGTCCGAGAGACTGGCAGGACCACCAGAGAGAATGATGCCGACCGGATGATGTTTACGGAGCTCCTTGAGCGACGCATTGAACGGCAGGATCTCTGAGTAGATTGACAGCTCTCGAAGACAGCGCGCAATCAGCTGCGTGTATTGCGACCCGAAATCAAGAACGACGATGGTTTGATGGACCACAGAGACCTTGATCTCGCACTATTGGAAGGAGTGGAATGGAGAACGACCACTACGAAATACAGCTATTATAAGATGTGACGGTTCTGGGAACCACTACATCTTGTAGCAATGTCGTCAGCGTTCTCATGATCGTCTCCTGTGCCCTGCTTGGTCGTCCAGTGACGGGTGAGGTGCCAGCCCCATCGTTGTTTCCCTTACAGGAACGTTGGTCTACCGATTTAAAGCAGTCAGCACTGTTCCCTCCCGTTTACGACAACGAGCAAGCGTATGTCGCGTTGCGAGACGGCACGCTCGCAGCAGTTAGCCTTGTCGATGGCAGTATTACTTGGTCAGCCGAACGGTTAACACAGGTCTCCCCCGCCGTGGGTGACGGCCTCGTTGTGGTCGCGGATGAGGGGATATTGTTGGCCCTTCGGACCACCGATGGCGCCGTAATGTGGCGCACGAATCTGAGCGCCGCTGTATCTGCCCCACTTGTCTGGAACGGCGGTTGGCTCGTGGCGACTCTGCAGAACGGAAACGTAGTGATACTGCGTGGGGCTGACGGCTTGGAGTTATGGCGTCACTCGGTACTAGGACAACTTGACGTGCGTCCGTCTGTCGGCGGTCGCGAGCTGTTTCTGCCGGTTCGTGACGGACGAGTGCTTGCGTTCGACCTTGAGACTGGCGAGCTACTGTGGGAACGGCTGCTCGGAGGAAGCCCGCAAGAGATTCTGCCGTTGGATGATCTCTTCGTAGGCGCGACCGACAACTACTTCTACCGGCTGTCACGTGCCGATGGGAAGATGCGCTGGCGGTGGCGCACCGGTGGAGACATCGTCGGGCGCTCCGTGGTCGATGAGCGTCGAGTGATGTTTGTCTCACTCGACAATATCTTATGGGCCCTTGACCGGGACAGCGGCGTGCTGCAATGGCGCCGTCCGCTGGTGGGCCGACCAACTGCTGGACCTCAGGTCGTGGCCGAAATGGCCGTGGTGTCCGGCGTCTCGCCTATTCTCCGCGCATTTGACACACGCGACGGTCGTGAAGCTGGCGCGTTGACCGGTCCTGGAGAATTGTTCGGTCCACCACACGTCCTCCGAACTCCTGCTCTACTCGCACCAGGACTCATCGTCATGACCGGAGACGGGTATCTTGTCAGTCTGCTGCAGCCAACCGGACCTCCTCAATTCTCCCTCGATTTTCCACCACCACCGTTGTTGCCTGCACCAAAGCGTCTGGAACTCGACTATGTACTGCCGCTACCGCTGATCCGTACAGCTGAGGCCTTACCCTGGTCCATCGGGTCAGACGTATTGATTGCTCCGACCCACCCGGACGACGCGAGGGTGAGCGCCCCGTCCGAGAGCCCATAAAAACTATGATCGTCCGTCACCATCCACTGCGACGGGCGGTGATCGTGGCGGCCATCGGTGCAGCCGTGATCCTCGGAGGCGGCTGGCTTGCCGAATTATGGCGATTTGGCCCAACCACTAACACATTCTTCGCACGGGTCGACCGTGCGGTCCTCCGCTCCGTCGACGAGATGGCCGCGTCACTCGAACGCACCGCATCTCTCGTCGCCACCGATGCCGCCGTATCGATCGGTTTACGCAGCGCTGACACCCAGCCGCTGTTGTTCAACGCTATCCGCTCGGCTATCGCCAGTCCTGGTAACACCGACGTCTCGGTTACCGTCTACGACGCCGGCGGGTCAGCTCGTGCTTGGGCTGGTCGTCCATCCGAGATTTCGAGCAGTCGAATCCTAGGTGACGAGTCCTACTTTGTCGTTCCAGGTTTCCGCGGGCTCAGACTTGTGTACGTCCGTCCACTTCGCATCCCGGAGGAAACTGGAGACTTTGGGCGAATCGGTTCTGTCGCCGTCGAGCGAGTGATCTCACCCGCCGGAGGGTTTACTGGATCGGTGCCGAATTCGTACCAGCTCACAACTCCACTTGTCAATGTGCTGCTTCGAGCGGTGTCTGACGGCACGGCGTCGGGAGGTGCTCCGTTCACCATCGAGATTCAGGCGCCGTCTGGTGAGCTTCTGCTTGAGGGTGAAGTCCTAGAAGAAGACCTGACTCGTGCGAGAATGTTTTGGCGCCGGTCAATTCGAGCCTTGACTCTTGGATTTCTAGCCTTCGTGCTGGTAGCAGGGTTCGGACCGCTTATCGTCCGGCCGCGCCGGATACTTCCACTTGCTCACATTGCAGTCGAAGCGTCGGTGGCCGGCGTCGGCTGTCTGCTTGGATACGGGCTACTGAGGGTCGCCCTTGACGTTGGTCTGTCGGATTCACCCTGGGCACTGTTGGACCCTGCAGTCCATCAGTCGATCCGTTTCCCCACCCTGATTCGGTCGCCTGCTGAGCTTTTACTTCTTGGCCTCTTTCTGGTGGGTCTTTGTTTGGTCGGGGTGTTTGTAATCGAACGCACACGCTTGGCTCGGCGCCAGGGTGGACAGCCGAGCCGCAGACTGCTCTCATCCGCTTGGATCACAGTGCACACCGCCGGCGGGGTTGGGGTTGCAGTCGCTCTCGTCGCGCTTGATCTGTTGATCAGCGATACCTTCGACAGCACCGCTGTTGATCTCCTCCACACCTCCCTTCATCCGTGGGACTCGGGTCGCGTCGCGATGATGGGAGGCGTGCTGTTAGCGAGTGTGGCGGTCGTATGGGGATGCGTCACTCTTTTGCTTGGCACGCAGTTGCCCTGGCGGCTACCTCCGCGAGCCCGGTTGTACATCCTGGCGAGAGTGACGGTCTGGGTTCTCCCCGGAGCTGTACTGGTCGGCGCCGGCTGGGTGGCTGTGGCGCCGTTCGTCACGATGTTGGCCGGTTCGATCGTACTGGCTGTTGCGATGCCCTTTCTACGCCCGCGCTTCCGGCATGCATCACATGCGACACGGGTGCTGACTCTCTTTTTGGGCCTGCTAGTCCCAGCACTGCTCGTCTACCCTACCCTGCTACATCACGGTGAACGGACCAAACAGCGATTTATTGAGACGCGATATGCGGTTCAGGCGGCGTCCCACTCCGAACAGCTACAGGCCCAATTGACAGGCGCGCTCGGACAGATTGATGCAATTAGCGAACTACTAGCGATCACCTCGGTTGATGACCTCGAGGATCCCGTACTGGATACCGACCGGGCCTTCTTTGTTTGGCGCCAGACCGATCTAGCACGACTGCGACTAACGTCTGCTGTCGAACTCTACGACGCGGATGGACGCCTGAGTAGCCGCTTTGCACTGAATTTTCCAGAGTACTCCGGACGTCCGTCAGATTCGCAGGTTGCCGGTTGCGACTGGGAAGTATATGGGGAGATTGCCCCGTTCGGGTCTGACGAACGACGAGTGTTGCATGCTGAAAGGGCCGTCTGTCTTTCACGAGGTACTCCCGGCACCGATGAGACTCCCTCCTTGTCGGTCGGGGCGGTTGTGGTGCATGTCGCATTCGACTATCAGACGTTACCCTTTATCTCTTCGGCTAACCCGTACACGGAGCTACTGCGTCCGCTTTCCCCTCCTAATCTCGAAGGCCGCACCGGGCAAGATGTCGAGCTCGTGATCTATGGTTGGGGTCTGCAGCCACTTTTTTCGTCCGGACGCGACGCGTGGACACTCGGAAACAGCCTTTTCGAGCAGATTCATGACTCGCGCGACCCATTTTGGACCACCCTCGTGAAGGGTGATCGTCAATACACGACCTATGTAGCCAATAACCGCGTCGGGATTTACCTGTTGGGCTATCCCGCCTTTGGTCTCTTCGAACATTCCGTACATCTGGCCGAACTTTTCGTCCTGGCTGGTCTAATGTTTGTTGTCTTCGGAATGGCGGTTGGGGTAGCCAATTGGTTCATTCCTGACCGGTATCGGTTTAGCCGGACGCTTCTCCGGGAAATGCGGACCAGCTTCTATCGACGCCTCTTGCTCGCCTTCATCGCCGCCACACTTATTCCGGTGTTGGCCCTCGCTTTTGTGATTCGCGGCTATTTCACGGCGGAACTCAGAGCTGATGTCGAAACCGGCGCCGCCCGCACGGCTGCGATCGCGCAGCGGGTGATCGAAGAGTCGTTTGTGCTCCAACAAATTGGAGAGGAGGTGGCGACACCTATCAATGACGATCTTCTCGTGTGGATCAGCCAGGTGCTCGACCAAGAGATCAATATCTTTAACGGTTCACAGCTCGTGGCGACGAGTGAGCGTGACCTGTTTGCGTCGGGTTTACTCCCTACTCGAACACCGGACGCGATCTACTCCGCCGTCGTGCTCAACCGGCTTCCGAGCTATGTCATGGAGGACTCCCTTGCGTCGCTCCAATATCTCGTGGCCGCGACTCCCATTCGTGCCGCCGGTAGCGATGCGGTCTTGACCGTTCCGTTAGCGTCTCTGCAGCAGAAGATCGAACGCCAAATCGACGATCTTGACCGAGGACTTCTCCTAGGTGTGATCCTGTTCGTTCTAGCAGGCGCGGCCAGCGGTCTCTACATGGCGGAGCGAATTGCCGACCCCGTCAAGCGACTGACACGAGCAACAGAGAAGATCGCCAGGGGCGACTTCAATGCCAAAATTGCTGCCCATTCGGCCGACGAGCTACAACAGCTCGTTACGTCGTTCAATCAAATGGCGATCGATTTAAAGAACCAACAGGTCCAGCTCGAGAAAACGCACCGTCTCGAGGCCTGGGCCGACATGGCACGGCAGATTGCCCACGAGATCAAGAATCCGCTTACCCCGGTTCAGCTGTCAGCCGAACATTTACTCCGAGTGCATGCCGACCGCGGCGAGCCCCTCGGACCGGTTCTGCGGGCCTGCGTCGAGTCCATTCTCATCCAGGTCAGACTTCTACGTCAGATTTCTTCGGAGTTCTCGAGCTATGCCTCGTCGCCCACAGTAAACCTTCGAACGACATCACTGCGAGACCTTGTTATTGAGGTACTCGAACCGTATCTCGTTGGACTTAAGCAGCGCGTCTCGGTCTCGGTAGATATTCCAGAAGTGATTCCAAAGGTTGTACTGGACCGCACGCTGGTGACGCGGGCGATTACGAATATTATAGAAAACGCCTTACAAGCCATACCCGGTAAAGGTTCCTTAGAAGTTCACGCCAATTCGACGCTTGACGCGATTGCGCTCAAGTTCGTTGACACCGGTATCGGATTGGACGCCAGAACACTGGAACACGTTTTTGAGCCGTATTTCTCGACAAAGGTGTCCGGCACAGGGCTCGGCATGGCAATCGCTAAGCGGAACATTGAGCTGAGCGGTGGCACGATCGAGGTGGAGAGCGAGAAGCACCGAGGCACGACCGTCACCCTTCGATTTCGGCTGCGCTAGTGTTTGGGAGACTTCACTAGGCCGACTGTTTGTCGACCGAAGAATCGTTCACGCCGGGCGCGGACGCTTGAACCGTCCGCCTATATCGCAGGCGGGTAAGTCCGGCCCCGGCTAGACCAGACATTAGATAGGTATAGGACATGCCGACAAGAACAATCTGTGGGTGGACCGCGATTGCCCCGATCACCGCCGCGATCACCAGCAGCGATAGCGATGACCGACGCCCTTCAGGAATGACTGTGTTAATGCTACGGAATCGAATCGGGCTCACCATTAACGCAGCTGGGATAAGCACAACTAGCAGTGCCAGGACTGCCTCACTCGTGCTTGCAAGTGCCGTTGGATACGCGAAGACCGTGGCGACCAGCACTCCAGCCGCCGGCGGACTGGGCAAGCCGACGAAGTATCGCTTGTCACCGCCCTTGACCCGGATGTTGAACCGGGCCAGTCGCATCGCTGTGGCGGTAACGTAGAGAAATGCCACAGCTCCACCGAGGCGACCCAGCGGCTCAAGTCCCCACGCATAGACGAGTGTGGCGGGTGCCACGCCAAATGAAATAACGTCGGCAAGCGAGTCGAATTGCTCACCGAATGCGCTGGTCGCACCAGTAAGACGAGCAATCCGACCATCCAATGTGTCCAAGACCATCGCAAATCCGACCAGCGGCGCGGCGGTCACGTAATCCCCCCTCATCGCCAGTACGATGCAACTCCACCCACAGAACATGTTCGCGACCGTGAAAAGACTCGGCAAAAGGAACACGCCTCGCTGGAAGCGTCGGTTTGGCTGTCGGCCTTGAAACACGGAAAGCACTCTGCCCATGTTAGTGCGTGTCGCTCGTCCGGGTCGCTCTGACTCCATCCCGAAGCGGGCGCAGTCTTGCGACGATTGTTTCTCCACCGCGAACCGATTCTCCCACGGCAACATGCAAATGGGAATCGATCGGGAGGAAGATATCCATACGCGAACCGAACTTCATGACACCTAAACGCTGCCCTGGCGTAACGTCCATCCCCGGCACAAGCCGGCATACCACCCGCCGGGCTAGCAGCCCCACAACTTGCCGACACACTACGATCCGGCCCTGATGGTCGATCCGTATCTCAGAGCGCTCGTTTTTGGCGGCGGCGTCGTCTCTATATGCCGGGAGAAAGCGACCTGGCCGGTAATCGATGTCCAGGATGCGCCCGCTCACCGGTATTCGGTTTACGTGAACGTCGAGCGGCGAGAGAAAGATACTGATCTGTGTCCAGGCCCCCTCAGGTGCCACGTTCGACTCACCCGGTCCTGCGTGCATCACCCGGCCATCTGCGGTGGCCAGAACTATATGAGGATCATTGTCGTCGCTCGGGACCTCCCTATCAGGGTCTCGAAAGAAAAATGCAAACAAGCTGGCAAGCGCGGCCAGCGAAAGCGCCCATCCTGGACGTCTAAGCGCAAGCAACGCTGCGGCCGGGAGCAGGGCACTTAAGATGAACGGTAGTCCCGCTCGGTCGATCCTCATGTAATCGCTGATAGCCGGCGTCGAGCGTTGCTAGTCTGCTAGCCTCGCCCGTGCGTTTGCAGTATGGGCATAGCGTCGCTCTCAGACGGCTCCCCGCGCCGGCGGATCATTGTCTCCATCTGGTCCTTCAGCTGTAGCTTGCGTTTCTTGAGAACTACCTCCTCTAGCTCCTCGGTCTTGGTTCGATAGAGCTGCCGTGAGAGCTCATTGATTCGACTGTCCATTTTCTGGTGTTGGTCGAAAAGTTGACGAAACGATTCATTCTCCTCCACGAGACTGTCGCGTAACGGATTCGAGCCTCTCATGCCGCCTCCTCGATACGGGTTCGCCGACTGTCAAGCTGGTACGGGTCGATGAAATGCACGGAAGGATCGCCGCAAACATTCACTTGGCAAGTTATCACACGATTAGGGGTGTTTCAAGCGCCTCGCCGAACCAGCTCTCTCAGCATCCAAACGCTCATTAAAGTTTCAGATCGCTCATAATTGACGCCGTTCGCGTGCCAGTTCGGCATCCGGTCTCCGAACATAGACCGGGCGAATCGCGTGCGGCGAAACAACGGTGTCATCGGCTCTCGCCTGGGCAAGAACCGCCACCGTTGGGGCCAGCGGCGGCATTGACGCGTCCAGTCTCGCCTCCGCGCCTAGGCTGCCGGCGATTCCGACTAGGGAGCGCTCAACCGCATTACCCACGAACAAGACCGGAGACTGCTCCAGAACGGGCAGCCATTCCTCAAGCAATACGTCGCTTGAACCGACAACCGGCGGATAGCATTCCGTCACTACTCCATCCTGACCAACCCGGTAGACCGCTCCGAACACCTCTCCACGATGGGCGTCCATCCAGGGGATAACCCATGTAGGGCGATCGAACCCAGGCGGTTGACATTTCAGACCGGCATAAGCCAGTGCCTCGAGCGTCGGCACGGCCATCACCGGTCGACCCGTAGCCAGGGCAAAACCCTGGACCGTGGCTAACCCGACGCGTAGCCCTGTGAACGAGCCAGGACCACTACAAACGGCAAAAAGCTCCACGTCGTGCGGACTCGTCTCGTGGGCAGATAGAAGCCGGAGGAGGTCGCCTGGAAGCCGTTCGCCATGGGTGCGTTCGGGATCACCGGACAACCATCCCAAAAGTGTGTTGCCCGACATTAACGCCACGCTCCCTGCGCGCGTGGTCGTGTCAAGAGCTAAAACGATCACAAATGAGTTCCTGTCACTCTACTAGTGTATCCTCCCGGCTGATGTCAACTTCGCCAAAGGGGAACGTCGTGGACCTTGAGAGCTCCACGCCCGCGATGCGCCAGTATTGGGAAGCCAAGCGCCAGTATCAGGACGCCATCGTCTTTTTTCGAATGGGCGACTTCTACGAAATGTTCTACGAAGATGCTCTCACGGCGTCGCGTGTCCTCGAGTTAACCCTCACGTCACGATCGAAGGACGCGGGTGGGAGCCCGATTCCGATGTGCGGTGTTCCCGCACATGCCGGCGACGGATATCTCAGCCGACTAGTCAAACGTGGATTTCGGGTTGCTGTCTGTGAGCAGGTGGGCAACTCTAAGCAGACCAAGGCAACAAAGAAATTGGTTCGTCGGGAAGTGGTGCGAGTCGTTTCTCCGGGTACGTTGACCGATGCTGCTGATCTCGATGCCAAAGAACCAGCGTTTCTGATGGCGTTGACGTCGAATGACCTCAGTCACGGCGCCGCGTTAGTTGATCTGTCCACGGGAGCGTTCACGGCGGCAGAGTATTTTGGGGTCGACGGCCGGCAGGCCATCGCCGACGAGATCATGGTTTTACGTCCGCGTGAGGTGATCGTGTCTGGCGATCTCGGCCTGAGCGAGCAGCTACCGGAAATCGAAGAGGCACAGCTACGTGTCACTAAGGTCGATGACTGGACGTTTGGACTGGATCACGCTCGTAAGGTGCTACACGAACAGTTGCACGCAGCATCGCTGGATGGTTTCGGCATGGAAGGACATCCAGTCGCGACGATGGCGGCTGGTGCCCTACTGCACTACCTACAGGACACCCAAAAAGTTAACCTGGAGCACGTCCGATCGATCGCCTATCGTTCGCGAGCCGACCATGTCCTCATCGATCCGGCGACGTTTACACATCTTGAGATTTTCAGGAACGCAAATGGGGAAACGACCGCATCGCTTCTCGCCGAGATAGACCGGACGATCACTCCTATGGGGGGACGGCAACTGCGGCACTGTTTACAGCGTCCGTCTAACGTGCTTGAGCTTGTGCAGGACCGCCTAGACGCCGTTGAAGAGCTTGGCTTCCAGGTCACGGAGCGTGCGAAGCTGCAGGTTGCGCTCAAGGACGTTCACGACCTTGAACGCCTTGTAGCACGGGTGGCGCTGGGGCGTGCAGGACCACGTGACCTCGTCGCACTAAAGCAATCCCTCTCGATGATTCCCCACGTACGCGTACTCCTGAGCAACCTGCAGGCGCCACTCATTCGCAGTCAACTGGGACAGCTCGACGATGTCGCTGATATCCGTGAGGCGATCGAGTCAACAATAACCGACAAGCCACCCGCGCTCGTGCGCGAGGGTGGATTCATCCGCGACGGTTGTGATCCCGGTCTCGACGAACTACGCGCCATTAGCCGAAATGCCAAACAACTCATCGCCGCGATGGAAACCGCCGAGCGTGAGCGGACTGGCATTGCTACTCTTAAAGTGCGTTATAACCGCGTCTTCGGCTACTACATCGAAATCTCAAAATCGAAGCTGCACGCCGTACCAGATGACTATCATCGAAAACAGACAGTCGCGACCGGCGAGCGATTCATCACGCCGAAACTTAAAGAGTACGAAGAGAGGGCACTCGGGGCGGACGGCCGCATCGTGGATACGGAACAGACGTTGTTCGAGGCGCTTCGTCAACAGGTGGCGGCCGAGGCTTCCCGTATCCAAGCCACGGCGGCCGCCCTGGCCTGGCTCGATGTCCTGTCCGGCCTCGCCGAGACCGCGACGCTGCTCAATTATACGAAACCACAAGTGCATGACGGTGACGAACTCAATATCATCGATGGTCGGCACCCCGTCGTCGAACGGCATTGCCCCGACCGCTTTGTCCCTAATGACACGCTGCTAAACGGATCGTCCCAACAGTTGATAATCCTCACGGGACCCAACATGGGTGGGAAATCGACGTATCTGCGCCAGGTGGCGGTGATCACCTTGCTTGCGCACGTCGGATCGTTTGTCCCCGCGCAGCAAGCCAAGATTCCGATCGTCGACCGGGTATTCGCTCGTGTGGGTGCCTCCGACAATATCGCCCGTGGGCAGTCAACCTTCATGCTCGAGATGCAAGAAACAGCCAAGATTCTGCACACGGCCACCTCTCGTAGCCTCGTGATTCTCGACGAAATTGGACGAGGCACCGCCACGTTTGATGGGTTAAGCATCGCATGGGCTGTCGCCGAGTATCTCGTGACAAGTTCACGAGTTCGACCTAAGACATTGTTTGCGACCCACTACCACGAGCTGACCGATTTAGGTGATTCCGTGCCGGGCGTCGTGAACTACCACGTCGTTGCCCGTGAGTGGCAGGATGATATTGTCTTTCTTCGGAAGGTTGAACTTGGCCGCTCCGATCGTAGTTACGGAATTCAAGTGGCTCGACTGGCCGGCCTACCAGCCGAGACAATCCAGCGAGCAAAGGATATCCTCAGCGGTCTCGAAAACGACGAGTTGTCACGAGGGGGACGTCCATCTCTGAGCGTGCAGCCCGGTGAACCGACCGACCATGCTATGCAGTTCGGTTTGTTTCGGGCGGCGGCGGTAACGGATACCCGTCTGTCGAAGCGTATACGTTCCATTGACATTGACCAGCTAACTCCGCTGGAAGCACTGTCCTTGCTAGCCGAACTCAAGAAAGATCTCGACGATTTAGAATCGTAATCGCAGCGATATGACGAAGAAGTCGGACTATTTAAAGCTGCCGGTCGAGCCGTTTTTGGTCGAACCAGAGCTGACCGCGAATCAAATCCTCGACCGGATGGAGCGCATCTCGTTTCAAGGCCGAAATCTAGGAACTGCGCACAAAGTGTGGCAACGAATGCTTGGCGACGACCTGCTAATCTTTCTGGGAATAGCCGGTGCTTTGAGTGCTGGGGGGCTGCGGATGGTTATTGCCCACCTGATCACCAGACGATACGTCGACTGCGTCGTCTCGACCGGAGCGAATCTTTATCATGACCTACATGAAACCCGTGGCCAGCGCCACTTCATTGGATCAGCACGAACCGATGATCGGAGGCTTCAGACTCATCATATCGACCGGGTTTACGACACACTGGTCGACGAAGACGAGTTCATCAAGAACGACATCTGGATCGCCCAATTCGTGTCGACGTTGGAATCCAGACAGTACTCGAGTCGTGAATTTCTGTATCGATTGGGTAAGCATCTCTGGGATGAGACCGGACAGGACGGTATTCTGACGGCAGCATTTCGCTCAAAGGTTCCGATCTTCTGCCCCGCCATTGCTGATTCGTCCATCGGAATGGGTATCTCACAGGCTCGCATGGCAGATGCCACCAAGGGGCACGTCGACGTCATCGGGGACATCGCTGAATCGGCCAACTTGGTAATCCGCCGTCCCCGGACCGCGTCGATCGTCCTCGGCGGTGGCACACCGAAGAATTTCATCAACCAGGCCAGTGTTCAGGCGGACTTCTATCACCCTGGGATCTCGGGACACCAGTACGCGCTACAGATCGTTACCGATGTTCCTCACTTCGGAGGCGCCTCGGGGTCGACGCTCGATGAAGCGCAGAGCTGGGGAAAACTGGCCGCGGACGCAAACCACGTCAGCGTGCACGCCGATGTAACGCTGGCGCTCCCACTGTTAGTCAGCGGTCTAGCTAGCAGTGCCCGCTCGGCGCTCGAGACGCGCCGACCACCGACCTTCAAGCTCAGTCAGCAAGAGATGATCGTCGACGGGATTCCGCTTCCCGTCTCGGGATACGACGTCACCCGTTAGACCGGCTCCTGCTGCGTCACGCAGTGGAGGGCACCCAGCCCAAGAATGAGGTCACCAGCGTGAATTCCCACCACCTCTCGGTTGGGAAAGAGCGCCGCGAGACGACCTAACGCTACCCGGTCGTTTTCATCGTTGAAGGTTGGGACTAGTACCCTACGGTTACCGACATAGAAGTTGAGATAGCTGGCCGGTAACCGCTGGCCCTCGAAGTAGATCGGCCTGGGCATTGGGATCGGCACAACCCGAAGTGGTTGCCCCCGAAGAGTTTTCATCTGCTTGAGGCGCGCGCCGTTCGCGCGCAGTACTACGTAGTTTGGATCCACCGGATTCGATTCAACCGCCGCGGCAATCGTTCCTGGCGAAACGAAGCGTGCAACATCATCGACATGGCCGTGGGTGTCGTCCCCCGCGATGCCACCCCCCAACCAGAGCACACGGCGCACCCCGAGTGCCGCCTCCAGCACCTGCTCGATTATCTCTCGGGTCAGATCTGGGTTCCTGGCCTGCACTGGGCTCAGCAGACACTCTTCTGTCGTCAACAGCAGCCCTTGACCGTCCACGTCAATGCTGCCACCCTCCAGGACCATCGGCTGATATCGATCCGACCGTCTCACCTGTACCTCGAACCGTCTCATTTTGAGCTGATCAGCGATTTTGGACGGCATCGCGTCGTCACGTTGCCACGCCCGGTACTTCGCCCAGCCGTTAAACCCCCAGTCGGTCATCGCGACCTGAGATTGACCCGTTCGAGATATTCGGCGCACAAACAAGGGTCCGGAGTCTCGAATCCACGATCGATTTGTCGGAATTGCATAGACGTCGACGCTCGCCGGAGCGACTCCGCACTTCTCCAAGGTACGACGAGCGCGCCGTTCGACTGCGTCATCCTGGACCAAAATTGCCACACGTTCTCCGTCGGTCAGATACCGCACGATTTCCCCGTAACACCATTCCACCGCCGTAGTTTTGACCTCCCAGTCAGCACGGTTGTGGGGCCAGACAAGCCAGGTGGCGCGATGAGGCTCCCATTCCGCCGGCATCCGAAACCCAAGGCTCGACGGTGAAACATGGTGGGAACCAAACCGCAAGAGCGGGACCGAGCGGCGTGTCATTCGGTGGTGTCGGCGGGGCCGGTGTCCGTCAAGTCCAGATAGCGTTCGGTGAGGCCGGTGTAGCTATCGATACGTCGGTCACGCAGAAAGGGCCACGACCGGCGCTGCCTCTCCAGGACACCTCGACTACACGTCGCCACGAGAACCTCGGCTCGGGTATCTGAGGCGACAGTCAAAACCCGTCCAGTGGGATCGCAAACGAACGACTGCCCCCAGAAATGAAGACCCCTCGCCTCATCTCCTTCATGTCCGACGCGATTCACAGTGGCGACATACACCCCGTTAGAGATGGCGTGTCCCTGTTGGACCGTACGCCATGCCTCACGCTGCGCCTGACCGACGTTCTCTCGATCGTCAGGAACCCAACCGATCGCGCTAGGATAGAAAATCACGTCAGCGCCCTTAAGCGCCGTTAATCTCGACGCTTCCGGAAACCACTGATCCCAACAGATCAGCACGCCGATATTGGCGAACCGGGTTGCAAACACCTGATACCCGAGATCGCCAGGTGTAAAGTAGAACTTCTCGAAGTACTGAGGGTCATCCGGAATGTGCATCTTCCGATAGACACCGAGTAGTTCTCCCGTGGCATCGATAACGACTGCGGAGTTGTGATACAGCCCAGGTGCCCGCCGCTCAAACACCGGCACGACGAGCACAACTTCTAGTTCCTTAGCGAGTGCGACGCTCTGCTCCGTAGACGGTCCAGGGATCGTCTCGGCAAGATCGAAGCAGTCGATGTCTTCAGTCTGGCAAAAATAGCGGGAAGCGAACAGCTCTTGTAGACAGATGATCTGTGCACCGCGCGCGGCGGCGGTGCGAATGCCCTGGTGAGCCTGCGCGCGGTTGACGTCCGGGTTAGCCTGACAGGTCGCCTGAACGAGACCTACCGAGAACGTGGCCTCTTGCATCAGCCGCCCGACGGAGCACCGTCGCTCTGCCGGAGAGTCTCGACTTTCTGCTGGGCGTCGGTGAAGTAGATCGAAACCGGGAACTCGTCGACCACTCGGTTGAAGACCGCAAGGGCTTCGGCCAGCTGGCCCGCCAGTTCGTAGGCGTGCCCCAATCGCATCAACACCGCGTCGACCGGGACAAGTGACTCGAGTGTTCCGGTTTGACTTTCAAGCAGTGGGATCGCCTCTTGTGCCTGTCCGGTCAGCAGCAGTGCCTCGACCAGTCCCATGCGGCTCATTTGCCCGTAAAGCGTCTCGCCCGCCAGGTTCATCACTTGCCGATAATGCGTCGCCGCTTCATCGGCGCGCTCTAGCACAATGAGAACTGCCGCCGCCTGATATCGCGCGGTCAATCCCTGCTGGGTGCTCGGATACGTGTCTGCGACAGCGAGCAGTTTCGGCACGGCTGATTCGAGCTTGGCATCGAGCGAAGGAAAGGTTCCTGGAGGTTGTACAAAGTCGGCCGCAAGAATCGGCGCGGTCGAAGAAGGAAGAGGTTGATCGCTTATCGTTCGGCGCGCCGTCGACTCGGTCGTCGTGTCGTCAATGTCATCCTCCACCGACTCGTCGACCACCACATCGTCCACGTCCAACTCTTGTACAGTCACGAGGGACTGTTCTGGCGCAGACACCACTTCCGCTTCGAGTGTAGACATTGCCTCGACCAGAAGCTCCCCGGCACGGCGCTCCTCCACCTGCGTCCACGAAAAATAACCACCCACGACGGTCAGAGCGGCAAGCACAATTCCGCCGCCAATCAGAATGGGTCGGCCACTGTCCGCGAGCCATCTTCGGGTCTCGGCCAGCACGGTCGCCAACGGGTTCTCTTTGAGGTGATGGCGCTCTTTTCTTCGCATCTCTAAGCAGAAAAGTGTATCAGACAGGCCGAAGCGCGAGAACCGACAGACCGAACCAAGGCAATGTTGTTGTTAACAGATTGTCAGCGAGGCGGAGTAAAACGACGATTTGACCGACACGACAACGGTCTCCTGGACTAGGCGACCGTCTTTAAGCGCCCGAACATGAAGCGATTCGATGACTTCTGACGACATTGAGCGACTCGCACCTGTTGCGTCGTCACTCAAAATCAATCTCTGTGGCTGTCGTGACTCTGACCTACCATTAGAGCCGAACCGATGCTAATTCAAACAGATACAGGGTAAGGCACCTGTTCGGGTGGCAGATAACCGCTACCTACGGATAACATTACATGGTTGCCTGCTGCTCCTGCCGCTGGGACACCCGTTGGTCTGCCGTTGGACTGGATGATGTGATGATGATTCGTAACCGATACTATGCACTACTCGCCTGCGTCTTTTTTGCCGCCGTAGCCGCACCGGTCTGGGCACAGACGCTCCCGACAGCTGAACCAGAGACAGTGGGCATGTCATCCGGTCGACTGGAGCGCCTGACAGCCACGTTCAACGAATATGTCGAGACCGATCAACTTGCCGGTGGAGTCGCTCTTATTGCCCGACGTGGTCAAATCGTTTACCTCGAATCAGTTGGCATGCGCGATCGCGAATCCAGATCCGCCATGGTCGATGATTCGATCTTTCGTATCGCGTCGCAAACAAAGGCGCTTACCAGTGTCTGCATTATGATTCTTCAGGAACGCGGTCAGCTCCTAATTTCTGACCCGATTTCCAAATATCTCTCCGAGTTTATGGAGGGCACTGTTGCCGTCGACGACGGCCGCGGCGGGTACGACGTCGTGTCGGCGAGACAGCCGATCACAATTCGGAACCTTCTCAGCCATACCTCTGGCATCAGCTACGGAAACGGCATCGCTGTGGACGAATGGAAAACGGCGGATGTCATTGGCTGGTACTTCGCCAACCGCGACGAACCGATTCAAGACACCGTTGCGCGGATGGGCCCGCTTCCAACCGTCGCTCATCCAGGGGAGCGCTGGGTCTATGGTTACAACACCGATATCCTCGGTGCACTCGTTGAGGTTGTCGATGGACGACCGTTCGACGTCTTTCTCCAGGAAGAGGTTCTAGGTCCTCTCGGGATGATCGATACCCATTTTTATCTGCCTCTGGAAAAACTAGACCGCCTAGTCACTGTGTATTCGTCGGTCGAAGGAGGTGGAATTGAACGTGCCCCAGACCCCGGTTACATGGATGATGCCGGGATTTTCGGCACAATCGGCCAGGGGCAGTATGTGGACGGGCCTCGAAAGAGTTTCTCGGGCGGAGCTGGACTTTTGTCGACGGCCAGAGACTATGCCACCTTTCTGCAGATGATGTTGAATGGCGGAGAGTTAAACAGTGTACGAATCCTGAGTCGGAAGACGGTGAAGTTAATGACGGTCAACCATCTGGCAGAGATCTCCTTTCGGCCAGGCCAAGGGTTCGGTCTTGGATTCTCAGTCGTGACCGACCTAGGCGCTCGCGGGGTTCTCGGCTCGGTTGGTGAGTTCGGATGGGCCGGCGCCTACCATTCCACCTATTGGGTCGATCCCGAGGAAGAGCTCGTGGCCGTCTACCTCACACAACTGATTCCAGCGATAGACATGGACGACCAGGACAAGTTTCGGGCGCTTCTATATCAGGCGATCATAGACTGAACACCAGGACCGACCCTCACGGATTCTCAAGATACCCGGTCGATGAGCACTGCTACCCGCTCCTCACAAGACATAAGACGACCGTTTTAGCGCGGCTACTCAGTTCCTCGAGTGCATCCCGCGCCCTCATCTACTTAAGCCAGCTTCCGATCACCGGACAAAGCCGCCGTAGGGCCGATTAAACTTGGCACCGAATTGGCTGAGGGCGTCGCGCACCATAGGATCTGGGTCCCCGAAGACTTGCACGCTGATGATATCGACGGTGGCCAGGAACCGATCGAGAAACACACTAATATTCTCAAGGTGCGCCCTCACCCCTTCTGAATCGGCGTAGCGCTCGAGCAGGTGACAGGTTCGACCGTCCTCGGAAAGACTCCACTCGTAGTTGAGCGCTCCTGCTTCTTTGGTAGTGGCGACGCACATCTCGTCGACTATGCCACGAAAAGCGTCATCCTTTCCCTCGTGGATCGTTAGTTGGACCATGAAATACACGTTCTTGTCACTTCGCATCTGTCATCCTTTACTTAACAAGCCTGCACATATCTGTGAAGCATACTTTAGCGTTAGTGTGCGGAGCAGGGTTGCGGTTCGTCACTTACTCGATTGGTAGGCCCGTCGAGAAGCAGCCGTTGTCCATCGGAGAAAGCAAGGGAGAACCGCTCATGGCTACTGACCCAAGTTTTAGCATCAACAAAGAAGGACTCGCAAAGGCGTTGGCGGTACTGGAACATGACTTTTTGCCCGACGAGTGTGAAGACTTGCCGAGGTCACTGCCGGAGACGGGACTTGGCGAATTCGCAACGCTGGAGCGTCTCGCGCCACTAGTGCTTGGAAACGCAGCCCGTCTGGATTCCCCAATAGCACTGGCACACATGGATCCGCCGACACCTTGGATCACTTGGGCTATTGCACTTTGGAACGCGAGGCTTAATCAAAATCTCTTACATCCCGTAGTATCTCCGTTCGCACGCGAGGCGGAATCCACCCTAATTGATTGGATGACGCCATTTTACGGAATGAACGGCGGCCATATGACACCCGGTTCCTCCTTGGCAAATTTAACGGCGCTTTGGGCAGCACGTGATGTAGCTGGGATACATCGAGTCGTCGCATCATCTTCAGCGCATATCAGCATCGCTAAGTCGGCTCGGATCCTTGGACTTGAGTTTGAAACCCGATCAGTAGATACCCAGGAGCGCCTTTCTGTTGAGGCGCTCGGAGACCTCTCTGACGCCTGTCTCGTCCTGACCGCCGGAACAACAAGTACGGGTGCAATTGATCCGTTGCATGTAGCAGCTAATCCGGCCTGGACACATGTCGATGCGGCCTGGGCGGGACCGTTAGCGTTTTCTAATGTGTACAGTGATCTTTTAAGTGGCATTGACAGGGCGGACTCGATTGTCGTCTCTGCCCACAAGTGGCTCTTCCAACCGAAAGAATCTGCGATCGTTCTGTTCCGTGATGTTGAGCGCGCGAATTCAGCCATCAGTTTTGGTGGACCGTATCTTACAACTCCAGGTGTAGGCGTTCTTGGCTCTCACGGAGCGATGGCGATCCCTCTTCTTGGCACATTGATGGCCTGGGGTCGAGATGGGCTTGCACATCGAATCGAACTTTGTATGCAAAACGCAGATTCCTTGGCACGAACTATCGATGCCAACGCAGATTTCGAATTATTTGCAGAACCTAAAACCGGTGTTGTGGTGTTTAGACCCAAGTCCGGTAACATCGATACCGTCGCACAGCACCTTACGCCAACAACAGTCTCAACGACAGTTATTAACAACGATCTATGGCTTCGTTGCGTCGCAGCGAATCCAAACGCAGACATGGCAGCCATACAGGCCCGTATAATGCCGACATCAAATTGAGAGAGCTACCTCTCAGCGAACCAATTGATACCCACTCTTGGGAGCAAGCTCCCCGTTATGGTGAACAGGAACGTATTGCCTCACGTTTTACGGCCTTTCACGGCTCGACCCGGTCGGTGAGAGCGAACACAGCGGTCAGACGCTTGGATGCGTGGAAAAAGGCGTCAGCTGCAGCTCGTGTGTCCAGCATTACCGATCTTGTGTGTGTAAATAGAAGAACGCGTCTGCAATCTTAGCCGGATCCATCACGATCTCAGGTTGCTGCCGTGCTACACGCATTGCGCAAGTTCCGGGAGAGTCGATCAAACCGTCGATCACTACGTTGGCGACGTGCACACCGTACTCTGAATACTCCTCTGTCAACACCTGCGCCAGCGCACGCATCATAACCCTAGGGTAGTACAGCGACTGCCCCGTTATTCTCTTTCGACCCCGCAACAAAGCTACGTTGTTCGAAATCAAAAATGTGCCATCACCTCTTTCACGCATCGCTGGCAAGGACTCTTTCGCCACGAGAAATGGACCCCGACTCGCGATATGCTGGGCTGTTTCGAATATTTCGACGGGCGCATACTCGAGCAACTCCTTCTCTGGTGGTAGTTGCCGCCCTTCGAGATAGCCCGCGTTATACACGACCACGCGAGGGTCGCCGACCACCTTTCTCACATGGTCGAAAGCATTCGAAATCGACTCTTGCGACACCAGATCGAGTTCGGTGATCGTGCAGTCTCCCCCTTGTGCATGAATTGCTTTCTCTAGCGGTTTGGCATTCGTGGTGTGTCGCGTAGTCAGTACGACGAAGAAATTCTCTTGCGCAAACTTCTGTGCGATGGCGCCGCCGACGCCTCACCGGGCGCCCACTGGCAGGTCGCTGTCGTCAAGTGTCTTACCATGCACAAGTTTGGTATTTCGCCCATCTCCCTGCCGCTTGGACGTCGCTCAAATTACCATTGCGACTCGTTGCTCGTTCGCATTCAGATTAGTCACTTCATACTCCTTTCATTTCATCTAGGACACTTGAGCGTTGCGTCTCGGTCGAGCAAGGTATCACTTCCTCCGATATACCTCACCCATACCCTGGAATCCAGGAGGTTTCGTCTCGTGCCGACAGGCGAGAATGCTGCTTATACGGCATGACCCGTGGAACAGCATACGCACTAGACTGAAAAGGCAGGGATACTTCAAGCTTATTTGAGGGTTAGGCCCATGACCTTCACGATGTTCAACACCCGTCCCGCACAGCCAACTTCTTTCCCGGTCGCGACCCGGTTTCTGAGGTTTGACTTAAACTGGAGTTTTCGATCCTATGTGATATTAAAATAGACCAATGACTTTAACCCGACCTACCAGACTCCTGCCGCACCGAGTCGTCCTACCCGCCGTGCTAATGCTCAGCACCTGGGCGTTTACGGCGCAAAGCCCGCAGATTCCAACCGACTCTGTCATTCGAAGCTCCTACCACGACTTTAAAGTGAAAACCGTCGTTGACGGCCTTGTGCACCCGTTTTCGATGGTCTTCACGCCAGAAGGTGACCTTCTGGTCACCGAGCGACCAGGCCGACTACGCATCGTTCGTAACGGTGCACTAATCTCTGAGCCGGTCGCCGGGCTACCTGAAGTCATCGCGCTCGGCCAAGGCGCCAAGTCGATGGACGGCCGCGAGCAGGCTGGTATGCGGGACGTCATACTCCACCCTAACTTTGTCTCGAACCGGCTGCTCTACATTAGCTACACCAAACCTGGCGCCGACTCCCTCGGAAACCTTGCCGTCTCGCGAGGCCGCTTCGAGAACGACCGCCTCTCAGACGTGGAGGAAATCTTCCACGCCGACGCATTCGGGGATGGGAGTGACCGAAGTTCAATGTGGGGTGGACGGCTCGCGTTTGATCACGAGAGCTACCTCTTTGTGACTCTCGGAGATCGTCAGTGGCCATCCGCCGGGGATCTATCGGCACACCCTGCCCAAGATCTCTCAAACCACAACGGCACGACCGTGAGGCTTCACGACGACGGCCGAGTCCCCACCGACAACCCGTTTGTCGGCCGAGCCGGTGTGCGCCCTGAGATTTGGACATACGGCCACCGTAACGCCCAAGGGCTCGGGGTTCATCCCGAGACAGGTGACCTCTGGCTCAACGAGCACGGACCACAGGGCGGTGATGAGCTCAACCTGATCAGCCCCGGCCTCAACTACGGATGGCCGGTCATCGGTTTCGGCGTGAACTACCGCACCGGACTAGCGATCCACAAGGGCACACGCGGCGAGAATATCGAAGCGCCCTCGCACGTATGGGTTCCATCCATTGGCGTCTCCGGGATGCTCTTCTACACCGGCCTCCGCTTCCCCCAGTGGAAGGGCGATATGCTCGTCGCAGGTCTGCGCGGACAGCGACTTGTTCGACTCAGATTCGATGGACAACGCGTGGTGCGAGAGGAGACCTTGCTCCATGGAATCGGCCGCATCCGCGACGTCCGCCAGGGTCCAGACGGACTCATCTACCTGGCGATCGATGGTGACGCCCGCGGTTTCGACGGCGCACCCACACCGATCGTGAGATTGGAACCTACGGAGCGCCGATAGTTGCTTGATCTTGTGAGTCGTAGCGTGTGACCGGTCCGTGTGCGCAGTGAGCAATCTCAGCGGAGCCTCCGCAACTAGTCGTCCTTAGTCTTTTTACGCGCCTTTTGGATCATTGGACCATACACGACCAACGTAGTCCCGAGGATAACGGCCAGCTCTCCACTCACGTGCTCAGGAAACTACACGCCTACGGCAAAGCAAAGACCCAGACGACACCACTGCCTTCCGAAATATCAAGATCTATCAGGTCCGCGTCGTACGTTGTCTGCGCGATACGACCTCCGGCACCGACGGCCAGGTACTGCTTCCCGTCAACCTCAAAGGTGACTGGCGCACCCGAAATGTCACCGTTGAGGCGGGTCTCCCACAGGTGTTCCCCGGTGTCGGCATCGAGCGCGAACAGTTTCCGGTTTGCGGTGCCTCCAAACACGACGCCACCGCCCGTGGCGAGCGCCGAGGCGGTCATGACGTCGTCGTCGACCGGACGATACGTCCATGCCCTGTCACCCGTGATCGGATTGAACGCCACAAATTCCCCGATGTAATCGTAATCAGGTACCCGTTTCCGATTGGTGCCCACACCAGAATATCGGCCGCCCTCCTCGTACTCCTCCGTGACGAAGATGACATCCATACAGCTGTTGTTGATTCCTAAATAGTACAGGCCGGTGGTCGGACTATAGCTCGGTGCGTTCAGGTTTCTCGTCCCGTGCAGATGGGGGCACACCTCGAACACCCGGCCCGAATCGACATCCTCACGTGTCGGGATGAGGTCGGGATTAAATGAAGGCCGTCCTCCGTCAGACCACCCAGTGATGAGGTTGTCATATCCGGTCCGGAACGCGTGGATGAACTCTCCGGTCACCCGGTCGAGAACCAGACCCCACCCGATCTTGCTGGTTTGGACAAGGGCCTTGCGCGTGACGCCTCCGATCTCGAGGTCGATCAGCATGCTCTCGTGAGGACTATCCATGTCCCAGTTGTCGGCCGGCACCACCTGGAAGTACCACACGATTTCTCCCGTGTCGATGTCCAGCGACAGGATGCAGTTGGTATACAGGGCATCGCCCGGACCGCGGAGGGTTGTGGCCCACGGCTTCGGCTGGCCCGTACCCATATAGATCCGGCCCAGCTCAGGGTCGTAGCTGATCGTGCCCCAGGTGTTGCCGCCCAGTGGTGGTAGGGCGCTGTCAGCCCAACTTTCAGAACCCGGCTCGCCCGGCTCGGGAACGGTGTAGGTTTTCCACAGGAATTCGCCCGTCTCTGCGTCATGGGCGGCGATGGCGCCACGGCCGGTACGGTCTCCTCCGGTGAATCCGACAATCACTTTCCCATCAGCTATCAGACCCGGATGGTTGTGGCCTTCGCCTGTCGTGTAGTCACC
>Ga0310120_10000460_pt1 | contig 32477 bp, 32 predicted proteins | sample CB27_AW_983_MG_FD_203506 | JGI IMG/M metagenome (GOLD analysis project Ga0310120, IMG submission 203506) | Marine microbial communities from Western Arctic Ocean, Canada - CB27_AW_983 | ecosystem: Environmental > Aquatic > Marine > Oceanic | place: Canada: Western Arctic Ocean | collected...
CACCAACGGAGGAAGAGCTGTTTGAGCGGATGAGTCTTGAGGAGTTGAACGATACGTCGCCGCTCAGTCCAGTCTTCTTCAACTACGACGAGGCTGAAATTTTACCAGCGGGTCGAACGGTTCTCCAACGAAACGCTGATTGGATGCGGCGATGGTCGTCAACTCGGGTCATGATTGAGGGGCACTGTGACGAGAGAGGGACGAACGAATACAACTTGTCGCTGGGTGACGAACGGGCCACTGCCGTCAGGGACTATCTTGAGAGTCTTGGGATTTCCGCTGGCCGAATTCAGACCCTCAGTAAGGGCGAGGAGGAGCCGCTCTGCCAGACTGAATCTGAGGGGTGCTGGTCGCGAAACAGGCGCGGTCAGTTCATCGTCACTGCGAAGTAACCGTTTCGCGGTATAGATCTCAAGACGGGTGTTGGGCTGCCGAGGCCTAACACCCGTCTTTTTTTCTGTCAGCGATTGGTTTCGACGCCGGAGCAAGCGCAGCGGTTAGCTGCGAGACCGAGATGCGGTGGCGCGCGATAATCTGGTCGCCGCTGATCAGGACGGGTATATCGTTTCCAAATTTCCGTTCGAGGTCAGGCCGCACGGAGATGTCAATCTCGCTCAACACGATAGGATACCGTCGATCCACTTGCGCGACGACCATCTTCATTGTCTCGCAGAGGTGGCACCCTGTTCGAGTGAGCAGCGTCAACGCGGTCATGCTTGGGTGATTTGCTGCCCGATCTGGGCCGCCGCACCGCGAGGGTCTGGCGCCGCCGTAATGGGCCGACCGACAACAAGGTAGCTGGAACCAGCGGCGATTGCGCTGGCTGCATCCATTGTTCGTTTCTGGTCGTGCATCTGATCCATCCTGCAATTCCGAATACCCGGTGTTACGACGATAAAATCGTTCCCGCACGCCTCACGAATTAACCCGATCTCAAGGGGCGAGGCGACGACACCATCGACGCCAGCCGACTGTGCGAGTCGCGCAAGGGCCTCAACCTGTTGCGGCACTGAACGGGAGACACCCAACCCCCGCAGTGTTGTGTCATCAAAGCTGGTGAGGACGGTGACGGCTACGATCTGCGGGCCCTCGTCTTGGCTCGCCGCCGCCTCCTTTGCGGTCGCCAGCATGTCGTATCCACCGGTGGCGTGGACAGTCAACATCCAGACGCCGAGGTCGGCGGCGGCATGCACGGCCGCCGAGACTGTGCTTGGGATATCGTGGTACTTAAGATCAAGAAAGACCCGATGCCCTTGGGTAACCATTCGTCGTACCAACGGCGGACCCTCTGCGCAGAAGAGGCGACTCCCTATTTTAAAACCGCCCGCGACACCCTGAAGCTGGTCGCTCAGGTCGAGCGCCTGTGCGGAGGAATCGACGTCGAGAGCAACTATGAGCTGGTCCATGTCACATCGGGCTGTGAGAGATTAATCGAACCGACGATATCGCCGGCCGACGTGTGGTCGTGGCGTTCTAGGTAGGACTTTAGACCGCTCAGCAACTTCGGCCAGATGAATGGGTCAACGAAGTTGGCTGTGCCGACCTGAACGGCGGTGGCACCCGCAACCATGAATTCGACGACATCGTTAGAAGTGGCGATGCCACCCATGCCCATGATCGGAATCTTGACCGCTTGCCGGCATTGATGAACCATTCGCACCGCGATCGGTCGGATCGCAGGACCACTGAGACCACCAACCACATTCGATAGTCTGGGTCGGCGCGTCTCCACGTCGATAGCCATCGCGAGGAACGTGTTGACGAGCGAAACGCCATCCGCCCCGCCGTCTTCGGCGGCCCGCGCAAAGGCCGCCACGTCTGTCACGTTGGGTGTCAGCTTGGGAATGATCGGAAGGTGCGTGACCCGTCGGACGGCCGCTACGACGTCGTGTGTTCCGCTCAAATCGCACCCGAAGGTGATTCCGCCCTCCTTGATATTGGGACAGGAGATGTTGAGTTCGAGAGCTGCAACACCGTCCGCATCAGAAAGTCTCCGTGCGAGTTCGGCATACTCGCCGACAGTTGAGCCGCAGATGTTAACGATGACAGTCGCCCCGTGTGCGCGTAGCGCGGGAAGCTTGTCGTCGATGAAACGGCGGACGCCGATGCCCTGCAGTCCGATCGCGTTGAGCATCCCACTCGGCGTCTCTACGATTCGCTCCGGAGGATGCCCCTCTCGCTCTTCCAGGAACAGACCCTTTACGGCCACTCCCCCAAGGGTCGACAGGTCTACGGTCTCTGTGTATTCGAGGCCGTATCCGAAGCACCCGCTCGCGGCGACCAAAGGGTTGTTCAATCGCAACGGCCCGAACTGAACGGCGAGATCAACTACAGACATCATCGAAGAGTCGTCAGATAAGCTCGTTCCAGACGACGTGGTCGCCAGAAAACACGGGACCGTTCAGACACGATCGCACAAGGTGTGGTGACCCGTCTGTCGACCGCACAGGCACGACGCAGCTGTAACATCCCCCTAATCCACATCCCATGACGGGTTCCAACGAGACTTCGGACACACGTCCATGCTGCTGTGCTAACGTGGCCACCGTACGCATCATCCCGGTTGGACCACACGCATAGACGGTGACCGGCTGGGTAGCGGGTGTCGCCTCGAGCTCACGGGTGAGTGGCGTCGTCACAAAGCCGGGCTCGCCAAGGCTACCGTCCTCCGTGGTCAGAAAGAGACGCACACCCAGCTGTTCGAATCGGTCCAGGTAGTACAAATCCTGTGAAGACCGTCCCCCATAGAACAGGGTCGTCGCCGTCGAATGTGTCTGTAACGCTTCGGCCAGAGTCAAGAACGGAGCCAGACCGACGCCGCCAGCCACCATCCACGCCTCGTCTGAGGGAGGGACGACCGAGAACGGTTTCCCGAGTGGTCCCAGGCAGCACATACGGTTACCAGGCTCGAGTGTAAAGAGTGTCCGAGTGACAGCACCGACCACCTTGTTGAGGAGCGACAGGCCTGCCACGTCGCCGTCGTCATTCCGGAGGATCTCGAAGACTGAAAATGGTCGTCGCAGGAGTGGCTCCGAGTCTAGACCGCACTTGACCATAACGAACTGTCCAGGTCGACTTTGGGCGGCAATCTCCGGGGCGGCAATAGAGACGATGTTGTAATCCGGCGAGAGCCGATCGTTCGACAGGACCACCGCGTCGATGTCAAGCGGCATTATCGGGAGTATACCCGATGGTTTTCTGACATCATGGACGCGGTGGCACTTTACGCTGGTGGTTGATGCGATATTTGCGAATACTGACGAACGCGGTACTGGCTGGACTGCTAGCGGCGGTCTATATCGCCATTCTGTTTCTCCAACTCAACCCTCACTTGCCGACCGACCTGACCGCCCTTTGGCCTTTGCTGGTTGTGGTGATCGGCTTCTATGGAATCCATGCCGCGGCGTTTTTCTACGCGATGATCGTGCTGCGCCAGGTGCTTTCTTCGGAGCTCCTGTCGCCGGGTTGGCTCAGTCTGAGACTCTTGTCGTGGCTGAGCGCGGCGGCTGCGAGCGGCGCGACACTGCTCATGTGGCTCAATCTCCGTGGTCTCCGTACTGCGCTGGCCGAAGAGGCGGCTCGTCGTCTGGGTGTCGGGGCCCTCGCGATGGGGTTGTGCGCACTGGCGTTGCTCGCCATCGCGGTCGTTCACTATTCCTTCGGACGACGGGGCAGTGTGGTCGGCGCGTCGCTGTTTGGTCTGGCGGTGGTGGCGTCTGTGACGCTACCTGTCGTTGCTCGAGGGGAGGCGGTGCCGCGGCAGTTCGGTTCGTATCCACTCGACGTCGATAGTGCGAGCGAGCCGAGCCGCGAACGTTCGCGCGTCCTCATGCTCCTGCTCGACGGCGCATCGCTCGACTACCTGTCGCTGGCGACAGCCGACGGGAGGCTTCCTAATTTTGGCCGTATGCTCGATTCAGGCGCGGCAATGCACCTGGCCACACTCCGCCCAACGCAACCCGAGCCGGTGTGGGCGACGGTGGCCACCGGAAAATACCCGCCGCGCCATGGTGTGATTTCAGCCTCAACCTACGAGGTCGGTTCTGACTTCGCGCGTCTGGAGCTCCTGCCTGACCATTGCTTCGCTCAAGCGCTGGTGTACCTCGGCTTTCTTAATGAGTCCCCGGCGTCGTCGGCCGAACTGCGTTCTCGTCCCCTGTGGAGCGTGCTAAGCGGGCAGGGTGTTTCAGTTGGGATCGTCGGTTTGGCGCTTACCCATCCCGTTCAGCCGATTCACGGTTTCGTCGTGAGCGACCGATTTCACCTAATGTCAGACCCTCTATTCGATCCCCTGGCGGCAGAAGCGGCGTATCCGGAGGAAGCTGTGTCGATCGGTGCAGCAGCGATGCGCGACGTCCGCGGGCAGGGCGTACTCAATACCAAGGCCACGGGTGTTGAGGGTTCCCTGGCGCCACCGGCTGAAGCAGCACCAATTTGGCAAGACCGTGTGTATAGTCGGATCGCTGATCACCTGCGTGTTCATTTTGACGGCGTTCGACTGTTTGCCGTCCGATATCGTGGACTCGATCTCGCTGGCCACAGTTTCCTACCGACACAGGTCCCGTTGCCGTTGATGGGGCTCGGGGATGAACGCGGTGATGCTGCCAGTCTTGAGGCGTACTATCGCCAGGTTGACAACGAGGTCGGCGCGGTCCTCGATTTTCTCGGTCCCGACGACCTGTTCCTGGTGGTGTCTGGCTTCGGGATGGAGCCTGTCACCTCATCCAAACGTCTATTTGCCAGCCTCGTGGGTGATCCGGACGTGACCGGGACCCATGAGAACGCTCCAGATGGTTTCCTTCTTGCGTACGGGACGCAGGTCGAGCCAGGTCGGCACATACCCGCGGGTCGGTGGTCGACGTCGCTCCCACGGTGCTGTACTATCTCGGCGTGCCGGTTGCTCGTGACGTCGACGGCGTGGCCCGCACGGATATCTTCATGCCGACCTTTACTGAAACGCGCCCAATCACCTTTGTGGCATCTTACTAGCGCGGAGCGCGTCGCTTGAGCCGGCCGGAACCTGATAGAGTTCTGTGTATCTCTTTAACGATGACCCTGTGAGGTCGCGAAGAGGCAACGGTGCATACTGCGAACCTGTTCACACATAGACCTGTTTTGTCTCGGTTGCGGGCGTTCGACGCCCCGCCCCTCCAGATTTTCTGCTCTCGATTACGTCAACACCCGCGAGGTCGATCGTGCCGACCGTAATGGAGGCTGATCGTATCGGACGCGCGCTGATGCGTATTTCACACGAGATCGTCGAGCGGAACCGTTCGATTGATGAGTTGGCACTCGTTGGCGTCCGCACCCGTGGCGTACCGATAGCCGAGCGGATCGCTGGGAACGTTGAGAAAATCGTCGGGCGAGCTATTCCCACCGGAGCGCTCGATATTACGTTGTATAGGGATGATTTGATGCGACACACGGTCGGACCGCAGGCGGTGCTTCGGGAGACCGCGATCCCGTTTTCCATTGATGACCGCCGGATTCTATTGGTCGACGATGTCCTGTATACCGGTCGGACGGTGCGTGCTGCGCTTGATGCCCTTATCGATTTTGGACGTCCGGAATCAATTCAACTGGTCGTACTGGTCGATCGAGGTCACCGCGAGTTGCCGGTCAAGGCTGATTATGTGGGTAAGAACCTTCCGACGTCACTTACACAGAGTGTGCAGGTCACGCTGGTCGAGATCGATGGGACTGACGCAGTCAAAGTCTTGGAGGGAGATCTGACGTGAGTACGCAGGACAACCCGAGTCCGGCGTCGGCACGCGAGCCGGTTGCGATTTCTGTTCGATTGAGGTCGCGACACCTCCTCAGTATCGCCGACCTGACACCGGACGAGATCCTCTTGATTCTCGACACCGCACAGGTTATGAAGGAGATCGGCACCCGACCAATCAAGAAAGTTCCGACGCTCCGAGGTAAGACGGTGGTCAACCTGTTCTTTGAGCCCAGCACAAGGACGCGTACCTCCTTTGAAATTGCCGAGAAGCGTCTGAGCGCCGATGCACTCAACGTTGCGGCGCTCACATCCAGCGTCGTGAAGGGGGAATCCCTCTCCGACACCGTGCGAAATCTTGAGTCGATGGCCCCCGACATGATCGTGGTACGGCACGGGTCGTCCGGGGCGTGTCATCTACTGGCTGACGTTGGCAGCTCGCGGATCATTAATGCCGGCGATGGGATGCACGAGCATCCAACGCAGGCCTTGCTGGATGCGTTCACGATCCGCGAGCACAAGTCGTCGATCGCCGGCCTGAAGGTTGCGATTATAGGTGACCTTGCGCATAGTCGGGTGCTGCGTTCAAATGTCCTGCTGCTCAATGCGCTGGGTGCTGATGTGTGGGTGTCCGGTCCGTCCACGATGATGCCGTGTGGGATCGATCGTTTCGGGGTCACCGCGACCACATCCGTTGATGAGGCCGTGAGCGAGGCCGATGTTGTGATGATGTTACGGATTCAGCTCGAGCGGATGCGCGGGCACTTCTTTCCATCGCGGCGTGAATACTTCAGCCTGTTCGGGCTGACCCGGGAACGCCTTCGCTTGGCGAAGCACGATGCGATCGTCATGCACCCTGGGCCCCTGAACCGAGGTGTTGAGATTGCCTCCGACGTGGCGGATGGACCGGACTCAGTGATCCTGGAACAAGTGTCTAACGGAGTGGCCGTCCGAATGGCGATCCTCTATCTGTTGGCCGGTACCGAGGAGGGCACGGCATGACAGCCACGAATCCCCAGTCCATTGCGCCGGATGCGGTGATACTCAAGGGCGGGCGTGTTGTAGATCCGATGCATAGCCGAGACGGGACGTTCGACGTGAGAATCGAGCACGGCCGTGTCGCACAGGTGGATAAGAACCTCCCAGTGGATACCGCACGTGTTGTTAATGTGCCGCCCCACGTCGTGGTGTGTCCTGGTCTGATTGACCTTCATGTGCACCTGCGAGAGCCGGGGCAGGAGCATAAGGAAACAGTCGCGACAGGCGTCCAGGCGGCAGTGGCCGGCGGGTTCGTCGGGGTAGTCTGCATGCCGAATACCGTGCCGGTGAACGACCACGCAGGCGTTACCGAGTTAATTCTTCACAGGGCAGCCGAAGCCGGCCTGTCGCGCGTATATCCGGTAGGTGCTGTCTCGATCGGTTCGAAAGGCGAGCAGCTGACGGAGATCGGTGCACTTCAGAAGGCTGGGTGTGTAGCCATTTCTGACGATGGGTACCCGGTCGCCGATTCGCTGTTGATGCGTCGGGCTCTCGAGTACGCCTCAATGTTCGACATCCCGGTCATCAATCATTGCGAGGACCCATCACTGAAAGCAGACGGCTCGGCGCACGAGGGGTATCACGCTGCAGTGCTCGGTCTCAGGGGTATCCCGGGCGCTGCAGAATCGATCATGGTCGAGCGTGATGTTTCGCTCAGCGAGCTCACTGGGGGGCACGTACACATCGCACACATGAGTGCTCGGGACTCGCTCCGCGCCGTCCGATCAGGCAAGGAGCGCGGTATTGGGGTGACGTGCGAAGTAACGCCGCATCATTTCATCCTGACCGATGAGCAACTGAGCTATGACACCAACTTTAAAATGAATCCACCGCTGCGTGAGGATGCCGACCGGGATGCGATGCTCGACGGACTTGTTGATGGCAGTATCGATGTCATCGCGACGGACCACGCACCGCATCATGTGGACGAGAAATCGGTGGACTTCGACAGCGCGCCGTTTGGGATCGTCGGTCTTGAAACGGCAGTTTCGCTGGTCCTGGACCGGCTGCTGCATGGCGGCGTGTTGACGTTGTCTCGGATTATCGAGTTACTGGCCATCAATCCCGCCAGAATATTGGGTTTAACTCGGGGAGGTCTGACTGTGGGAGCGCCGGCTGACATCACCTTTTTAGCGCCGGACCTCATGGTGGAGGTATCGGCAGCATCGTTTCGATCGAAGGGTCGCAACACGCCCTTTGATGGCTGGACCCTTCGCGGCGCCGTGGCGGCCACCATGATCGAGGGTCGGACCGTCTACGTCAACGACAACGTGGCCGGCGCTGCCACGTTCGAGGATCCGGTCGCCCGCTAAGGACAGAGAGGCGAATGGACACCCCGCGGCCTAAGTCGTCATCCCGCACGCGGGCGACCCGAAAGGATGACGTCCGCGCCAAAGCCCGCCTCGACCTTCAGCGCTATCACGTACTGATGGTCGACGGTCATTTTGACTACGGCAACGGCTACCACGGGCGTGTCTACGTCAATCCTCACAAGCTGTTCCAGGAGCCTTCGTTGATTTGGCGCCTCGCCCAGGACCTCATTGACCTTTTACCAGGCATTTTGGTCGATCAGGCTGAGGTGGTCGCTGGTCCAGTAACGGGCGGAGCCCTACTCGCGCACACGATAGCTGGCTTGTTGGATGGCCGACGAAATCTTTCGCACGCTCCGACACGGTTTGCGCCGTTTACTATGGAAGCGTCGACCGGTCTGGCACTGCGCCAGACCTATGCCAGGACCGTGTTAGGGAAACGAGTCCTTTTGGCAGACGACGTGCGCAATACGGGCAAGACGCTGGGACGCTGTGCCCAGCTGATCGTGGAAGCCGGCGGCGACGTTATCGGCTCGATGGCGATTCACGACAGGCTGGAGTCAGTCGTTGATCTCGGCGTTCCGCACGTTGCACTGGCCGAGTACAAAGTTCCTACGAGTTGTTCGGCCGACGAGTGCCCGATGTGTGCGACTGGTATGCCGATCACGATTTTCTGACCGAGGACAAGGGAGACGGGAGCCAAAAAGCAGCAGCAGACTGAACCCTCTGAGGGTCTGGTTAAGGCGGCCCTTGATCGACTGTATCTTGAGTTCGACCACAGGCAGGAAGTGGCCGACCCGGTTTATCTGGCACGTCGTTACGCTGATCCAGCGGACCAGGAGATCGCAGGCTTCTGCGCCGCTGGCCTAGCTTTTGGGCAGGTGGCTAGCGTCCTCAGCTCCGTCGAGGCGTTGTTGTCCGTGATGGGCCCGTCACCTGCGGCATTTGTTCGGCAGTTCGACCCTCGCCGAAGCCATCGCGCGATCCGGACTCTGCGACATCGATGGATTAGCGGATCCGATCTCGTGGCGCTTTTAGTGGTGTTACGCTACATGGTCGACACCGCCGGCTCGATCGAGCGCTTTTTTCTTAGTGGATACCGCCCAGAAGCTGAAGACATCGGCTCGGCTCTTGATCATTTTTGCACCCGCGCACGTGGAGTTGACCTGCGACGTGTGTATCCTGCCGCGGCAACTCGCCAGGGAGTCTGGTATTTTTTCCCAAAACCGTCTGATGGAAGCGGCTGCAAGCGACTAAACCTCTACCTGCGGTGGATGGTCAGACGCGACCATATCGACCTCGGAATCTGGTCGCGGGTCGACCGGTCCAAGCTCGTCGTACCGCTGGATACGCATGTTATTCGCGTCGGGCAGTGCCTCAAACTCACGTCATATCGAAGTCCAGGCTGGCCCATGGCGCGTGAAATCACAGAGACGCTTAGACGGCTCGACCCTGATGATCCCGTAAAATACGACTTCTCGTTGTGTCACCTGGGGATGCAGGGCGCTTGCGGGTTCAATCGGCCGCAGGGGGACCAGCAGTGTCCGCTGCGCGGCGTGTGTGTACCACACGTCGATACGCCTCGACGGTCTCGTCAATCATAACGGTCGGCGCTGAATCGCGCGCTGGGACCAGCAGCCCGGTTTCTCGGTGGTCAACCACTTCTGGTAAACGACCGACCAGTGTCGCCATGACGGGTCGGCCGTAAGCCATGGCGTCAAGTGTCGACGTGCGGAGTCTTTCGCTCAACAAACACATCACAAAAATGTCGAACCTCTTCTGCAGTGAGAGGGTATCCTGGCGGAACCCTGTGAGTACGACATGCTTTTCAAGATTCAGGTGTTTGATCTGATGGCGCAGAGTGTTCTCGAACTCACCCTGCCCGACGATGAGAAATCTGGCATCTGGAATTTCGCGCACGACTATGTGCGCCGCATCAACGAGATATCACTGGCCCTTGCCTGGATCGAGAGCGGCGACATTTCCGACGAGGGGGCACCATGTGGGAGCCAGAATGTCCGGGCCAGGTACGCGAGGTGTCGACGTGCAGCGACACCATGAGTCAGTCTTGTGTCCTCTCCGATTGAGTCTGCTGCTCCCACAGCTTGGCGTACTTAGAGAAGACGTAGTACGAGTTCATCAACGACACGATGAGCCCAGGCAGCCCATCCTGGAATCCACGTCGCCACACGTAGTTCCTGAGGAAGACGAGAGGAGGATGACCAAGGAGGTCGAACCAGTTGGCGCGCTGTCCGTCAGCCATCATCTGCGCGGCCGAGAGCGTCGTGTATCGATTCATCCTCGTGAGATGCTCCGCCACGTCGCGATACGAGTAGTGATAGAGCTCAGACCGAAGCATGCCAACTCGTCCATTGATACGAACTGATTCGTGGACATAGCGGTCGTTCCATCTGGCGACGCGACGGTCATACAACCGAAGTGGACGGTCCGGATACCAGTCGGTAGAGCGAATCCATCGACCAAGATAGTGCATTGTCCGGGGGATGCGATACCCCTGCATCGGCGGGGCAGACCGCATCAGTCCTTGGATCTCTTTGGCCAGCGCTGGTGACACGGTTTCGTCGGCATCTAGCGACAATACCCAGTCGTGAGCTGCGAGGCCGGTGGCGTAGTTTTTCTGGGCGCCGTACCCCTCCCAGGTTCGTGTCGTCACCCGGTCGGTGTAGCGTTTCGCAATCTCGATTGTCTCGTCTGAGCTCCCGGAATCGACCACGACCACGTCTTCGACCCACCGCACCGATTCGAGCGCTCCCTCGATGTTGTTTGCTTCGTTCTTGGTAATAATGACGACAGAAACGTCCACCACGCCAGCGAGTCTATCACTGATCTCTTGGCGCCTTTGGACGTGACGAGGCGGTATACTGGGCGAGCCACGACATCGCCCACGACGCTCGTGCCGACCATGACTTCCGCTCAGGTGCTCGACGTGTTCACGCAGTGCGGGGCGCTGCTCAACGGGCACTTTCAGCTGTCCTCAGGCCTGCACAGCCCTGGATATCTCCAGTGCGCGCTGGTTCTTCAGCATCCCGATCATGCGGCGAAGCTCGGGGCGGCAGTGGCCGACCGCGGACGAGTCTGGACACCACAGGTGGTGTTGTCCCCCGCGCTCGGAGGCTTGATCATCGGATACGAGGTGGCGCGCGCGCTCGGCGTGCGTGCCGTGTTTGCCGAGCGTCGCGACGGTTGTTTGACGCTTCGGCGAGGGTTTCAACTCGACCCTGGCGAACGAATCTTGGTCGTCGAGGACGTCATCACGACCGGCAACTCGACGCGGGAGACGATCGACGTCGCACGCGACTACGGGGGCGATGTTGTCGGCGCAGCATCCGTTATCAATCGGGGTGGCCCAGATCTTGATGTGAACGTTCACTTCGAGGCCCTCGCCGAGGCGTCATGGCCGACGTATGCCCAGAGCGCCTGCCCTCTTTGTAATGACGGTCTCCCGATTACACAGCCTGGGTCTCGTTCCAGTTTGTGATCCCGGACCAGCTTCCTGGCGTCTTGCGAATATTTAAGCTGACCATCGCGTACGACGGAACCGCCTACGCGGGGTGGCAACGTCAAGCCGGCGTCGATACAGTACAGGTACGGCTTGAGGCAGCCCTGGCTGAAATCGAAGGGCGGGCGGTTACGGTCCATGGCGCAGGGCGAACGGACGCAGGTGTACACGCGTGGGGTCAGGTCGCAAGTTTCAAGCTCGAGCACGGCATCGACACCCACTCGCTTAGCCTCGCACTCAACGCCAAGCTACCCGACGATATCCGTGTCCGAGAGGCGCGGACGATGCCGGCGTCGTTTCATGCTCGTTTTCTGGCCCGCCGCAAGTCATACCGGTATCGGATTAACCGTACACCGGTCGCGAATCCGATGGAGCGTCGGTTTGCCTGGCATATTGCCGACGCGCTCGACCTCGGGGCGATGCGTGAGGCCGGGGCGATACTGATCGGACAGCACGATTTCGCAGCGTTTCAGACCGCGGCAGCTGACGCGACCGTCCGGAACACGGTACGCACGATCTTCGATTTCAGCATTGTTCCGGAGGCCGACGACATCGTGGCGGTCGACGTTGTCGGTGACGGATTTCTTCGTTACATGGTTCGGACGATCGCTGGCACGCTTGTCGAGGTCGGTTTGGGCCGTCGTTCTGTCGGCGATATGGCCGAGATCCTGACGTCACGGACGCGAGACCGGGCAGGACAAACTGCGCCTCCCCATGGGCTGTTTCTGGTGTCCGTCGACTATACTGACGCTTGAATACCTCGTTAACACCTTGTATAATCTGGAGTTAGTCTACGTTGTCACTCACTTCGTAATATGAGTCTTGCTGAGGTTCTGGCGTGGGTTCCCCGGGAGTCGGCTGAAGCTGATCTGGCAAAAGGAATTTGCTTCGACCGTCTTCCTACCCATATCGCCATTATCATGGATGGCAATGGTCGCTGGGCGGCCCAGCGCCGGTTACCTCGTGTTGAAGGGCATCGCGCCGGCATCGACTCGGTTCGCGACGTCGTCGAGATCTCGGCGCGTCTTGGAATCAAGGTCTTGACCCTCTACGCGTTCTCGGTCGAGAACTGGAAGCGACCAGCCACGGAGGTTAAAGTGTTGATGGAGTTGCTCAAGCGCTACCTGCGTCTTGAGCTTGCCACCCTCGTCAGCAACAATGTCAGATTTAGCGTGATCGGCAGGCATGAGGAGCTTTCACCGGATATTCGCCACGAGCTTTTGGTCGGGCAGCAGGAGACGCAGGCTAATACCGGGATGCTGTTTAATATCGCACTGAACTACGGGGGGCGGGCAGAGATTGTGGCAGCCGCTCGGGGTGCCATTCAGGCAGGCTTGAGTTCCGACGATCTCGACGAGGAGCGTTTTGGCCGACTGTTGTACACGGCGGGGCAGCCTGACCCCGATCTTTTGATCCGTACCAGCGGCGAGATGCGAGTGAGCAATTTTCTGCTGTGGCAGATCGCATACTCGGAGATCTGGGTCACGGAAACGCTGTGGCCAGATTTTCGTTCAAAGCACCTAATAGAAGGCATTCTTGCCTATCAGAAGCGCGACCGGCGGTATGGTGGCATCAAGCCTGAACCGGCCGCCGTTGGACACTAGTGGAGTGTCCTTGGCTCTTGCATGACGCGTGTCCTCAGCGCCCTGGCGCTTCTTCCGATCGTTTTCTGTGTCATTTGGTTTCTTTCTCCAATCTGGACGCTCATTCTCGTCGAGGCGATTCTCATTTGCGCGGTCGTCGAGTACTCTAAGATCGGCGTTCGCACGGGCGTATCCTTCTCGCGTGTCACCACAGCCACAGCGGCGATGGCGACGTGCGCGGCATTCAGTCTCGCTCCACCTCATTTTCCCCTCGTGTTGATGGCCGCTACGGTTGGGATCTTTCTGGCCGAGCTGGTGCGACGGGGTCCGCAATCGGTACTCGCATCGACGTCTGTCGCCGCGCTGAGCCTCCTGTACCTAGCCATTCCACTTGGAGCGATGGCGGCGCTCAGAGCTCAGGCCGGCGCCGAAGTCTTGTTGTTACTCCTCGCGACGGTAATGGCTAGCGACACGTCGCAATACTACGGTGGCCGCGCCATCGGGAAACGTCTATTGGCGCCAGTGATCAGTCCAAAGAAGACGGTCGAGGGGGCGGCGTTCGGGGTTGTGGCAGGGACCGCCGTCATGGGCATCGTGGGTCACTGGTGGCTTCCAGGAGTCGATGTGGCACTGCGGCTAAGCCTTGGCGCGACGATCGCCGGTCTGGGTATCGCCGGAGACCTGTTCGAGTCAAGTCTTAAGCGGGGGGCGAAAATAAAGGACGCCTCGGCGGTCATTCCCGGACATGGCGGCGTCCTCGACCGTCTCGATGGGTTCTTGTTTGCGGCACCCGTCTATTACGTGGTCGTTGAGCTGACGAGGTAGATCACCGACGTGAAACGGATCGCGATCCTTGGCTCCACCGGCTCGATAGGCTGCAACGCTCTTTCGGTTGTCGCGGCACACCCCGGTCGACTGGAGATCGTTGGTCTGGCCGCCGGGCGCAATGTCGGTCGGTTTACCGAACAGGTACGGCGCTTCCGGCCGCGGGTGGTCTCCATGGCGTCGACCACCGCCATCGACGAGGTCCGACAAGCGCTGTCTGACGGGACCGGCAATCTTCCGGTCTGTGCGACGGCTGGTGCGGATGGGCTCGAGGAAGTCGCCACCCACCCAGACGCCGACGTCATTGTTTGCGCGACGTCCGGCACAGTGGCCCTCCAAGCCGTCCTCGCCGCTATCGTGGCTGGAAAGACCATCGCGTTGGCCAATAAGGAGGTGCTCGTGATGGCGGGCGCCCTGATGATGGATGCGGCGAGGATACATGGGGCGACAATACTACCTGTTGATAGCGAACACAGCGCCATTCATCAATGCCTACAGGGTAGGGTGAGCGCTGATGTTGCACGGCTTATTTTGACTGCCTCTGGAGGGCCCTTTAGGCACTGGCCAGCAGACAAATTACGGAGCGTGACGCCGAAGGAAGCGCTCGATCATCCCACTTGGGACATGGGCCCGAAGATTACCGTCGATTCCTCCACCTTGATGAACAAGGGGTTGGAGGTAATCGAAGCTCGATGGTTGTTTGATTTAGGTCCCGAACGGATCGATGTCGTCGTGCATCCCCAATCCGTGGTGCACTCGCTCGTCGAGCTTCGGGACGGATCTGTAATTGCCCAGCTTGGTGTTACAGACATGCGGCTCCCGATTCAGTACGCGTTGTCTTGTCCCGAGCGATGGCCGACTGAGTTGCCCCCTCTTGATCTGACGGCGTGCGGCAGTCTCGAGTTTTCACAACCTGACACAAATCGATTTCCATGCCTAGGGTTAGCGTACCGTGCCCTGGAGGGAGGATCTGCATTTCCCGTTGTCCTGAATGCCGCGAACGAGGTTGCCGTTGAAGCGTTTCTTGCTGGGCAGTTGTCATTTTCAGGCATTGCAGCCTTAATCGAGCAGCTACTCGACGCGGCGGAGCACGAGGGGTGGTCTGAGGTCGAGTCCCTGGAGGCTGTCCGAGAGGTTGATGCCTGGACTCGCCGGTTTTCGCACGAACTCGTCGACAAGGTAAAATCAGAACGGGCCTAACTGAAGCGGGGTTGGTTTACTTGTAGCTATGCCCGGCTCGGAGTGTTGATGCTGACTAGTCTCGTAGCTTTCATGTTCGTCATCGGCGTTCTCGTGTTTGTTCACGAGCTTGGCCACTTTATGGCCGCGCGTCGCATCGGCGTTCGCGTGCTGACCTTTTCCCTCGGCTTTGGTCCCAAGATAGTCAAGTTCCGCCGTGGCGACACCGAGTTCTGTATCAGCGCTATTCCCCTCGGTGGCTACGTGAAGATGGCGGGTGAGAATCCGGATGACCAGCGCACCGGCGCGGACGATGAGTTCATGTCAAAGTCGAAGTGGGAGCGGTTCCAGGTACTGATAATGGGACCAGTGATGAATATTGTGCTAGCTATCATCGTGATGACGCTCGTGCTCTATCAGGGCGCAGAGATGCCAGCCTACGAAGAAGAGACGCCGATCGTTGGGACCGTTGCCGAAGGGTCGGCCGCGGAGGGTGTAGGCATCCAGGTTGGGGACAGGATTTCCAGCGTCGAAGACCAGGTGATTGAGACGTGGTCAGACCTGTTCGTGGCGGTGATGCCCCGAGCCGGTCGGGTCATATCTGTCGTTGTGAGTCAGCCAGACGGCGGGCAGCGAACCGTCAGTATCACGCCTGATTCTCAGACCGATTTTGAGATGGGGGACCTCGGCATTGGGCCCATCATGGAGCCGCAGGTCCGAAGCATCGCCTCTGGAGAACCTGCGGATCTCGCCGGTCTGCAGGTCGAGGACGTCATTGTGGCTGTTGGTGGCGACCCAGTCACGAGCGAAGAGCTGATCGAACGGATCAACGCCAGTCCTGGACGGCCACTGGACCTTACGATACGGCGCGGCAACACGCTGCGCGAGGTTGAGGTCACGCCGGCCCTCGTCGGTGATGTCGGTCTGATCGGCGTTTCGATTAGCCCGTTTGTGGTCCGGATCGTCGACCCTGGATTCGCCGAGGCTTTCACATTGAGTCTAGAACGAAACTACGAGTGGTCGGGGCTAATCTTTCAAACGCTGGTCGGGTTGTTCACAGCGGAGACCTCCCCGAAACAGCTCGTCGGGCCGGTTGGCATTGCCCAGCTCTCGGGTGGTGCAGCCGAATTGGGGCTGGTCTCGTTGTTCAGCCTACTTTCGATGATCTCTCTGAACCTTGGCATTCTCAATCTGTTACCGGTGCCGGTGCTCGACGGTGGGCACATTGCCATCATCGCCCTCGAGGGCGTTTCCGGTCGCGACTTCAGCCTCCGAGTAAAGGAGCGGATGTTGCTTGTGGGCTTCGTCATGCTGATGACGCTGATGGTCACCGTGATCTATAACGATCTGACGCGCGTCGCGTGGATAGAGCGGCTGATGCCGTGGCGCTAGTTCCGCACGGCGCACCGTAATTACACACTGAGCTCCTCTCAAGTAGTAATCCGTTACGCAACCGGCGACCGGCACACTGTTGAAGCTGAGCCCACCCTCGTTTGTGGATGTATGGTGGATGCCGGACACTCGTGAGACCTAGCGACAGATTTCCATCGGCACCACAAGAGCTGCGCTCGACGCTGTCGCTCGCGATGCCGGTCGTGGTGGCAGAGGTCGGGTGGATGGCCATGCAGATCGTAGACATCAGCATGGTTGGACGGCTCGGCCCGGAGGCGATCGGGGCTGTTGGTGTTGGTAGCGCGCTCTTTCTCGCGCTGGCAGTCGTCGCGATTGGGTTGTTGCTGGGTCTCGACCCACTCGTCGCCCAGGCATTTGGCGCGCGGGAGTTTAGCGAATGTCGAGCGTGGCTCCAACACGGCCTGGCCTTGGCCGTTGGGCTCGCTATTCCGCTCACCGTTCTCGCATGGATGGCCACGACCTTCGTCCCGGCCTTGGGGTTGGACCTGCGAGTGTCGAATCTCACCCAAGGGTATCTAGGAGTCGTGATTTGGAGCCTGCTTCCGTTGCTCTTATTCACGGTCTTCCGCCGGTACGTGCAGGCGGTTGCCATCGTCCGGCCGATCATGCTCACGCTCGTCACCGCAAACATCATCAACGCGGCAGTGAACTGGCTACTGGTCTTCGGCAACTGGGGTTTTCCTGAGCTCGGAGTCAAGGGCGCTGCGTGGGCGACGTGCGTGTCGCGCACCTACATGTGTGGTTTTCTCGCCCTAGCGGTCTGGCGTGTCACCGCACGGCTGCCCCCGAATGACCCGGGCGGGACGTTACCCGCTAGGGGGTGGGGGTTCGAGGTGGCTCGGATTCGGAAGTTGTTGCGGCTGGGATGGCCGGCCGCGGCACAGATGACGTTGGAGGTCGGTGTGTTTACCGTGGCAACCATGTTCGCGGGCCGACTGGAACCACATCTTCTGGCGGCCCATCAGATCGTACTCAACACGGTTGGACTGACCTTCATGGTCACATATGGACTGTCATCGGCTGGCGCTGTCCGAGTGGGACACGCGGTCGGTCGTAGCGATCTGCACGGCGCGCGGTATTCCGGATGGGTTGCACTTGGAATAGGTGCCGCTTTTATGGGAGTTTCAGCAATTGCGTTTCTCACGGTGCCAGAGCTGATCCTCAGGTTTTTCACTTCGGACGCAGGTGTCATCGAAACCGGAGTGCTGCTCCTGTTAGTCGCCTCGGTGTTCCAGCTTTTTGACGGTTTACAGGCCGTTGCCACCGGTCTCCTTCGAGGACTCGGTGACACTTGGACGCCGATGCTGTGCAATTTGGCCGGACACTGGTTTGTTGGACTTCCGTTCGGCTACGCTCTCTGCTTCTGGTGGGGGTGGGGTGTGGTCGGCTTGTGGCTTGGTCTGTCGCTGGGCCTGATCCTGGTGGGGGCGTTACTGGTTCCGATCTGGCACTATCGAGTCGAAGCGCTGCAGAATGTATTGACGGTCGACCGCAGCGCGTCCACGGCGAGGTTGTCGACCTGACGCCACGGGACTATATTTCGTCGAGCGCCTTCCGAATTGCCTGCGCCAGGCCACCATCGTCGTGTCCGGCGGTGGTGGGCCACCCGAGTGCCTTGAGCCCGGCGACGGCGTTTCCCATCACAACTGGGTAACCTACGAGTTCTAGCATGTCTCGGTCATTCAAGTTGTCGCCGACGGCCATGACCTCTTGAGCGTCGATGCCACGGCGCTCGAGCCAGGTCGTCAGCATGGTGCCCTTCGAACATCCGATGACGGTGATGTCGAGGAGTGAAAAATCTCGTGCTTCGTACTCAGTGAGCGTGACGGTGATCTGATTGGCGACGTCCAGACTGCGGACGAGGGCGGCCAGGTGCCGCATTTCCTCCACGCCGCCCGTGAACGCGAGCTGGAGCGGGCTCTCGGTGAGTCCCTCTTCGAGCGGTGATAGCTTGGTCATGAACTGCCGATTGAGCTCGTAGTACTGACGACGGTTGGGGTGTTGCCAATCGATGCCCTCGTAGAGATACTGGTCGGGCCCAGGACGGTCGAAAATGAGCGCCGCGCCTAGGCGATGCTGCCGCACCGTAACAATAATTTCTTTAGTGACCGTCGGATCGAGTGTTTGACGGTGCAGCGTGTGTCCGTTCGTCCGCTTCATCACCGCTCCGTTACTGACAATGAGCGGAATACGGTCTGAGAGCGCCGCACCAACCGGGCGGGTGTGATGAAAGCTGCGCCCGGTGACCAATGCGATGTCGATACCGGCATCGAGGGCTTCGCGCACGGCGTCCCGATTTTCGGTCGGTATGCGACCCCGGCTGTCGAGCAATGTGCCGTCGATATCGATCGCAATCAGCCGGATGGACATCGTCACGCCTAGTGGTTTTGGGAGAGGCTGCGGTCGTCGGCTCGACTAGGGTAGCGAAGGGCTACTCGCTACCGGTGGTTGGGTAGTTTTCTTTGGATACTTGGCGTCGACGTACTGGTCGACAAGTGCACGAAACTTCTCGGCTAGCTGGTCAGAGGACCCGCGCAAGCTCGTGGCGTGGCGCCCATCGATGTAGACAGGGCAGCTTGGCGCCTCTCCGGTTCCCGGGAGGCTGATACCGATATTCGCCGCTTTTGACTCGCCCGGACCGTTTACCACACACCCCATCACGGCGACCGTCATATCCTCGACGCCGTCGTAACGCGTTTTCCATTCCGGCATCTGTGCTCGTACGTAGTTCTGGATACGCTCAGCAAGTTCCTGGAACGTGGAACTCGTCGTGCGTCCACACCCGGGGCAGGCGGTCACGCTAGGGGAAAACGACCGCAGGCCCATCGCCTGGAGGAGTTCGCACGCTGCGTAAACCTCGTCGCGTCGGTCACCGCCCGGTCGTGGCGTGAGTGATATCCGAATCGTGTCGCCGATACCTTCATTGAGGAGGATACCCATCGCTGATGCCGACCAAATCAACCCCTTGATCCCCATCCCAGCTTCGGTCAAACCCAGGTGGAGCGGTTGATCTGTCTGTTGGGCCAGCTGTCTGTACACCGCGATGAGGTCATGCGGCCGTGAGACCTTGCACGAAATAATGATCTGGTGCGTCGTGAGACCGGCGTCGAGTGCCAGCGCCGTCGATTCAAGCGCGGAGATCACCATGCAGTCATTGACGATGTCGTTGGATGACCGACCGAGTTGCCGGTCGGTGTTCTCCTGCATTTTTGCCATAACCAGCTCTTGGTTGAGCGACCCGCCGTTGACACCGATCCGGACCGGCTTCCCATGGTCCCGCGCGACCTGGCAAATCGTGCTGAACTGCTCGTCTCGTCGGCGACCCGTGCCGACGTTTCCTGGGTTGATCCGGTACTTGTCGAGGGTCGCGGCACACGCGGGAAACTGGGTGAGGAGTAGATGACCGTTGTAGTGGAAGTCCCCGATCAGCGGCGCCGTGCACCCGGCGTCGAGCAAACGCTTCTTGATTTTCGGGACGGCCGCTGCGGCGGCTGGCTGGTTCACCGTGATTCTCACTAACTCTGAGCCGGCGTCGACGAGCTCGATGCACTGCGCCGCCGTGGCGGCTGCGTCCGCCGTATCGGTCAGAGTCATTGATTGCACGGCCACCGGCGCGCCGCCGCCAACTCGCACGTCGCCGATACGTACCTCAACTGTTGGATTGTCTCGTGTCATCAGTCGTGAGGACCGATCTGTAATCGAATCATACCATTCGGTTTTGGGTGGAGTTGTCAGCCTGTATTTACCTTCCGCATCGCGTTACGTGCTGCCCGGATAGTGCGGACAACGTCCCGTTCTGTGTGTGCCGCGGACAGAAACCAGCCCTCAAATTGCGAGGGAGGTAGGTAGATGCCCTGGTCGAGCATGTTGTGAAAGAACGTCGCATACGATGCGGTGTCGGCGGCGGTGGCTGACTCGTAGTCGGTGACGGTTTGATCGGTGAAGAAAGGGGTCAAAACCGAGCCGATACCGTTAACCTGAAGCGGCACACCGGTGTCACGGGCCGCTTCGCTGAGTCCGGCGGCCAACTTGACTCCCAGCGCCGCGAGGCGGAGATAGAGAGACGCTGAAAGGTTTTTGAGCGCCCAGACGCCCGCGCTCATTGCGAGTGGATTTCCCGATAGGGTTCCGGCCTGATAGACCGGTCCTAACGGTGAGACTTGATTCATCAGGTCGGCGCGACCGCCGTATGCTCCGACTGGTAGCCCTCCGCCGATAATCTTACCGAGGCACGTCAGGTCTGGACGGACACGGTACCGTGCTTGCGCGCCTCCCTTGCCAACCCGAAATCCGGTAATGACTTCATCGAAGATCAGAAGACTTCCATGCCGGTCAGCCAGGGTCCTGAGTCCGGCCAGAAACCCAGGTGCCGGCAAAATAACACCCATGTTTCCGGCGATCGGTTCGACGATGATAGCAGCGACTTTCCGACGGTGCTCACGCAACAGGTGTTTGACCGAGTCCAAGTTATTGTACCGTGCGATCAGTGTCTCGGCGGCGGTGGCTGACGACACTCCTGGGCTTGTTGGCACCCCCAGTGTTGTCGCTCCCGACCCGGCCTGAACGAGAAATGAGTCGGCGTGACCGTGGTAGCACCCAGAAAATTTAATAATCGCATCACGTCTGGTCGCGGCCCGTGCCAGACGGATCGCACTCATGGCGGCCTCGGTTCCAGAATTAACGAATCTCACACGCTCGATGGACGGCACGAGACGGCACACGAGGCCTCCCAGTTCCACCTCCACGGAGGCCGGGCCTCCGAAGCTGGTTCCGCGCCGCGTTACGGCTACCAGTTCGCGTGTCAGAGCCCGCGGTGCGTGGCCGTGAATCAGCGGACCCCACGACATGACGTAGTCGATGTAAACCTGTCCATCGATATCTTCGATTCGTGCACCCCGGGCCCGGTGGATAAAGGGTGGGTTTCCCCCGACCGCACCAAATGCCCGGACCGGGCTATTGACACCACCTGGAAAGAGACGCTTTGCACGCGCGAAGAGTCGATTCGATCGCTGTCGTGAGCGAGAAGGCATGACGCGCACGAACGATATCACGTCTCGCGTACGGCTTCGCAGCGACGAGGGCAGGCCCGAGTCTTCGGTTCGTACTTATAAATATCAGACGAGTTCTTCAGCTTGATTCTTCCGGGTCTGAATGAAAACATTGGGCATGTCACTAGTAATCAGCCTGTTGCGCGCGGGTGCTGTTCTATTGGGAATCTTAGCCATCGTCGGGGTTGCCCTCTTGTCCGGCTATTCACACGAGGTGGGCCAGGAGGCGTTACTGGGTGATGGTGTCTACACTGAGCGACAGGCTAGCCGAGGAGCACGTGTGTACCGAACGACCTGCGAGAGCTGTCATGCTCCCAATCTTGAAGGCTCAGAGGCAGGTCCGACCTTGCTCGGTGACGAGTTTCTGGAAGGCTGGGACGGCGAGGTCTTGGCCGAACTCATGATTCTGATGACGGATACGATGCCGGAAGACAACCCCGGTGGTCTGACCGCGGGAGAATACATGGACGTACTTTCCTATCTTTTGCGAGAGAACGGCTTTCCACCCGGCAGCGAGCTTACCTCCGATGCGCTGGACGACATCGTCATCGGCTTCTAGGTCGAATAGAGCTTCGTTCCCACTTTTCGTCTACAGGAGCCGTGCCGCCTCTCGAGCATAGTAGGTGATGATGATGTCGGCGCCCGCCCGCTTGATCGCCGTCAGACATTCCATCATCGCTCGCTCCTCGTCAATCCATCCCTGCAGCGCCGCCGCCTTGAGCATCGAATACTCACCGCTCACATGGTAGGCCGCCGTCGGGTAGCCGAACTCGTCTTTGACCCGTCTGATGACGTCCAAATAATGAAGCGCGGGCTTCACCATTACCATGTCGGCACCCTCATCCAGATCGAGTGCCACCTCGCGGAGTGCCTCGTTCACGTTAGCCGGGTCCATTTGATGGGTGCGCCGGTCGCCGAATGACGGCGCCGAATCAGCAGCGTCGCGGAACGGGCCGTAGTAGGCAGAACAATATTTGGCGGCGTAGGACAGGATGACGGTGCGATGATGTCCGGTGGCGTCGAGTTCGTGACGGATAGCGCCAACCCGGCCATCCATCATGTCCGATGGCGCAACGATGTCCGCGCCGGCGACCGCGTGCGAGACGGCCGTACGGGCCAGCAGCGCGACGGTGGAATCGTTGACGATCGCCTCTCCATCGACGATGCCGCAGTGACCGTGCGAAGTGTACTCACACAAGCAGACGTCGGTGATGACCAGGATGTCGCTGGCCTGCTCCTTGATGGCCCGCACTGCGGCTTGAACGGGAGCGTCGGCGTCCCAGGCTCCTGACCCGGTGTCGTCCTTCCTTTCTGGAAGCCCGAAGAGGAGCACCGCGCGGATCCCATCTTGTCGTGCGCCTTCGACCTCGCGAACCACTTCGTCGACCGATAACTGGAAGACCCCCGGCATCGACGGCACCTCTCGACGAAGACCGGAGCCGGTGCAGACGAACAGGGGATACACAAGCATTTCAGGGGTGAGCGTCGTCTCTCGAACAAGGTTCCGGATGGCGGGTGACTGTCGGAGGCGGCGAAGGCGGTGGGTCAAGCTGAGGGTCATCATTGTTGTCCTGTGGGCTCTGTCTCTGTGTAGTGCCTCACGATGGCGTCGACGAGTGCGGGCACAGTGTATGTTGCCGGCATAATCGTGGTCTGGATGTTCAAGTGGGCCGCCGCGGCTGCCGTCACCGGACCGATAGCGGCCACGACCGTGGTATTCAAGAGGTCGGCCGCAGGATCCGTGCCCAGGATCTTCGCGAAGTTTCGCACGGTGGACGCACTGGTGAACGTCACGACGTCGATCTCCTGCGCGAGTAACATTTTAAAAACGTCAGGGTCTCCATCTCGGTCACGTCCGGTCCGCACCGTGCGGTATGCGGTGACGTCGACGACCTCTGCTCCAGCACGTCGGAGCTCGATGAGGAGCACATCTCGTGCCAGATCGCCACGCGGCAGCAGGATACGGCGTTCAGACAGGTTCTCGGTGTTCCGGAGTGCCTCTACGACGGCTTCGCCTCGATGCTCCTCGGGAACCAGGTCGACCCTCAGCCCGTATCGTAACAGCCGATCGGCTGTCGCCCGTCCGACCGCGCACAGTCGAACGCCTTTGAGCTCCCGGACGTCTCTGGGTCCTCTACACAGTCGCTGGAGAAACGCATCCACGCCGTTGACCGAGGTGAAGACGATCCAGTCGAATGTGCCAGCCAGCTCGCAGGACTCATCCAACGGACCGTAGTCTTTGGGTGGCTCGATCCGGATCATCGGCGCCTCAATCGGTTCTGCCCCCATGTTCGACAGGAGGTCAACGAGCTCGGTTGCTTGTGTTTCTGCTCGCGTCACCAAGATGCGCTTTCCGAAGAGCGGTCGTGCATCAAACCATCGCAGGTACTCGCGGAGTCCAACCGCCGGGCCGACGACTAGGACACCGGATCCCAGTCGCTGGGCCTCACGAACGACGTGCTGTATTTTTCCCAGCGTACCGCTGATGGTTCGCTGGGTCGGTAGCGTGGGGCGAATAATGAACGCCGCAGGTTCTTCAGGCGACCGTCCGTGGGTGATAAGTGCATCAATGATCGCCTCCAGCTGCGGCCCGCCCGCGTGGCTGACCACCGTACCGGCGAGTGGGGCGACCTTGTTCCAATCCACGTCCGGAGGTGTGTTGGTCTCAGTTTCGTGGCCACGAATGAAGATGATCGCATCGCCTGCTTCGGGGTAGGTCAGCGGGACCCCCGCATAGCACGGTCCCCCGATGGTTGGGGGGATGCCGGGAACGACCTCGAAGGGGATACCCTCTGTATGGAGGAAAAGGGCTTCCTTTCCGCCGCTGTCAAAGACGAAGGAGTCGCCCGATTTCAGGCGTGCAACGGTTTTGCCTTCTCGCGCCTTATCGGCAAGAAGCAAGTTAATCGCATCCTGCTCGAGCGGCTTTGGTGCCGCTGCGCCTACATCGATTTGTTCCGCTTCCGGCTTCACCGATTGCAGCAGGCGCTGGTGGACGAGACGGTCATAGACGACAACGTCGGCCGCATTGAGGTGTTGCATCCCGCGGACGGTGATCAGGGTGGGGTCTCCGGGTCCGGCACCGATCAGATAGACGCTCGCCGGTTTCATACGCGATGCTCGGCGATGATGTCGGCTGCTCCGGCCGCGATGAGTGCGTCTCCGACACGACGTCCAAGCTGGACCGCGTCGGTCGCCGGCCCGTTTTGTTGTTCATGCAGGATTCGGGACCCGTCTACCGAAGCGACGACGCCGCGGAGCGTCAACTGCCGACCGTCGGGCGTGGCTACACTACCGATCGGGACATGGCAGTCGCCACCAAGTGTGCTCAACAAGGCTCGCTCTGCCTCAAACGCCGCCATGGTCTCCACGTCGTTCACAGCAGATAGCACGCCGGCGGTTCCCCGGTCGCGCATCCGCGTTTCGATTGTGACAATCCCCTGGCCTGGGGCGGGCAGGCACTCATCGAATGGCAACCGACCGGAGATGCGGTTCGCCAGTCCAAGTCGAATCAGACCGGCCGCCGCCAGCACGAGCAGATCGTAATTGCCCGCATCCAGCTTCCGAAGCCGGGTCTCGACATTCCCGCGAATTTGCTCAAATCGAGCGGTGGGGAACTGAACCGCGAGTTGGGCAGCTCGCCGGACACTGCCGGTTCCGATCCGTGGCTTGGGGCCCAATGACCGAACCAGTGCCCCGGTGTCGTCGGTGCTCGGTGTCACGTGGCTGTCCGGAAGTGCCAGCGCATCGTGGGGATCGCCTCGCTGCAGCACGGCGCAAACGCTCAATCCCCCGGGCAGCTCGGCTGGCAGATCCTTGGCGCTGTGAACGGCGAGGTCGATCTCACCGCTGAGCAGTGCTTGCTCAATCTCTTTGACGAACACTGCCTTTCCTCCGACCTCAGACAGCACCGCCCCTGAGAGGAGATCGCCGGTCGTTTTGATCGTCACTACCTCGCAAGGCGGCCCACCCGAGCTTGCCACGGCGGCTGCAACGGCGCGCGCTTGCCACAACGCCAGAGGGCTGCCGCGTGTACCTATCCGGAGCGGCTTCAACGAGTCCTCGGTGACCGTGCAACTGGCGGGATTAGTCGAGGACGTTTCTCGGCGTCGTTGTCGCTCGATTTGTCGGGGAGGTTGAACAGATGGTTTAAGGCATCCGCGTACGCCGCGACCATTTCCTGGTCGTTGATCGATTTCAGGTGCTCCGTTGGGGCGAGGAGAAGCTTTTCCACCAGTAGGCGAGTCACCTCGTCGACTCGCTGGCGAGATTCAGGCGAAAGCGAGGCAAGCTTGGGTTCGAGCCGGGACAGCTCAGACGATCGGATCGATTCAAATCGGCGTCGCAGTGCCACCACGGTTGGTATGGCGGCGCGTGATCTGAGCCAGATCACAAACCGGTCGACTTCCTCCTCCACCAATAGCTCGCCGCTGTCCAGCTGAGATTGCCGCCGCGTCAGGTTCTCTTGCACGATACTCCGCAGGTCGTCGATGTTGTAGAGAAAGACCTGTTCGATGTCCCCCGACGACGGCTCGACGTCGCGCGGCAGCCCAATGTCCATGATGAATAGCGGCCGGTCGCGACGCGGTTGCATTACGACATCGATGTCGCGCCGGGTCACGATCGGCGTCGTTGACCCGGTCGCGGTCACGATGATGTCGGCTGAGGTCAGCTGCGTCGTTATGTTCTCCCACGGCACCGTTTCACCATCCACCTTGGCGGCTAGTGCCGCGGCTCGTGCGGCCGTGCGGCTGGCCACGCGAATCTGGTGAACCTCCTGGGACCGTAAGTGCGTGGCTGTCAGCTCGGCCATCTCCCCAGCACCGATCAGCAATACGTTCCGTTCTTTCAGACTTCCAAAAATCTTTCGCGCTAGCGAGATCGCGGCATAGCTTACTGACACGGCTCCTTCGCCGATCCCCGTCTCAGACCGGACGCGTTTGCCAACCGCGAACGACCAGTGAAATAACCGGTTAAGAAGGGCTCCGGTGCACTGGTGCTGGGAGGCCGTTGTGTATGCATCCTTGACCTGACCTAGGATCTGGGGTTCGCCGACCAATAGCGAATCCAGACCGGCTGCCGTTCGAAAAAGATGGCGAACCGCATCGGTGTCATGGCGGATGTAGATGTGGGGAGCTAGTTCGGACTCCGGAACGTCATGATACGAGCTCATGAACGAGACCAGGACTTGACCCACGCTCACCGGATTACTGCACATGGCGTAGATTTCTGAACGGTTACAGGTCGAGAGGACCGCCACCTCCGTGATATCAGAAATCTCACTGAGCACTGAGAGCGCCTCGGGTACGCCTCGTCGAGAGAAGTCGATTCTCTCGCGGAGGCCAACTGGAGCACTGTGGTGGCTAGCACCGAGGAGAATCAGTTTCATGACGTCAACGCGGTCCCGAGCGCAGCACCAATCATGTGCGCATTCCGTTAATAGAAGTTGTGGCTCTGCGTGACGAAATAGCTGACCGGCACGAAGTTGAGCAACAGTACGGTGAATCCAAAGGTCGACAGGAGCGCGGCGCGTCGCCCGCTCCAGCCAATCGACCGACGAGCATACAGCGCGAACGAGTAGACCACCCAGCACAACAGCACGATGAAGATCTTAGGGTCGAGTAGCGACATCGCCTGAATCCTTGGATCCGTCGTGTTCGACTGGACCTGTAGTAACCACACCGTACCGACCACAAGCCCGAGTGTCAGGAAGAACCATCCGACCGAGACCGCGCGGCTGTTCATCTGGTCGAGGACCTGTAAAGACGGCAAGCGAGCATAGAAGAAGCCAAGATGCTTCGCTTTGAGCTCCTTGAATAGAAGGACGTAGGTGACGCCGACCACACAGGCTAGCGCGAAGCTAGCGTACGCACAGAGAAGTGCCAATACGTGAACCGCGAACCAGGGACTGTCGAGGCTTGGTGGTCGCTCTGCCACGCTATTGGTGATAGCTGGAATGACCTGCAACAGCGCCATTAACGGAACGACGAATACTCCCATCGCGCGCTCGTCAGTCATCATCTCGCTATAGAGGTAGGCCAGAGCCAAAAGGCAGACGAAGGCTGACACGGCACCGGTGGTACCCACGAAAGGAATGTGGCCGACCTGCATCGTCTGCATGCCGATCACAAAGGCGTGGGTCAACGCGGCGAGTACCAAAGTGACGGTCGCGATTCGACCGGCCGACTCACTGCGCCGGGCGAAATGCACCGCGTAGGATACGCTGGCGACAAGGTAAAGTGCGAACGGAAAGGTATTCATATCGCTAGTGACTCGTTGGTCCGAAGTAGCCCTGCTTCGTGCGAGCAACAATTTGCTCTCTCGTCACTCGCGCTACGATGCGACGCCACTGCCCGTTCCGTAGAGGATTAGCAGAGACGTAACCCACGGAATACTGGCTCGAGAGCTCGTTAGAAATTTGATCGTAGATGGCGGCTAAATCGTTCGCGTTGTTCGGAAAGAACGCCTGTCCTCCGGTTTCTTGAGCGAGTTGACGCAACACAAAATCGGCTTCCCGAAATTGAGAGTTGTCGTCATCGGTCTTGAGTCCAATTGAGTAGATCGCCGTTTCTGAGCGTTTGGCGAGGTCGAGGATCTCTTCGAATGTCACAAGACTCGACGTGTCTGCGCCGTCCGACAACACGATGATTGCCTCGCGCCTCACATCCTCGACGCGGAGCGGGGCCTTCTTGAGTTCCTTGAGCGAAATATAAAGAGCGTTGTAGATCGAGGTTGAGCCACCGGCCGACGTTTGACGGATAGCGCCTTCCAGTTCGTCGACGTTGTTGGTAAACGTCTGCAGGATGTTGACTCGGCTGTCAAAATCAATGATCTCAGCTAGATCTTCTGGTCGGAGTCGGCGGGAGAATCCTATCGCCGCTTCTTGGGCTGTCGCCATCCGTTCGTCCATGCTGGCACTGCTGTCAATCAGTAGGGCTAACGCGATCGGTAGTTGCCGGCGCGAAAAATAGGTGATCTCCTGGAGGACGCCGTCTTCGTAAATTTGCAATTCCTTTTGCGCTAAATCGGTCACAAAGCTCGCCATACCGTCGGTCACCGTGACGTTGAGTGAGACAACGTCTACTCCGGTCCGGAACGAAGGCACCTGTGGCGAGTCCTGATTCGGTGTCTCAGGGAATGGCGTCGGCGTCTGACCACTTGCGGCGACCACCAGGCCTCCGATCAGCGCGACAATAAAGATGAGCGAGCTGCGCCGGACCTTCATTACTCTGAGTCGATGACTACCGGCGTCCCTCGGACATCGAATCCGTCTCGGTTGGCAGCGACTTGGATCTGTTCGGGCGGAATCAGCATGCCGGGACGCGAGTACACCACGAGGTACTCATTTTGAAGCTGTGCTGTGAGGTCGTCCACCGCGCGTTCAGCTGCCATGGAGACCTGAAGGTCGCGGCGGCGTCCTCCAGTTTGTGTCGGTCCCTGCTGCAAGAAGCGGTCGATCTTAAACGAGTCACGCTGATATGGGTTGCGAGTCGCTGTGGATGATCGTATTGGGTCGACACCTGTTTGCGATGAGGTTTGCCCGAGTCCAAGATCGGTGCGCCGACTAAACCCCATGCGCGTCTCGATGTCTCCGACAGGCGATTGCACAAGTACGATCGCGTGCATCGCTACGCCTGCGTCCTTTAGACGATCGAGTGTGCCGCGGTCATCGGCGTCGCTGTAATCGACACCGAGGGTCGCAAGGATGACGACGACCGGACGCGAAGCAGATCTGCGCTCGAATCCCCGAACGCTTCCGGAGACCGCATCGAGTAGATAGCTGGCTGTGTTCGCGTACGAGAAGATCTTGCCGACGCCATCACGGAGTTTCGCGGGTGCGTCCGTGACCTCGGTCAGGATTCGCGGTATGCCGCCGAAGCTGATGATGGAAATTTTATGACCTTCGCTCATCGATTCGACGAACGTGTTGGCAGCTTTCTTAAAATCTTGAATGGCCGGTCCCGCCGCCTGACTTGTGTCTACAAGTAACGCGATTTGTTTGGGTTGCGTGTCTCGACGAATGCTCAGGATCTCGCGTTGTATTCCGTCCTCAGTGATGATGATGTCGGAGGGCATCAAATCGGCGATAGGGACCCCGTCGGAATCAACGGCACTGACCACAACCTGCCGTTCGACGGATTGTGCGGTCGCCACGGTCACCGAGCTGACGAAGAGGAGTCCGCAACTCAGAAACATCAGGCCGTTCTGGGTGTCTCGCATGGGCGAACCTCTTGCCTCAAGCCGGAAACTGGTAGGGCTGGTTCCTTCTTTCGAAGTATAGCAGCCAGCGATAAGGGCCAAGAGCTATTTACAACGCGATACCGATTCCTTCTGGCGGCACGCCGGATCGTTCGAGCGCTCTCGATATTTTCGGGTCGCTCGGGTCGTGAGGCCGACAGCAGAGACATAGTGCAAAACTTGTTGTAGTCGGAAGAGTTTTGGTACCGGCGATGACTCGGGGCAAGTGATTGGGTTTCTTGACCCTCTACCCAGGCGCGTGTTACAAATAGCGCGGTTTTTCGGTCCTCAATTCGCGTCACTTGCGACGGCCAGTCCTGCTTGGCGCGAGTGATCGCCGCGAGAGGCTCTACGGTAATGCTGGACGCATATATCCCGGTCTTTCTGTTCGTTCTGGTCGCGATTGGATTTGCGATTTTCACACTGCTTGTGTCGGGCCTTGTACACCCTAAGAGTTACAACCGAGTGAAGCTTGAGCCGTATGAGTGTGGTATTGAGCCAGCGACCGATGCGCGAGATCGCTACAGCGTTCGGTACTATCTTGTGGCGATGTTATTCGTCATTTTCGACGTGGAAACAGTGTTCATGTTCCCGTGGGCTGTGATCATGGATGAGTTGTTACTGTTTGGCCTCATAGAGATGCTGGTGTTCCTGTTTATTCTCGTGGTCGGCTACGCATATGCGTGGCGGAAGGGTGCCTTGGATTGGGTCTAGTGGCGCCTGGCGATTCACGTCTGACGACTAATGACTGACGAGAAAAAACCCGGCGACGAATCGGGTTCGGCATCCGGGGAGGCCCCGGACGTGCCACCGGCCAAGCCGGGGGCCCAGACCTCGGCGTCAGCCACTCCGCGGCCGTCTGTCGCAAGGCCCGCCGTTGCGGCCAAGCCAAAACGCAAACCTAAAGCGCCCCCGGAAGCTCCTAAAGGGCCACCCGATCCGTCCCCGCCTGATGACCTTGCGGTTCCGTCCTACCTGACGGCACTGCAAGCCGGTCTGCCCGGCGCGGTCGAGGCGGTGAGCTACTGGGTGGGCGACTGGACGGTGATTGTCCCCGCGGATAGGCTGCTCGAGGTCGCCCGGTTCCTTCGAGACGATTCCGCCACTGAGTTTGACTACTGCTCGGATGTGACGGCCACCGACTGGCCTCCCAGGGTGCAGCGGTTCGATGTGATTTATTGCCTATACTCGATCCATTTGCGCCACCGAATTCGGGTCAAGGTCCGGGCTGCCGAAGGTGAACCGGTCCCCTCCGTCACGGAACTCTGGCCAGCCGCCAATTGGCTCGAGCGGGAGGTCTATGACCAGTTCGGTGTCAACATCGTAGGCCACCCAGATCTGCGACGCATTTTGATGCCGGACGATTGGCAGGGACATCCTCAGCGGAAGGACTATCCCCTGGAAGGGCCGGGTGAGTACCTGATGGAGAACCCACAGGACTGGCTCAAGTTACGCAATCTTTCTGACGAAGCCGAGATCGAGTAACGGATGACTCTCGATACGCCACGTGCCGCCACCTCTGCCTCGGCCTTCGATACCGACGAGCTCGTGCTCAATATGGGACCCCAGCACCCGAGCACCCATGGGGTCCTGCGGGTGGTGCTCAAGCTCGACGGCGAGCGGGTTGTGCATGCGGACTGCGTGATCGGGTACATCCATCGCGGTGTCGAGAAGCTGTGCGAGAACCGGGATTGGACACAGATTATTTTAATCACTGATCGGATGGACTACGTGGCCGCCGCGTCGAGCAACCTCGGATACTGCGAGGCGGTGGAAAAGCTGATGCAGGTCGAGGTGCCTCGCCGGGCGCGATATATCCGGACGGTGCTCGCAGAGCTTCAGCGAATTGCTAGTCACTGTCTCTGGCTCGGCACGCATGCCATGGACATCGGGGCCATGACGGTGTTGCTCTACGCTTTCCGTGAGCGCGAGCTCGTGCTGGATCTCTTCGAGGAATACTGTGGTGCGCGTCTGACTTATAACTCGATGCGGGTCGGCGGATTACCCCTCGACATTCCGTCCGGATGGGACAAGCGGGTCCTGGCGTTCTGCGACCTGATGGAGCCCAAGCTCGATGAATACGAGCAACTCCTGACAAATAACCGGATCTGGCTCCAGCGAACCCGTGATATTGGGGTGATTTCCGGCGAGGAGGCGACGGCGCTCGGCATGTGCGGACCGCCGCTACGCGGGTCAGGTGTGTCTCGGGACCTTCGAAAAGACGAGCCGAACGCCGCGTATGAAGAGTTCGATTTCGAGGTGCCGCTAGGTACCAAAGGTGATGTCTACGACCGGTACCTGATTCGGATGGAAGAGTTTAAGCAATCACTACGGATCATCCGTCAGGCGATCGAGGGTCTTCCGGAAGGTCCGGTTATGGGGAAGGTCCCTCGTCTCCTCAAGCCGCCGGAGGGAGAGACGTATCATGCGATTGAGTCACCGAAAGGTGAAATCGGGTATTTCCTTGTGAGTGACGGACGGTCGACCAATCCCTATCGGTTTCGGGTGCGACCGCCGTCCTTCTGCAATCTCCAGGCCCTGAGCCGCCTCGTTAAAGGGCATCTCGTGGCAGATGTCGTAGCTCTGATCGGCACGATCGAT